>Ga0265593_1000851_pt1 | contig 15426 bp, 12 predicted proteins | sample saktaG_8_FD_190136 | JGI IMG/M metagenome (GOLD analysis project Ga0265593, IMG submission 190136) | Saline water microbial communities from Sakinaw Lake, British Columbia, Canada - sak_2011_5_24_36m | ecosystem: Environmental > Aquatic > Non-marine Saline and Alkaline > Saline ...
GTTCAATGGTTCGGTGCGGAGTCAGTCCGGCCTAATCAGACTGGAGTCCCAAAGCACGTTGATTGGGATATCATCAAACGAACAGTTTGCAACCAAAACCGTGGCGCTAGGTCATATGACACAAGTCCTTCTGTTCAGTGACGGCGTATTTGAAATAGAACGGCAGAACGGCGATATGTGGGGACTGGATGACTTGGTCAACTTCCTATGCACCGCGCCGCCGGACGCTCCACTGATGGATCACCTGCTCCACCATGTCCAGGCACTGCAAGGGTCCGATCAACTTGCGGACGATTTCTCGATCATGGAAATCGACTGGCTAGGCCGGAGGGCGGAAGACTATAATCCCTGATTGTCATCAAAAATAGGAGATTCACTGAATGCCCACTAGAAAACCCGCGCCGGATCTAAACAAACTCGACCGCATCGTGGCCGAGGCACGGCGCAACCAAGAAGAACGCGAACGCGGCTATCGCGAACAGGCACTAAAACTATTCCCGTGGATTTGTGGGCGCTGCGCCCGTGAGTTCGACCTCAAAAACGTGCGCGAACTCACCGTCCACCACAAGAACCACAACCATGGCGACAACCAGCCGGACGGCAGCAATTGGGAACTGCTGTGCCTTTATTGCCACGACGAGGAACACCGGCGGTACATCACGGCGGGGACTTATGGCGGTTCCAACACGGACAAGCCCAAAAACACTGGCGGCGGACACAAGCCCTTCGCCGATTTGGCAGCCTTGTTAATCAATAAAAGCAACGTGAGTTAAACTGAGTGTCTTTCACTTGTAGCCTCTGCGACCACTTAAATCGCCGATGTTACACATGGATCTAGGGCTGGAGCGTCAAAGCTTGCTTTGACAGGCAAGGCTCGACTTGCCCCTGCCTGTCTGAGACAGGCGGTCAAAGCAAGCTTTGACGCTCCATGCGTAACGTCAATTATTCAAACTGTAATAAAACTGTTAACCGGAGAATGAAGATGAACCAACGGGTTGCCCTATTGTTAGCGCCATTGTTCTTTGGCTTGGCCCTGAATTCGGCCTCGGCCTGGGCTTATGGAAGCGGCGGCGGGGGCGCGGCGAGTTGTGCGGAGGCCAAATTTTACGACGAATCCCCCGCCAGAAATTCCGTGCTCCCTTCGGTCAGTGAAATTTCCTTGGTCGCTTCGGACAATACCGAAATCCCGTCGTTGGAATTGCAAGTGAACGGCAAACCCATGAAGCCTGAAGTGAGCCAACGCCGGTCCGGCGAATGGGATTTGAAGGTCAAATTGCCCGAACCCATCACCCAGGCTGGCAAAGTCCGCGTCACCTTGACCGCCAAATCCAAGGAAGGCTGCTCGACATTTTTCCCGTATTACTTGGAAATCAAGCAATGACCCGGACTGACGGGGTCTTTCCAGAAAGAAATTGGGCATTTTCAATAAACCTGTCCTAACCGCAGTGACGCAGGCAATGCCTATGCGTCCGCACTACGCGGCGGCCTAATCGGGGTGGGTTTGATGGCTTTTTCGAGTTGAGGTTACGCCAATGTTTGAAGCATTGATCGGTCAATCGCCGAATTTTGAGGCGATGCTGAGAAGCGCGAAAATGGTGGCTGCGACCGATGTGACCGTATTGATCCGCGGCGAAACCGGAACCGGCAAGGAACTGCTGGCAAAGGCGTTGCAAAACCAAGGCCCGCTCGCTAAAAGACCCTTTATCACCCTGAATTGCGCTGCCCTTCCTGAAGCGTTGGTGGAGTCCGAACTGTTTGGCCACCGCCGGGGAGCCTTCACTGGCGCGGTGGCAAACCAAACCGGGCGCTTGCAAGCCGCAGACGGCGGCACCCTGTTCATGGACGAGGTTGACTCATTGCCCCTGCCCGTCCAAGCCAAGCTGTTGCGTTTCCTTGAAACTGGCGACATCCAACCGGTGGGTGACACTTTTTCCCAGCGCGTCAATGTGCGCATCATCGCCGCCACCAACACCAACTTGGAAGAGAGAATCGCCAATGGCGAATTCCGCAAAGACCTCTACTACCGCCTCAACGTCGTACCCCTTGAAATCCCGCCGTTGCGTGAGCGCATGGGCGACATCCAACTGTTGCTGAACCATTTCCTGCGCCATTTTGCCGCCGCCCACAAGCTACCCGCACCCACCTTGTCCAACCGCGCCATCGCCCGGCTATTGGAGCATGGCTGGCCCGGCAACGTGAGGGAGTTGCGCAATGTTTGCGAACGCCTTTGCATCTTGCTTGCGGGGCATCACATAGAAGTGGAAAATCTGCCTGAAGAAATCATCAAACCCCCGGTCGCGGGGGGCGGGTTCATCCTCCCCGAGGAGGGCGTCGAACTGGAGCAAATGGAAATTGACCTGATTCTGCAAGCGCTGGAGCGCACCCAAGGCAACCGCAGCCATACCGCCCGCTTGCTTGGCATCACCCGCGACACCCTCATGTATCGGATGCAAAAATACAATTTGCGATAAACCTAAATCCGCCGGCCGGAACGGCTGTAAGGGCGAATTCATTCGCCAAATCAGTGCTTTACTGCGTAACATCCGTTATGCTAAAATCAACCCGTCAATAACATTCGAGAATAGACTATGAGCATACTAGCTAGACACCCCGTCATTACTTTTAGCCTTGGCCTTGCCGCCGGCTACATGATTCACAAATACCGCAAAGAAATCATCGATGCAGGAAACGCCGCAACCGAGAAAAGCAAAGAGTTTGTGTTGCAGCAAAAGGAAAATTTAGGGGATATTCTCGCCGAAACCCAAGACAGCGGCGAAACCCTTGCCGATTCCTAAACGCTTGGAACAAGCCCCATGCATATCCTGTCTGGCTCGACTGCGCTGGCTTTTCAATAAGGCTTTGCCAATATGGGGCAACCGTATAGCTCAATGAAGTCCCTGCCAGGCAGCATCGTTTCCTTGCAATGGCCTTTCTGCTGGATTCTTGGGTGCCTTATAGTTGTCGGAATATCCCTTGATTCTTCGGCAATGGCGGCGACTCCCAACTTGACATTGCCCAAGACCGGGCTTACTGCCGAAGAATTGGCTGTTGTGGTCAACGACAGCGACCCGATGAGCGCAAGCATTGCCGAGTATTACCAGAAACGGCGGGGGATTCCAAAGGAGAATATCCTGCATGTGCGCTTTGCCGCAAATACACCCAACTTGCCGCGCAGCCAATTCAAACCGATAAGGGATTCTGTTTTAGCCCAGACCGGCCCTGCCATCCAAGCCTATGCCCTCGCCTGGACCCTGCCCTATCGGGTGGACTGCATGTCCATCACCTCCGCCTTTGCCTTTGGGTTTGACGAGGCTTATTGTTCGGCCTCACACTGCGCCGCCACCAAACCCTCCCCGTACTTTGACAGTGCCAGCCATGCGCCTTTTGCCGATTACGGCATCAGGCCCGCCCTGTTGCTGGCGGGTAAAACCTTGGATGAGGTGAAACGCCTGATTGATCGCGGCGTGGATTCCGATTACAGCTACCCGGATCGAACCGGGTATCTCCTGAACACCACGGATCGCCCTAGGACAGTGCGGGCGGTTTTTTTCGATGACACGCTGAAAATGCTGGGGGAGGCGTTCCACCTTGAACGCCTGGATGCCGACTCGATCAAGGGTAAAACCGACGTTCTGTTTTACTTCACCGGCATTAAATGGGTTGAAAACTTGACCAGCCTGCGCTTCGTGCCGGGGGCCATCGCCGACCATCTGACCTCTACGGGTGGCGAACTCGACGGTAAAGGTCAAATGAGCAGCCTGCGCTGGCTGGAGGCCGGGGCGACGGGCAGTTTCGGTGCGGTGGTCGAGCCATGCAATCATGTGCAGAAGTTCCCCATGCCCGCCGTGGCCATGGGGCGCTATGCGCTGGGGGACACGTTGATTGAAGCTTATTGGAAAAGTGTGTTCTGGCCGGGCGAAGGGGTTTTCATCGGCGAGCCCTTGGCCCATCCTTTTGCGCCGAGCTTGGTGAATGTCAGCGCAGATAAAGCCACCCTCAAACTCTTTTCACCCTTGAGAAGACAGGCCCGGCTTGACGAATCGGAATCGCCGATAGGCCCCTTCCATACCGTGACCACTTACCCTGTATCACCCGGTATGAATGAAATTGAAATCAGCCTGCCGGAGAAAGACCGGTACTATCGCATCGGATTTTGATATTGGGAAAGTCGTAGGTCGGCAACCCTTTGCCGACGTGGGCACTGCGCCGAATGTGAACAGAGTCGTAGGTCGGCAACCCTTTGCCGACGTGGGCACTGCGCCGAACGTGAACAGGTCAATGCCCCACATCGGCTATAATCAACCCTTCTGCAACGGAATCGGAAACCCTAAGAACATGCCTGCCCCACTGCGCCTCACCCTGACCGACTACCTCGACCCCACCCGCTGGCGGTGGGTGCTTAGCGATGCCAAAGGCGGCTTTTTAGCCGACCACCCGGTGCAATTGGACCCAAGCACCCGCGAATGCCAAGGCTTCGTCGAACTGACCGGCTATCTTAATTTCTACCACGAAGCCTATCCGCCCGAACGCCAACTCGAAGACCTCGGCGACTGGATTGGCGTACAGGTGTTCGGCGGCTTGCGGGCCAAGCTCTGGCAACAACGCGCCACGCCCGCAAGGCCGGTGCAGGTGATCGTCCCCCAATCGGCGCAAGACCTGTTGTTCCGCCCCTTTGAACTGGCCCGCTTCGACAACGGGCAAACCTTCCGCAAGGCGGGCATCCGTTTCGTCTATCAACGCGAAGGCGTCGAAACCCCGGCGGGCGACAAATTGCCCGCTGAACCTAAGCTACGCATCCTCGCCGTGTTCAGCTTGCCGGTCAGCCAAAACCCGTTGAATCTGCGCCGTGAGCGCTATGGCTTGCAGCGGTTTGTGCGTGAACTCAACCAAACCCAAGGGCGGGCGGTGGAACTGCTTGTATTGCAATACGGCGCGACCCGCGAGACGTTGGAAGACACGCTACAAGACGGCGATGGTTGGGACATCGTGCATCTTTCCGGCCACGGCGACAAGGGCGAATTGCTGCTGGAGGACGACCGGGGCGGGACTGATTCCATCGGTGCCGAAGAACTGGGCGATTGGCTGGCACACTCCGCCGAGCGGCTCAAGCTGCTGATTCTCGATACCTGTTACAGCGGCGCGGGCAGCCATGCCGCCGCGCGTGTGCAACTGGGGCTGGATCGTGTGCAACTGCGGGAGACTGGCGCGGAAGGCGAGCCTTTGGCGCAGACCGCCCGCACCGTGTTGCCGAGTCTGGCGCAAAACCTGGCCGAGCGGCTGGACTGCGCGGCGCTGGCGATGCGCTATCCGGTGGGTGATGACTTTGCCTGCGAGTTGATGCTGTCCCTCTATGACAAACTGCTGGATCGGAACCGGCCCTTGCCTGCGGCCCTGCATCTGGCGCTGGACGAGGCGCTGGCAAGCAAGGTCCCCAAGCCGCCGCTGTCTTCGGCCACGCCCATATTACTTGGCGGGCGGGCGGCGGAACTCAGGCTCACCCCGCCGCAACAATCCGAGGAAACGCTGGCCCTGCCCAAGACTGGCTTGGGCATCGCCTTCCCCGAAGAACCGCCGCGTTTCGTCGGGCGCTTGCAGCCGATGCTGCGGGCCAGCCAAGCTTTGGCAAGCAGAAGCCCGGAGCGCGGCGTGTTGTTTTATGGCATGCCCGGCGCGGGCAAGACCGCCTGTGCATTGGAACTGGCTTACCGCCATGCCGAAGGCCGTTTCAAGGGCCACGTTTGGTACAAGGCACCGGAGGCGGGCAGCGACATTGCCACCGCGCTGTACAATTTGCTATTGGAAATCCAGACGCAGTTGAATGCGCCGGACTTGGGGCTGACCACCACGCTGGACGACCCGCAACGCTTCCGACTATACACCCTGCCACGGCTGCGCGCATTGCTGCAAGAGAACTCCTTGCTGCTGGTGCTGGACAACTTGGAGAATCTGCTGACCGCCAGCGGCGGCTGGCGCGACTCGCTGTGGGGCGAGGTGCTGGCGGCGCTGCTGTCGCATAACGGGCCTTCGCGTGTGGTGCTGACCAGTCGGCGAGTGCCGGCCGATTTGGAACAAACCCCTAAACTTCAGCGCGAAGCCATCCATGCGCTGAGCTTTGCCGAAAGCGTGCTATTGGCTCGCGAACTGCCCAATTTGAATGCCTTGTTCGACGACAACGACGGGCTTGAATTGCTGCAACAAACCCTGTGGGCGGTGCAAGGCCACCCCAAACTGCTGGAACTGGCTGACGGCTTGGCGGCAGACCGCAAGCAATTGGCGGAACGGGTAAAGGCGGCAGAGCTTGAACTGGCCGGACAAGGCGAGGTGCTGGATGCCTTTTTCGCGGTTGGACTGCCCAAAGAGGGCGAGAGCCGGCGCACCGATCAAGATTTCATGCGCGAATTGCAAGCCTGGACCGCCGGCGTGTCCGCCCTGCTGCCGCCTAGTGTTGGGTTATTGTTTCAGGTGCTGTGCAATCTGGAAGCGGTGGATCGGAAGCGGGTTGTGCTTGATAGTGTGTGGAAGGACATCCTGACCCAATATTCCCTCATTTCGGAAGAGGGCAGGGTGAGGGAAAATCAAACACCAGACCTGACGACAACAGCGGTAGGCCGGAATAAGCCCGCACCAGCGGGCGTTTCCGGCGAATCGACAGGCCCAATGCCGGAAACGGTCGTTACACGACCTTATTCCGGCCTACTTCAATCGGAACTCGACTTGCCTTCGGCCTTGGCAGCATTGGCACAAGTGGGTTTGCTCGGCATCGAAGCCCCGCCCGAACTCGACATCTCCGCCCAAAACACGACCTACACCATCCACCCCGGCGTGGCCGAGGCGACCCGTGCCGCCACCAATCCCGAATTAAAGACAGCGACCGATAGTGAATTGGGGGACTATTTTATCGCCCTGTATCGACACGGTTTGAAAACCGAGATGGAAGGCGGCGGCGAAACCGTCGTCGATGCCGCCCGTCGCGCCACGCCGTATTTACTGCGGCGGGAACGCTGGGGACAGGCTGCAACCCTGCTGGAACACATGCTGCTCAGGGACCAAAGCCCGGAAACCTTGGCCTACGCCCTGCCGCTGTTGCGCCGGATGGCCGAGGCGACCGCCGACACACCCGAGGGATTGCAATATGCCGGCCTCCTAGCCAGGACACTGAGCAATGCTGGTCGTTTCCAAGAAGCCGAGCCGTTACTGCGCGATGTGATCAAACGCAGCGTTGAGCGGGGCGAATACCGGACCGCCAGTGTCAACGCATGCGAGTTGCTGACACTGCTGACGCAACGCGGTCGCCTGGATGAGGCGCTGGCGCTGGCCGGGGAAATGGCGGGGTACACCCAAAAAGCCGGGTTGGGACCGTGGACGCAATTGAGTGGTGAAGTCCAACGCTTGCAGATACTCAACGCCCTAGGCCGCTACGGTGAAGTGTTGGACGCGGTGGAAACATGGCGTCCGAAACTGGCCGAACTGCCGGAACAATGTGAATTGGAGGAAGCAGCCCATCCCTGGAACGTGCGCGAGGGGCTGCTGGACACGGGTCGTGAAGCTGCAATGCGCGGCGAACGCTACGAACAATCGCTGGCACTTAACGCCGGGATTGTGAAATACACCAAACAACGGGAGGCGAGCGCGCTGCAATTGGCGCGTACCCGCTACAACGACCATGGCCCGCTGCTGCGTCTCGGACGTTATAAAGAGGCCCGCCAACTGCTGCTGGATTGCCGAACAGTGTATGAAACTGAGCGATACATCGCCGGACTAGGCAAGGTCTGGGGTGCGTTGGCCGATCTGGCAGACAAGACCGGCGACCAAGCCGATGCGGTGCGCTTCGAGGAAGTCGCTTTGGCTTACACATACCAAGCGGGCCGGCCGGAAGATTGCGCCATCAGCCACAATAATTTGGCCAATTATCTTCAACGCTCGGGCAATGACACCTCGACCGTCCTCGCCCACCGGCTAGTTGATGCAATTATCTGCTATCAAATAAAGTCGGGCAGCTTTACCATTTCCCTACGAAACCTCGCCCTAACCGAACTGCCGGCAACACCACCTAGTTTTGACAGCGTGGCCGACACGGTGGAACAGGTTGACGGGGTGCGCTTCCGGGCGATGTTCGGGCGACTGCCTAGCACCGCCGCCGATGGCGATGCGGCGATTGCCACCGTCTGGCAGAGGGCGTTGGAGTTGCAACAACAACGGTAGAGGCGGGTTCCAAACCCGCCAAGGCGGCATGAATGCCGCCCTACGCGCCCGTTCCCAAGCTCCAGCTCTCGCAGTTATACACAAATATTGGAGGCCCGTCATTCCGGCATGGACTGCCGGAATCCAGTCACAAGGATGTGAAACTAGAGGTCGCCACCAAGGCTTTTTCAAACACTTAACGCACGATATGTCACCGTCCGTGGCACTGGATTCCGGCATCCATGCCGGAATGACGGCGTTTTTTGCGCCCGTTTCCAAGCTCCAGATCTCGCAGTTATACACAAATATTGGAGGCCCGTCATTCCGGCATGGACTGCCGGAATCCAGTCACAAGGATGTGAAACTAGGGGTCGCCACCAAGGCTTTTTCAAACACTTAACGCAACCGACATGTCACCGTCCTTAGGCACTGGATTCCGGCAGTCCAGCCGGAATGACGGTGTTTTCCCGTTTCGTGGGACTGGTGTATAACGATAGGAGCTACAGCTTGGGAACGCGGTCTGGGTTGCTCCGGCTTCCGATGGATGACAAGCTAGAGCTTGAAGACCAAGGGTTCCCAAACGGGAGCTTGGGAACCAGCACAAGCAACCCGTCATTCCGGCATGGACTGCCGGAATCCAGTCACAAGGATGTGAAACTAGGGGTCGTCACCAAGGCTTTTTCAAACACTTAACGCAACCGACATGTCACCGTCCGTGGCACTGGATTCCGGCAGTCCATGCCGGAATGAAGGTGTTTTCCCGTTCCGTGGGACTGGTGTATAACGATAGGAGCTACAGCTTGGGAACGCGGCATGGGATGATCCGGCTTCCGATGGATGTCAATCTAGCGCTTGAAGACTAAGGGTTCCCAAGCGGGAGATTGGGAACCAGCACAAACCCGCCCGCGCCCGTCGCGTAGTCCGGGCAACCGCCACACCGTTGCCCGACCCGGCGCTGGAATCACTCAAGGGTGTCCTTGACACAATTCCGAATGGACATGGGGACATGCTCCTCTGGAACCTCGATTGTTTTCAGGTGATCGCCTATCTTCCTCGTTATGCGATAGATAAAGCCATCCGTCTTCGGTGTGCCCGAATGGACACCACCTTGAAACAGCGAATCCATGACCCGTAAATCGTCATGAGGAAGCTCGGATATTGAAACATCCCCCTTGCTCTTTAGATGGGAACCTGGCAGGCCAAATCCCCCAAAGCCACCGACCCGTTCGACTTTCAGTTGGTCTTGATTTTCCATTTTTTCTCTTAATTCCCCAGCGTGTAAAAGATTAAAGTCCAACCTGTTTCCATGCTTGATCCACGGCGGCAGCAATAGCAGGGACAGCACTATACTTTTGAGTGGCCAGTTTACGTGTGCGATTTGCAAACTCCTTCATCTTCATTTTGGGACGCGCCCCGCCAGTGATGGCCAAATACCATATCTGGCCGATCTTTTCCCAGCTTTTTCCGCCAACGGACTTACAGGCAAGGTAAAAGGCAAGATTGGGCGGGCCGCTACTATAGTGCGGGTCCATCGTGGGGGTGACTTGGGAGTATTTCGTCGGTTGCGGGGCAAGGGCATGGGGATCAGCGGGATTCGACATATTGCGCAGACAAGTGAAGCCCCTCGACTTCGATACCGCACCTAGGATGTCATGGCCGATGAGCCAATCCGCATGGTTGACATCCTGATTGGCCCGCCACTGACGAAACATGGAGCCAAAGCAATCCGAAATGCTTTCGTTCAGCCCACCGGCATCGCCTTTATAGACAAGCTGGAGCGTATTCTGGGTGACACCATGGGCCAATTCATGGCCGATGACATCATTGCCATTGCTGAAGTCGGTGAATATCTGATTGTCGCCGTCACCATAAATCATTTGCGACCCATTCCACATCGCGTTGTTGTAATCAACGCCATAGTGTATTGACGACATCATGGTCATCCCGGCAGCATCTATCGAATTGCGACCGAAGACCTTCTGATAGAAATCGGCGACTGCCGTGGTTTCCTTGAAGGTGCGTGACGCAGTGGAATCAGCCGAACTGCCGGGATTTGGCACGGGTGTGCCAGGCGTTGTCTGGCCATGTTTGCAATCATAGACAGTCACTGCGGGAAAAGGGGCAAGGGCGGCAGGAAGGACGCCAACCAAGCTCGTTGCGCGTGTCAATGCGGCGGATTGATCGCGCAATTTGCGCAATTCCACACCAACCCGTGCGGTATGCTCCGAGGCTTTGCGAAGCTCCTCCGATAAGTGAGTGTCTTTAGCCAATTTTTCCAAAACATCTTGGGGTATGATAAAGCAAGTGCAGGACATGGTAATTCTCCTCTTTAAAGGTTATGACAATGGGGTTTATACCCATTTCAGTTGAGTGGTGGGTTAGTCCGCTACTGGCAACCATCGTCGCCGGGCTTAGGATCCATTTCGCTGTAGCGGAGCTTTGCCACTGCCTTAGTCGCTGTGTTTATAACGAACACATGACTGAAGCTAGTGTCGCAAAGCGGAAGGAGTGTGACTCCGGTCAGCGCGGTGACAATTTCGGCTGCCGTGTTGCTGTGCGCCACAACCAAAGTGTTTCCATTCAGTTTGCCGAGTGCTGCAACGATCTCCGGGACATGCGCGGAGGGTTCACCCTCACGAATGGCGACTACTTGTGGTTCGATACCGAGCTTTTGGGCCAGTGGAGCCGCTGTTTCTTTGGTTCGACGGAGGTTCGTGGTGATTATTCCGGCAATCTTGGCCTCTGTCAGGGCATCGGCAAGCTGGGCGGCACGTCGGAACCCGGCGGGGCTTAGCGAGGGATCATTGGCCGGTTCTGTGGCACGCTCGGCATGTCGCACAACGATAACCGTTGGCGGTTCGGCCATTGCGCCATTCGCCACGGCAAGGCCAAGGAACAGGGTGGCAATGTTCGGGAACGAGTGCTTAGTCACATGAGTTTTCCTTATTGTCCTTATGCTTGAGTGGAGGAGATTTCCCGATTGCGGCCTAACGGCCCCGTTCAGCCCGTCGGATGGGGTAAGCGGAAGCGTAGCATCAATCGAGGAACGCAAACGGTGCGGTTTGTGCGTCACCGCACACTACGGCCCTAGCTACCAATCTCGATTTTCCCCCCGGCAGTCGATATGGACAAAGTTGGTGTACTCGCCTACGCCACCATGCCAGGTGAACAGAGTTTCACCGCCTACCTGAGCCAGATCCAGGCCGTCAATGTCGAAGGGCGCGTGTTTTTGCAGGAAATCCAAGCCAGTGATAGGAATGCGGAAACGTAAGCCGCGCAATTCGAGGGCGCGGTCAGCTAAATCGCCCATTGTCGTTGCGTTCGTGGTGAAATCGAGCGCCCGAAAATCCATGTGCTGCGAGCGACCGGCCGCGCCGTCGAGTTGCGCGTTGTAAAGCGGGTTGCGGTAGCCGCTGTTTAGGTTTACCGCACCGCCCAGCCGTTGCCGCAATTCGTCCAGCACGATGACCGTCGGTGCGATGTTGTGCCACAGTTCGCGGGGTGGGAAGCTATTGCTGACCCCGTTGCGGACGCGCTCCGTGCCGACGAGTAACTCGGCGGCAGTGAAGTGTCGCAGCCTCAAGCTGCGGATAAAACTTGAAAAATCATCGGGTGCCGCTGCAGCCACTGCCGCCGCCGCTACCGGTGGAGTGCTTGCCATGGCCGGACTTGCCACGGCCCCCGAAGCCGGCGGCAGGATCAATTTGTCCAGCAGGTCGGCATCAGCGATGTTAGGATTGGTTTCATTGCAATCAATCCCGCCACCGCCGCCGCAGTCGTCCGCGTATTGCCAGAGCAAGATCGGGCAATTGGGCTTAACCCTTGGCGTGACAATGTTGTTATTCCAGTCGAGCAAGTTGGAGCATCCGCGCACACGCCAGCGCGCGATCCAAGCGCCTCCACAAGGCGTCCCACGATCCTCCTCATCGGCTATGGCCTGCCAAGTGGTGTCGTCACCTTGCGGCGCGTACACACAGGGAACCAAGCTAACATCGCCTTGGCTGAAGTTTTGGCTATGTGATACCACGGTTTCTGCCCATCCACGCCAGTAATGCCGCGAGAGAGAATGCGGCGATCCCTCAACGTCAAGGAAGATCAGGAATACCCCGCCTTGTCCCTTGAGATAGGCACTGCCGAACGTGCGGATGACGGCTTCTACGTTGCCTTTGGCATCGTTGATGCCTTCCGCTTCAAGGCCATCCACACGGGTTGTCTGCCGTGCTATCGGCAGCACTCGAATTCCCTTACTCAACAGGGCATCGCCTTCTTTCGCATGCTGATATTGGGTGGGGCTAGTATCGCCAAAGCGCTTGAAATAGCGTCCCCACAAAACGGGATATTGCCCAAACACCCCCTTGCTAAGTTCAATCAAGGTTTGTCCGCCGATTCGGCTTGTGACTAATCTGGAGCTGTCCGCTCCGGGTTTACCTGTTGCCATGGTGAATTCCTCTGTTGGTTGTTAGTAAGCGATAATATGGTGATGTGAATCTTAAGGCACTTTTATAATTGATCGTGCAGCCCGTAGGATGGGGTGATCGTAGCGAACCGCATCAATCGGGGAACGCAAACGGTGCGGTTCGTGCATCACCGCACCCTAATGCTCTGGTCTCCTCTTTATCACTATGCCATTTGTCGTATAGTGAAAAGCATAAGCCACTCTGTTGCGTATTCAGGTATCGAAGGCTTACGCTTTTGGGATCGCACACTTCGGTAACTCCGACCATTTTTCGTTAATCACCTTGGTGATAGCCTCTGCTTTGGCAGCCAGTCTGTTCACCTCGATGATAATATCCTCGCCATTTAACGCTGTTGAAGCATTCGGTTTGCGGCGGCTTGCCGCCGATCCTGACAGAGGAGACTCTTTACCTGACGGCGGCAATTGGGTTGGTGTTGCGCGGATGAGCGCTAAAGCAGCATCGAGATTTTGCGTCCCGGTTACGACTTTGTTTGTGGTACTAGAGACTACGGTGTATGCGAAAGCCTCCAATTGGGCCGCCGCATTCGAAAGCAAGCCCAGTGCCGCATATAGGTTTGAGTAGGCATTTCTTCCTCGATCACGCGCAGCCAAGAGATCGGCGCGAGTGCTAGGTTTCATATTGGCAACAAATATAAGAGCCTTTTCGGCTTGGTTTAGCGGCCCCTCAAGTTCATCTAGCGCTTGTTTGCCTTCACCCAGATTCAAAGAGCTAGCAATGCCTCTGGCGAAATGCGAGGCGCAGCCAAGTGACGATGCTGCTTCATTGTAGGCGGCAATTTTCCCCTGCGGGCCGAAGTATGCGCGGCCTCCTGCCGTTGCTGCCGATCCCAAACCCAAGCCCAAGATCAGATCCTTGGAACCCCCATAAATGCCGCTCGCAATTGCAGCCCCCGCCAGCCCCATCATCGGTAAGTCAAACAGAAGTTGCTGTCGCATCATGGCATCACGTTCGTCCGCGTAACCATCCGATAGTGCTTGCAGCTTGTCCACGGAATCGCTCAGGTCACTGAATTGGAGCACGGAAGCCGATGTATAGGAATCCCGTTGATCGTCAACCTTGGGATTTGCGTTGAGAACGATGTTATCGATTGTTGGCCGATAGGGTGACGGGTCGAACACCGTTCCGCACCCGGTCAATTGCGTTGACATCAAGACAGAGACAAGAAAGCCACGGAAGCAGATTTTGTGTGACATTGATTATTTGACCTTTATTGTAGTGGCCGCAACGGCCAGTTCTTTCCAATCCAAAGTAGCCGCTTGCTGATACATCACTTAGGCTATTAGCCATTGTTTTGTTGGGGTTCGTACCTCACCCCGAACTACCGCGCCACCGCACTTACCACATTACAAAGGCACCCAAGAAACACCGTCGTACTCACATTGCGTACATTCCCCCTGTTCAACAATGGGCTTCATCCCTTCTGAAACCCTCGCAGCATGAGTGGCAGAAGGCGGTTGTGGTGGGGTAATTGGGGTGAGTCCCGACGATGTTGCCATTGAACTTCGGGGGCCAGCCAAAGTTGCATTCATCCTCCCAACTTGATCTTTGGTGAACATGACCATTGTTTCGTCGTCCACGTAGTCCATGTAGTTCATGAACATATCGCCGTGCGGCTGGTTGCCGCAGGTGATATGTGGAAAGCTGGATTTACGCACATCTGATCCGTTGGAATTGGCTTGATTAGGCGTATCGCTTACGTTGTCTGAGCCGGAACAACCCCCGCGGTCATCGCCCCATATGTGCAACAAATCCAGCCAATGCCCTACCTCATGAACTGCTGTCCGGCCTAGGTTATAAGGTGCTTTGGCAATACCGCCTGAGCCGAAGGCAGTGTTTGCGATCACAACGCCGTCAGTTCCCGATGGCCCACCGGGGAACTGCGCATAGCCAAGGAGGCCTCCCGTGATATTGCATACCCACAGATTCAAATACGAATCTCGCGGCCAACCAATCTTGCCGAACTGACTATTTTTGATCATGCTATCAAGCTTCATGGTCGCTTGAGGATCGGATTCAACGTAAGGGAAGCCCGTTTTTGTTGTTTGGGTGCGGGTAATACCCTTAGTGGGATTGCCCTGCGGATCGCGAACAGCCAATGCAAACTCGATTAGCGTATCCGCAACGAATGGTTGAAATGGCGCGGGAACGTCTGCCCTGTCCGTGTTCTGTAGCCGATAATCCCGGTTGAGGGCATCGATCTGACTTTTGATTTGACTGAGTTTAATGTTCTGTGACGCGGTGTTGTAAATTACATGCACAACGACAGGAATTCGAATCACGCTGGTTCTCGCTGCGAGTCTGCCGACTCTTATATCGGCTTCATACGCCCGCCGATTGGCGCGATATGTCGGGTCGGTACTAACCAGATAGTCATGGTGCTGCATGACAGCGCAGATTCTGGCTGTTTTTGAGGTATTTTTTGTCATGATTGCCCTCCAGTCCGCACGGGGCGGAATAGCGTTTTAGCGTATTTCGCCGAATGAATACCCTCGCTCAATACGGCGCTATGGGCGGAGTACCGCCATTGCACCCTACAAATGCGCCTTATCTTGTTACATCCACATCCTGTAATTTCCAATCTCCCATCGGTGGGAAATACTATGAACCCAATGTTCCAAACAAACCAGACTACAGAAGTACCCCCTACCAAAGTACCATCCCTTGCATACTGCCATCCCGTCCGAAACGTTTGCAGCCGTGCCGGGTGTCGTGGCTTCGCACAAAACGTTGGCGACGGGGTTGCAAACCCCCATCGCGCCCAGAAATA
>Ga0265593_1000852_pt1 | contig 15410 bp, 13 predicted proteins | sample saktaG_8_FD_190136 | JGI IMG/M metagenome (GOLD analysis project Ga0265593, IMG submission 190136) | Saline water microbial communities from Sakinaw Lake, British Columbia, Canada - sak_2011_5_24_36m | ecosystem: Environmental > Aquatic > Non-marine Saline and Alkaline > Saline ...
GCCCTTGTTGAAGCCAACGGGCCAAGCCACCGTCCAAAACCGCCACTTGGGCATGGCCGAAAATGCGGAAAGTCCACCAGACGCGTGCCGAGGCCATGAAGAAGTTACTGTCATAGACGACAACCAGAGTATCGTTGCCGATGCCCAACTTGCCGACGGCTTCGGCAAACTCTTCCGGGCTAGGCAGCATGTGCGGCAAATTCGTCGAATGATCGGCAATTTTATCAATATCGAAGAACAAAGCACCAGGAATATGGGCTTGGTTGTATTCGGCCTTGGCGTTGCGGTTTTGGTTGGGCAGGAAAAAACTGCCGTCCAACACGACGAGGTTTGGCGAGCCTAAATGTTCGGCCAGCCAGTCGGTGCTTACTAGGGGGGATTGTTTTTCGGTGGTCATGTCTTCCTCATTCGTTTTAACTTAGGGCTTCCTCGGCCGAGGCCGCGAATAGCAATTGCTCAGACCAGCGCAGCAGCGTCTCGCCATCCGCTTGATAAATTTGTCTTTGTTGCACGACGGTGAGTACGCCGAACTTTCGGGTCATCAGACGGAGCAAAATTTCCCGTTGACCTTCCTGTCTACCCTCCTGCTTGCCTTCCTGCCAGCCATCCTTTTTGCCTGTTAGAATGCCTTGCTGTCGGCCTTGTTCGATATAGCGGTCAATGAATGTTTGCATCGTGTCTTCCCCGTTGGTGGATTGGGTGATAAGTTCATGAATATCGTGTTCGTCCAGCGTTTGTGTGGTCTGCACATAATAACGCAACAGCACTTCCAACATTTCCAGCGCAGTCTCCCGGTCTATGATGTCACGGACTAGAGGCAGGATTTCCGCCAATGCCTGTGCCGGAAACGCCCGTGTACGGGCTTATTCCGGCCTACCCACCAACAAATTCACCAACACCTGCCGATAAACCTGAGACAAGGTTTCCAAATCCTCAACTGGCGTATGTTCGTTGATTTTATGGATGCTGCCATTCAGCACCCCTACTTCCACCACTTGCGCACCCGTCGGCGCGATGAAGCGACCGTCGGATGTGCCGCCGCCGGTGTCGGGTTTGGCGCGAAAACCAACGACTTGTTCCAATGCCTGTTGCACCGCCTCGATCAATTCGGTTTGCGTGGTCAAGAAGGGCGGGCCGGAAAGCCGCCAGTTCAACTCATAGTTCAGGCTGTGGCGGTCGAGTAGGGCATGGACTCGGCTTTTGATTTCCGCCTCGGTGATGGCGGTGGAAAAGCGGAAGTTAAACAGCACATCCAAGCGTCCGGGGATCACATTGTCCGCGCCCGTCCCGCCGTTGATGTTGGACACTTGAAAACTGGTGGGCGGGAAGAATTCGTTGCCGTGATCCCACACCTCGGCGGTGAGTTCCGCCAAGGCCTGGGCGAAACGGTGTATGGGGTTGTCGGCCTTGTTTGGATAGGCGACATGACCCTGTATGCCCAACACCCGCAAGACACCGCACAGCGAACCGCGTCGGCCTACGCGGATGACATCGCCCAGCCTTTCGAAACTGGAAGGTTCGCCCACCAGACACCAATCAATGGACTCACCCCGCGCTTGTAGCGCCCCGACGACTTTGACTATTCCATCTTGGGCATCACCTTCCTCGTCGCTGGTCAGCAGCACGGCGATTGAACCTCGGTGGTCTGCATGTCCGGGTATGAAAGCCTCCAACGCGGTCACCATCGCGGCAACTCCGCTTTTCATGTCCGCCGAACCGCGACCATACAAAACCCCGTCGCGTATGCTTGGCACGAACGGCGGCGAACTCCATTCCTCCAATGGGCCAGAAGGCACCACGTCGGTATGGCCCAAAAAGACAAATAGTGGCGAATCTTTGCCACGGCGCAGCCAAATGTTCTTGGTCTCGCCAAAATTAAACCATTCTGTCTTAAAGCCCAAAGGTTCCAGCCGGTCGGCGACCAAGTCCATGCAACCCGCGTCGTCAGGGGTCACAGAACGGCAGCGGATCAATTCTTGAGTCAGTGCTAAGGTTTCTCTCATAATGCGTTGGAGTATTCTTCGGCGTTAAAGCCGATCAATGTTTTCCTCCCGGCTTCCAACACCGGGCGCTTGATGAGGCTGGGCTGTCCTAGCATCAACTCCATGGCTTTGGCGCGGCCCACGCCCTCGCGTTGGCTTTCGTCCAGTTTGCGCCAACTCGTGCCGCGCCGGTTCAGCAAAGCTTCCCAACCCAAGATGATCTCCCACTTTTCCAATAGTGCCAAATCCAAACCGTCCTTGCGAAAGTCATGGAATTGATAGGCTATGCCTTGAGTGTCAAGCCAGAGTCTGGCCTTTTTGACGGTGTCGCAGTTTTTGATGCCGTAGAGGGTATTCATAGGTTTTCGGAAAGTAGTTATTATTTCAATTATAAACTGAATGCCTGCGAGATCAGACAAAAAAAAGCCCATGCGGAATGAAACCGCATGGGCCTGGCTCAAGATGCCAGAGGAAGGGTAAGCTATTTAATCGTGATCGATTTCAGTTGTTTGGCCTCGGCGGAAACTTTTGCCCGCTCATCGGCTGGCAATGGAATCAAACCTTTCTCAATAAGATAGCCTTCTTCGCCAAAGGCTTTTTCGCTGGCGAATTCATTAGTGAACTCGGCGACCCCCGGTATCAAGCCAATGTGGCCCTTTTTCACATAGAAAAACAAGGGGCGTGAAATGGAATACTGACCGTCGGCAATGCTTTCGTAGGTGGGTTCCACGCCATCGACCAAAGCTGCTTTGACCTTGTCTTTGTTCTGCTCCAGATAGCTGTAGCCAAAGATGCCAAGGGTGGTGGGGGTGGCGCCGAGCTTTTGCAGGATCAGGTTGTCATTTTCACCCGCTTCAATATAGCCGCCATCCTGGCGGACGGTCATGCAGACGTTTTTAAAGAAAGCGTTGTCGCTTTCCTTCTTGGCTTTTATCCAAGGAAAGCTCTCGCAGCCATGCTCCAATGCCAACTCTGAAAAAGCGTCGCGGGTGCCGGAAGTCGGCGGCGGGCCGAGTACTTCGATCTTGGTTTTCGGGAATGCGGGATTGATTTGATTCCAAGTCTTGTAAGGATTTTCAACCAGAGTCTCGGAATCCGGGCTGGCAGGGTCGGGAACCCGTTTGGCCAAGGCCAGGTAGATTTCCTTGCTGGTCAGTTGCCAGTTTGCCTTGGACTTCTTGGAATAGGCCAACACGATGCCGTCAAAGCCGATTTTCACTTCCGCAATTTCTGTGACTCCGGCCTTCTGGCAAGCCTCGAATTCAGTTTTCTTCATTTTCCGCGAGGCGTTGACAATGTCGGGGTGTTGTACGCCAACACCGCCGCAGAACAACTTGACGCCCCCGCCGGTTCCGGTGGATTCGACCTTGGGGGTTTTGAAATTGCCGGACTTGCCGAATTGCTCCGCCACCACCGAGGAGAACGGATAAACGGTGGATGAACCGACGATGCTCAGATAGTCACGTCCCCCTTCGGCTTGGGCGGGAGCGTTGATGCTTAAAACTAGCACCGTTGCGGCTAGGATGATTATTTTCTTGTTCACAAAACACCTCATGTTATTGATTTCAGATTGAACCAGATAGGCCAACGCCCGAAGCAGTTTACTCCGGGCGTTGCTAAAACGTTAGTAGTCTAAGCGGACGGCCATTTCCCAAACGTTTGGACTGAGACCCTTGTAGCAGCCATTATTTGGGCTACCGCCTGAGTAAACTTGTGAGCTATTACAGGTGACGCTGTTGCCGACATTGAACACATGCACAAAGTTGTTCATGAAACGAACGTGCGGGTTTAGATACCAGTTGATGCCCAAAGTGCCGATTTCCATGCTGCCGCCGTTGATGTTCCGGGTGTTCATGTCCATCAGGTCAAAGCGGGCTGCCAGTTCCACTGCACCCCAACCTCCATTCCAATCGAAATTGCGGTTCGGATGCAACCGATCCCAAGCGGCCAATTTTTCGTTCCAAGGACGGTGTTCGCCGGTGAGGTAATAACCGCCTTGCACATAATAGCCCCGGACCGTATCGTTTTGATAGCCAATGCCGGATACCGTGGACTGCATGTATTCTGTCGAGAGCCAAGCGGGCCCTAGAACCCCGGCGAGTTCCGCGCCAAACATGCTGATGTTATTCGCCTGATGACTTTTGACGCTCTTACCATTGATAAGGACGTTGTTGGTCAGGTTGCCTGTGGATATCCAGTTGGTGCGGTCCACGGGGGTGTCTGGCTGTGATTGGAAGGCCCATCCGCCATTGCGTAAAGTTCCGTCAGGATTGTAGTTGTTGTTGACATCACGCCACGAACCCCACACGCCCGTGTGAAACAGGTTGCCTTCTTTGTCCTTGTAAGGCATCAGCGCACCGCGACCGACAATTTGGTAACTGATGTTGCCGCTGAAGTTGTTGCGGTTGGCGTTGCCAATGCCGAGGATGTTGTTGTTGACCGCAAGGGCACCGGTGGCGCTGTTATTGGAAGTGTCGCCGAAGCCGCTACCCACCGTTTCGGTCAAGAGACCGCCACGCAGGAACCAAGGCAAGCTAAAACCATCGGTTTTGTCGCCTAACACCTTGCCGTAACTTTCAGCCGTGAGTCCCACCTGGTATTTGCTATAGGATTCGATCAAAGCATTGTTCGGCAAGGAACGCTCGATGAATGGCATGTAATTATTGCTGGTCCAAGATTCAAGGCTCTTGCCTTCGTTCTGCTGGCCGATGGTGAGGGCGAACGGCTTGAAGTGCGTGTACTTGATGAAGGCGTCAGTAATGCCCGCCGTGGAACTGCCGTTGCCACGGGCGAAGTCATACTCGAAGCGGTAATCAAAGTCCTTGTATAAAGTACCGTCCAAGAAGATACGGGCGCGGCGGAAACCGGCGCTGCTTGCTATGTTCGTATTAGGATGGTTTATGTCACCGCTCTTCTGGTCGTTAAAGGCGACCTGGTTATCGGCTTGCAAGCGTCCGCCGATTCTTGCCTTGAAGTTGCCGTCGTTCGATTCAAATCTCAGTCCTCCGTCGCCTAGCCTGACGGTGGCGGCATCCTCCGGCAGTTTCAGCGTGGCCGCAGGGGTGGCCGCAGGTGCCGGGGCGGCGGCGAGCGTCGGGTTCTTCTTGGTCAGATTGGCGTATTGATCTTTAGTGATCGTACCATTTTTTGAGAGGACTTCAAGCAGTTGGCTGCTTGCCATGCCTTCCTTGCCCAGCATGGAACTATATTGGGTTTTATTGATGGAACCGTTTTTTAACAGAATGTCGAGAAGTTCCTGGTCGGCAGTGGAAGCATAGGCTCCACTTCCGGTCAGGGCTAGTGCCAACAAGACGTTGACTTTTTTCAGTGATTTGCTTTTCACAGGAGCACCCGCAGTTAATGTTGCAAAATTTTTACGATGTGTTGCTTTCGCACAACGCGCACGGGTGAATTGTGTGGGAGAATTGTTACAGCTTTATGACTATTCGCAACAGTTTTAGAATTTACAGGTTGAATTGAACCAGAGCACGTTTGCCGGTTGGTGGTTTTGACAGCAATGTAGGCCAGTATGAATGTTCAAAAAGCCATTTGTGTTGGAAGCCGGAACCTAATCCCCTATACTAACGCCTTTGATTTTTCGGCTACCAGCTTAAGGCGGGACACAATCAGGACTTACCCGTTCGCCCTGAGCGAAGTAAGCCCCGCTTTGCGTGGCATGGCGATGCCAAGAAACGGCTATTACTGGCGCTGTTTGATGACTTTTCGACAATTTACAAGTCATTGTTTCAATTGCCATAAAATAGCTGTTTCTTGAGAGCTTGTCGAAGGGTGAGCGGGTAAGCCGTTCATGGTTCGACAAGGCTCTCCTGAGCTTGTCGAAGGGCTCACCACGAACGGCTTAACCCGTCCCGCCTTAAACTGGCGGCCGATTTTTCTGGCGAAGCCCGGCCATCGTCAGGCTTCTAGGCACACAAACCAACAGGAACCCTCGCGCTCCGTGAACCCCCATCTCAACAAACTGCAACCCTATCCGTTTGAGAAGCTTGCCCGGCTGAAACAAGGTGTTTGTCCGCCTGCCGACAAGCCGCACATCGCCTTGTCCATCGGCGAGCCGCAACATCCCACGCCGAAGCTGATTGGCGACGCTTTGATCGCCCATTTAAGCGGGCTGGGCAACTACCCCGCCACCAAAGGCATTGCCCCGTTGCGTCTAGCCATCGCCGAATGGCTCTGCGTCCGCTTCCGCCTGCCCGCTGGCGCGGTCGATCCCGAACGGCAAGTGTTGCCGGTCAACGGCACTCGCGAAGCCTTGTTTGCCTTTGCCCAGTGCGTGGTCGATCCGGCCCCCAAACCGCTGGTGGCCATGCCCAACCCGTTCTATCAAATTTACGAGGGTGCGGCCTTGCTGGCCGGGGCTAAACCCTATTTTCTGAACACCACGAAGGAAACGGGCTTCTTGCCGGATTTCGACGCCGTGCCGGATGATGTATGGGCGCGTTGCCAACTCCTTTATATCTGTTCGCCCGGCAACCCCACCGGGGCGGTGATAAGCGAGGCGGTTTTGTGCCGTTTGGTCGAACTGGCCGAACGGTTTGATTTTGTCATTGCGTCCGATGAATGCTACTCGGAGCTTTACGCTGACGAGGCCAACCCGCCGCCGGGTTTGCTACAGGCGGCTTATGCGATGGGCAACACCGATTTCAAACGCTGTGTGGTGTTCCATAGCCTGTCCAAGCGATCCAACGCACCGGGGCTGCGTTCCGGCTTCGTCGCGGGCGATGCTGCAATCTTGGAGAAATTCCTTCTCTACCGCACGTATCATGGCTGTGCGTTGTCGCTGCCGATTCAGCAAGCCAGCCTAGCCGCTTGGCGCGACGAGGCGCATGTGGTGGCTAACCGTGGGCTATACCGGCAAAAATTTGTTGCGGTTGTTGAGATAATGCGTAATGTGTTGGAGGTTGAAATTCCACCTGCCGGGTTTTATCTGTGGCCCAATGTCAGCCGTCTTGGCCTTGATGGCGAAGCATTTGCGCGTGATTTGTTCGCGTCGCAGAATGTGACTGTTCTCCCTGGTGGGTATTTGTCGCGTGAGGCGCACGGCATCAATCCGGGGCATGATTATGTGCGGATGGCGTTGGTGGCGAGTTTGGATGAATGTATAGATGCTGCCAATCGGATTAAAGAATTTGTGGAGGGGTTATGAGCGAACTACAGTTGGATTCCTTGGAAATCACGAATTTCCGCTGCTTCGAGCATTTGGTAATCGAAAAGCTTGGGCGGGTTAATTTGATTGTCGGGAAAAATAGTGTGGGGAAGACGGCATTGTTGGAGGCTTTATGGTTGTTGGGAAGTGAGGGAGATTGGTCAATAATTCAAAAGATACTATACGACAGGAGTGAACTTGTTCGTTATAGATCAATAGACTCCCGAGACGAATTATATCCTGATTACCTTGAAAAACAGGAACAGCTTGAAGCGTTCAAAAGCTTTCTTTATGGGCGACCACCAAAAAATCATGAGCTTACCAACTTTTATTCAGGCACATCACATACCTCCAACAAGTTTCTTGACAGAGATGGATTTTTTTTTAGAATTACCACTAGCCGACAGAGTATTGGTTTAGCAACTCGGAATAGTGGCTCTGAACATGATGTGTATCTACATCGAGACAATACAGCTACTCGTCGCATGAATGACATTGTACAAGCAATTCCAAATAACCCAACGGAACCCGAATTAGAAAATCCAGTTTTCTCGCCAATTATGGTTCCACCGCTGCCAAAAAAAGACGCTTTTGATTATTCAGTTATCGGGAAATCAAAGGATTATAAAACTGTTTTAATACCGCTTTCTGGTTTAACTTGGAAAGCGACCTGCACCTATTGGGATGATTTGGCTTTGACCGATAGGGAGGAGGCAATTATATCCTGCCTTCAAGTCATTGAACCTACTATAAAAAGGTTTACCTTTAAGGGCGAGAACATGGATAATAGAGTGCGCTATTCTGTAGTCAAAAGCGACCGTTTTGATAGCCCTTTGCCCTTGGCAAATTTTGGTGACGGCACTCAACGTGTTTTCGCCATGGCTTTGGCGATGTCTACCGCAAGCAATGGCTATTTGTTAATCGACGAATTTGAAACTGGCCTACACCATAGCGTTCAAGCCGATGTTTGGCGGGCCGTGTTCAAGCTGGCGCATGAATGGGATGTCCAAGTCTTCGCAACCACGCATAGTCAAGATTGCATTGATGCCTTCCAAGAGGCTGCGGCAGAAGACAAGAACGAAGAAGCCATGCTGATTAGTCTACAGCAAAGAAAATCGGGTATAAAGGCGGTTCTATTCGATGAAAATGAGCTTAAAGTCGTCACTCGCGGCCATATTGAGGTGCGTTGATGACGGCAACACTCAATAACCGCTTATTGGTTGAAGGCAAAAACGATGCACACGTTTTGTTTAGCTTGTTTGACCGGCATGGTATTCCATTCGGTAGCCCGACCAAACCTTCAAAACAAACAGGGTCAATTTCGATACAACAAATTTTCACTAATACTGATAGTGAGGATGACATCAATCCTGTTGATTTTTTTGCGCAACAATTAAAACTTATGCCTGAATTAGGCTGCTTGGGTATCATCCTAGATGCTGATTTCAACCTTGAAGGCAAATGGATGGCCTTGCGAAATCGGCTTTTGCAATTTGGCTTTTCCGAAGCAGCAATAGAAAAATCCGAAATAGATAAAAGACTTATATCAACAGGTGCGATTATCCAAGATCATGATTTGCCAACAGTGGGAGTTTGGCTCATGCCAGACAACTGCCTGGAAGGAGAACTTGAGCATTTTCTGGAATTTCTTATTACGCAAAAAAAAGATAATCCACTGTGGTCTCTGGTGGTCGAAACGCTGGAGAAAATTCCAGAGGAAAATACATTTCCAGATTACTCTAAACGCTTCAAAGAACAGGATCGCCGCAAGGCTTTAATCCATACTTGGTTGGCTTGGCAGGAAGAACCCGGAAAACCGCTCGGACAGGCATTGACGGCCCGTTACTTTGATGCTGAAGCGCCTCATGCATTAATCTTCATCAACTGGGTTCGTCAACTTTTTCTTTCCAATCCTATATAAACCTCTTTTCTCTAACCCTTAACGCTAGGAAATCTAATGTCACTCGAAAACATCATCAACGAAGCCTTTGAAATTCGCGCCGAGATTTCCCCAAGTTCGGTCAGCGCCGAAATCCGCGAAGCGGTCAACGAATCCCTGCAACTGCTCGACAGCGGCGAGTTCCGAGTGGCCGAGAAAGTGGACGGCCAGTGGGTCGTCAACCAATGGCTAAAAAAAGCCGTGCTGCTGTCCTTCCGCATCAATGACAACCGCGTCATGGACGGCGGCGAAACCCGTTATTTCGACAAGGTCGAACCCAAGTTCGGCAGTTACAGCCCGGAAGATTTCCGCCGGGCCGGTGTGCGCGTGGTCCCGCCCGCCGCCGTGCGCCGGGGTGCCTATGTCGCACCGGGAGTGATCCTGATGCCGTCTTTCGTCAATATTGGTGCGTATGTGGACTCCGGCACCATGGTGGATACTTGGTCGACGGTCGGTTCCTGCGCCCAAATTGGCAAGAATGTGCATTTGTCCGGCGGTGTTGGCATCGGCGGGGTGCTGGAACCCTTGCAGGCCAGCCCGACCATCATCGAAGACAATTGCTTCATCGGCGCACGCTCGGAAGTGGTTGAGGGCGTGGTGGTCGAGGAAGGCTCGGTTATTTCGATGGGGGTCTATATCGGGCAGAGCACAAAGATTTATAATCGCATGACGGGCGAAACCACCTATGGTCGCATTCCGGCGGGTTCTGTCGTGGTTTCCGGCAACTTGCCCGCAAAGGACGGCAGCCACAGCTTGTATTGCGCTATCATTATCAAGCAAGTGGACGAGAAGACCCGTGGCAAAGTCGGCATCAACGAGTTGTTGCGGGACTAAGTCCAAACGGGAGGGTTTGAACAGAAAATTAAATGATTGCCCCCGATCACTCAACACTAAAACAGGAGCTAGAACAATGAAAAAGACGATGTTTTTTGCCTTAGGGCTGTTGTTTTCCACCAGCGTATTGGCCAGTGCGGACCATTACATCCGCAAAGACGGCACCCATACCCAACATATGAAAATCACCAAACAAGCGGGCGAGGTGAAAGTATTGCTTGATGTGGATTTTGAACCGTCTGGCAGCGAGACTGACAAGCCTTGCTCCACCGAAATTTCGGGTGAGGCCAAGGTCGTCAGCGAAAATGAACTGCACCTGAAAAAGCAGGCCCAAGGCGAAGCGCATTATTGCGAGTTGAAAATCTTTCTCAACGGTGATGAGGCGAAAATCGAAGAAACACCCGACTGCGTCCGTTATTTCACTGGCGACTTCTGCCGTTTTGACAGTGAAGGGAAGGTGTTGACCAAAATAAAATAAGCCTGGAATTTGCTGACAAGGATGTCTCCGCTGCCTCACTGCCATTAAGTTAAGAAAAAACCACGTCGTTCCGGCAGGGATTGCCGGAACCCAGATGCCACGGATGGCAAACTAGATTCACTTCCCTGTGATCTGGATACCGGCAGTCCATGCCGGTATGACGGCTTAACTTAATGGCAGTGTCCCGCTGCTTGGCAACACAACCAGCCAAAAAAAACGCCCCTTGAAGGGCGTTCGATGGATTGCGTGGATAATCACCTCAAGCCGTGCTTCTGCATCCGGTACAACAGCGTGTCGCGGGATATGCCCAGCAGGCGGGCGGAACGGCTGCGGTTGCCTTTGGTGCGATCCAAGGCTTGTAGTATCAGATCAATTTCGAGCTTATCCAGCTCAATGCCCCCTTCGGGAAGTGGGAAACCATTCCGTAGGGGATTCTTTTGGCTCTCCAGGCGACTCATGATTTCATGTGGCAGGTTGCCTTCCTCAATGACGCGGCCAGCCAAAAGAATGCAAAGCCGTTCACAGACATTGCGCAGTTCCCTCACGTTGCCCGGCCACGGATAGTCCAGCAGACGGTTAAGCGCTGCTTTGGTCAAAGTCGAACCCGGCAACTTGTGGGAAATGGCAAAATATCCCATGAAATGACTCAGCAGCACCGGTATGTCGCCCTTGCGCTCGCGCAACGGAGGAATTTTCAGCGGGACGACGTTGAGGCGATAGTACAAGTCCTTGCGGAATTCGCCCAGTTTGATCTTTTCATCCAGGTGGGTGTTAGTCGCGGCGATGACGCGCACATCCACATGAACGGGCTGGGTGTCACCGACTGGCTGAATCTCGCCAGTTTCCAAAAAACGCAGCAGCTTGGCCTGGATGGGCAGTGGTAGCGAATCGACCTCATCCATAAATAGAGTGCCGCCGTCCGCCGCCATCAAGCGACCCGTCTGGTTCGCCACCGCGCCAGTGAAAGAACCCCGGCGATGGCCAAATAACTCCGACTCGACCAGTGCCTCGGGCAGGGCCGCGCAATTCAAGGTAATGTAAGGCTGCTTGGTGCGCGGGCTGTGGCTTTGCAGGGCGTTGGCGAGCAATTCCTTGCCTGTTCCCGTTTCCCCTGTGATCAATACGGTCACATCAGTCCCCGCCACCATTTTCGCGCTTCTAAGCATCGCTTCAAAATTAGGCGATTGCCCAATCAATGCTTTAAACATAGGCTACCCTCCAAAAAAAAACGGCATTTCTGCCGTGAAGACTGCCCGGATTGAATCGCGGGAACCACTTAGCCAGTCCGTTCAAACCTACCCCTTTTCGCCACTGGGAGGGCATTGACAAAATTCCATAAACCGGACTGCAACACTAGGATTATACACTGAGTTTAATGACCGGGGAAAACTTTTTACCGAATTGCTCCGCTATTTTTCCACGGAAGGGCGTTCATTTTCCTCCCCAAGGACGGACTCCACGTTGCCCAGTGACTGGAATTCGCCTTTCAACATACCCATTCCGCAACTCCACAAAATGACACCGGCATGGTTGGGTGTGAATTCGACAGTCTGCTTGCCTAGGTGGAGGTCGAACTGAAGGCCAAGCTTGGGTATGACAATGGATCGGTTGCATTCGGTCAATTCTTTGACATTAATGACCCATCTTACGGGCATTCCCTTTCTAATCAGAAAGCTGGAAGGCTCGAAGCCCTCTCGTGTCACGTCCATTTGCAGGGTCAAATTACTTTCGGAAAGCAGTCCGTTGGACTGATTGCTTTCGTCCAAGTTCTCACCTGCTTTGCCAAGCCACGTTGAGACCGACTCAAAGTCGTAACCCGTGCCGGTCAGGACCATGCCACGGTTGAACATGATGAGTCCTAGTGTCACCACCAGTAAGCCAGAAGTTTTCAGAATTCTATCACTGACGTGATGGGAAACCAGCGTGGTTAGAAAACCGAAGCCTAGCAGTAAAGGCAGGGTGCCCATGCCGAAGACAAGCAATATCCTAGCACCTTCCCATGGGCTGCCGGTGCCTGCGGCCATCACGTACATGGCTTGCAGAGGGCCGCAAGCGATCATCAGCCCGTTGAGCATCCCAATGATCAATGGATTACGGTGTCTGCGAAATTCGGCATGGACAAAACGGCTTAACCAGCGCGGCATGGGAAGCCCAAAAAAGCGAAGGTGGGGTAGCAAGTGCAGCATATTGAGACCGAACACCACCAGAAATAGGCCGGCGGCAATGCTGGCACCGCTTTTCATGGCGGGTGTGAAACTGACTAACGACCCGGCAAATCCGAAAATCGCGCCTATGGCTGTGTAGGAAATTGTTTTGCCCAAGCCATAGGCGATATGGGCCAAAGCATACGAATGTTTCCCGCCGATGGCATCGCGGGAGGTGTAACCGACAATAAACCCCCCGCACATGCCGACGCAATGGAAGCTGGTCAGCAATCCCACAAGGAAAAGCAGGCCGACGCTCGCCTGCTGGTCTAAACCGGGGAAGGTTTCGGTAGAGGGGATTTTTGAGCCTGCATAAAAAATCACAAGGATGCACAACATGCCCAAAATTATCCGCATGAGTTTGCGAATGCCGTCCCGCCAGGGACGCGGCTTTGGCAACATCGAACATGGGTAGCCCTTAAGTTTCAGAGCCTCGGAAATCTGGAAAACGTTGCAGCGCGCATCGTCATAGATTACGACCACGGTTTCGCTGCCATAGTCGGCCTTGGCCTTGCGAACGCCGCGCAAGTGCTTGAGTGTGCGCTCTACGTTGTTCTCACAAGTCCCACAATGCATTCCTGTGACGCGCAGAGTCTGGGTGATGATGCCCATGGTTTAATTTGTGGGGAGGGTAAAGCCCGAAAAAAGTCAACGTTTAGTGACGCGAATTTTTTCAACGGGCTTTTTCCCCACCTCGCGAACCGGAGTGGGTTTTTGTTGCGCATCCTGCTTGAGTTTGGTTGTCGTCGGCTGGAAGGGTTTTGCGGTTGTCGAGGTAGCTTTGGCGAAGTGTTTCGAGTCAATCGGCGTAGCGCCCTTGGCCACTGTCTTGGAGTCGGTTGTCAAAGCGAGTTTTGCGGATTTCTTGGGATCGGTTGACGCCACGGACTTAGTGGCCTTGTTGGGATAAATGGGCGAAAAGGTCAAAGCGGCTTTCTTGGGATTGGCGGCCGCCAAGGCCAATGGTTTTTTTTTCGGTTCAGTTGGCAGGGCAAGCTTTTCAGTTTTCTTAGGGGCAGTGACGGCAGCCTTGGAGGCTTTCGGTGGATAGGTCGCCCTGGGCTCAGCCTCTTCTGCTTCAATAAATTCTGCATCGGCGGATTCCGCTGTTTCAACTCCAGCGGGTTCGGCTTCGACGGACTGGGCTTGTACAGGTTCTGCTTGATAAATGGATTCGGGGACAGGTTCGGGCGGGGTGTGTTTAGCCCGGCTTAATTCAGCCTGGTAAACCGGTTCGGCTGGTGCGGAATCAGCTTGGACAGGTTCAGCTTGATCAATGGACACGGTTGGAGTCGGTTCAGGTTCTGCCACTACAGCCGCAGTTGCTTCGAGCGGTGATGAATCGACGGACACTTCTTGCGGTTCGGGAATCGGTGCGGCATGTTGGTCATATCTGCCCACCTCGGCTGAAGACAAAGCAGTATAGTGATCGTTGTCATCTCCCTCGGAAAAATAACGCTCCGGGTTGGTGGCAATATCCCTGGCGGCCAAAAACTCGGCATAGTAGTTGCGGGAGGCGAATCCAAATTGCGGGCCATTGTAAAATTTGACGATGTGCATGAAGTCATGACCATGGGCATTCCGCGCCCGCTGCATTCCGCCAATGCCGTGATTGTAGGATGTCACGGCTAAAGGCCAACTGCCAAGTTTTTCATAGGCATAGGCTAGATAGCGGGCCGCACCCCGGGTCGAGTTAATCGGGTCAAGGCGCGCCCCGGCGCTGGAGTCGCCGTTCATGAACATTTTGGCCGCGCCGGAAGTGAATTGCCAAATCCCCAAGGCACCGGCCGAAGAATGGGCATTGTATTGGAATGAGGATTCCACATGGGGCAGATAGGCCAAGTCCTCAGGCAAGCCGGCGTTGCGGAAAATCTGCCTGAACTGGCCGTCGTAGCGGCGTCCGATTTCCAATCCCTTCCTGAATCGTTCCTTAAGGCCGCGCTGGTATCTCAACCGTTCGCCGGCGCCTTGAATGGCGTTTCTGCGACCGGTTTTCTGCGCAATGTGCTGGACAAGCCCCCTTTCATCTTCATCCAGCGCCATGCCAGCGGACACTTTGTCCTCCAAAGCGGCAAGCCTGGCCTTCCAGTCGTGGAAGCGCTCTTGGATGTAGTCTTTTTGGCCGGCCGTCAAGATGTCTGCGGTCTCGCCCGGCAGATCAAAGACATCGTAAATGATGTCCATGTGCACCTTGTCATGTATGGCAACCTGAGAACGGCCCCATTTTGAGTACACCTTGCTCCAAAAAGCCACTTGCGGCTCGATCTCCGCTGGCCTTGGGAAAGTGTTTGACGAAGACCCGCCGTGATGGCTTGGCTCCAAGTCGTTGTCGCTATACAGCGGAAAATGCCGGTGCTGGTTAGTGCCCTGCGAATTCTTCCACGCATTAGCGGGAGTGTCGTGGCGCGGCGGCTTTGTGGAGCATGCGACCAGCAGGAATAGCATGCACAAGAAAATAAAACCTTGGATGATTCGATTAGTCATGATGGTGCCTCACTTACTGCATGTCTTTAAAGCTTCATCGGCATGACAATAAACTTGTAGTTCTGATTTTTCGGATCCTCGATCAGACAACTGTTACCGACATCGGTGAAGGACAGGATTGCCTGTTCCGAGTCCACATTATTCAGGGCATCCAGCAGGTAGGTCGTGTTAAAACCAACCGCCAAACCCTCCCCTTCCAGGCAAACCTCAAATTCTTCCTCGGCCTCTTCGTGTTCCGGGTTTTGCGACTGCAAAACCATCAGCCCGTCTTTGACCTCCAAGCTGATACCCTTGATTTTCTCGGCGGTCAGAACCGACACACGAG
>Ga0265593_1000856_pt1 | contig 15372 bp, 11 predicted proteins | sample saktaG_8_FD_190136 | JGI IMG/M metagenome (GOLD analysis project Ga0265593, IMG submission 190136) | Saline water microbial communities from Sakinaw Lake, British Columbia, Canada - sak_2011_5_24_36m | ecosystem: Environmental > Aquatic > Non-marine Saline and Alkaline > Saline ...
CGCCTATGCCTAGCATCTGCAATTTATTAGCTTACTACCTCAACTCGGCTAGAACCTGATCTTGTAAGCTAAACGCACTTGGGTTGGCCGGCTTCAAGTTATTCGAAAATAAAAGACGTTAGATAGAGGCGCGGATTAGCGTGATCGCAGCGTTCTTAGCGCGCTTTGCGGCACCCGCGCCTGGACTTAATCGTTCGACTAACGCGGCGCCCTCAAACAGAATCGTTAACTGTTGGCCAAGTGCTTCTGGGTCTTTCGCGCCCGCCGTTGCTGCAATCTTAGATAAATAGCCTTGTAGCTCAACCGCTAAAACAGCAGAGTATTGATTAATCGGATGGTCTGGATCAGGAAACTCCACAGAGGCAATGTGGAATGGTAAGCCATGAAATTCAGGTGTCATTATCCACTGCTCCACAAGCTCACATAGTGCGATGAGTATCTCTAGTGAGTTTGTTTTTTTAGAGATGAGCCTTGAGTTCAGCCATTCGTAAAATCTATCAGATTTACCCCTAAGGTAAGCAGTTACCAGCAGGTTTTTACTCGGATAATGCTTATAAAGTGTCGCCTTGGCGATTCCCGCCTCAGCAATAATGGTGTCAACACCAGATGCTTGAATGCCTCTTGATTCAAAAAGACTGGTTGCCGTTACTAGTATTTTTTCGCGCATATTCATGATTTTTCCTTATATTCTATTTCCAGCGGATGACCTTGGGTGCATTAGTTCTTGTGGATATAAACAATTGACATAGCCTAAAGCCAGTCTTAAATCTTCCACATGCGGCACCTCAATAACACCTTTATTCACGAACATTAAAAAGGCTTGCCTTTGTTCAGGAGGTAGCATCGCTGCTTGCGGTAGTTGGCAAGTGCCACTTTTCATTTTGTTATATGTAAGTAATAGCGAACTCATCGTCACTGGGTCTGCAGTGCCTTCAATAGAGGCAATGGGCGAATCTAATAGTTTATTGTTAACAGGGTTAGTTTTAGCGCCTGAATGAATGTTTGAAATAACCAGCGCACTTAGGCACAAAACGAAAAGTGTAGTGACTAGCGCAGTTAGGCCAAATATAAAGGCCCGCCTTTCTTTTTGAGCGCTTAAAAAGCTTTGTATTGATTGATTGACTAATTTCCAGGCTTTATCCGAACCGGTTTGAGACTGTACTTGGATTGCACCAATCACCAAAAAGAGCAGTTGATCAGAGATTACTTCAGGGGATTTAACCGAGGCAATGTTAATGGCGGCATGAATCATTTTTTTTAATAAATTTACATCTTCGATAGATAAATCTGAAGATTGCTCATTAACACTTTTTCTAGAAACTCTTTCAATATTCCAGTGATTTAGCTGGCTGGAAAGCCCTAACAGATTGGTATTAGATATTTTTGCATAGGCGCCGTTACTTCTTCTAAGCCCTAATGAATTGAGGTAGCTCATGATAATGAACTTAAGGCCGTCAGTTTGAAGGCTCTGAATTTGGTTCAATGTAAACCCCCCTAAAAATTGACTTGCATACTTTAGAGCTCTTCAAGTAGACTGTAACTAAGTGAACAGACCTGTCTGAATTTTACCTCAACAATTAGCAAATTGCAATTGACCGCACCCTTTGAGCTTTTATTTTTATACTAGGATTATTATGCATATTGCAACTACCGATATTCAGCTAACCGACTGGCGCAGTCACGCATTAAAGCTTGAAAATGAAGTCAAAAAGGTGATTGTAGGTCAGGATAAAGCCATTCGGCTCATGAATACTGCCATTTTTGCTCGCGGCCATGTGCTACTTGAAGGTGGTGTGGGTGTTGGCAAAACAACCTTGCTACAATCCATTGCACGATGCATCGGCGGTGCTTATGAGCGTATTGAAGGCACGGTCGATTTAATGCCTAATGATCTTATCTATCACACCTATTTAGGGGAAGATGGTCGCCCGAAGATTGATGAAGGTCCGCTGTTACGTGCGGGTGAAAACTTATCGGTATTCTTTTTCAATGAAATCAACCGAGCAAGACCGCAAGTGCATGCGCTGATGTTGCGTGTAATGGCTGAGCGCCATATTAGCGCCTTCAAAAAAGAATATCGCCTGCCACACATGGTGGTATTCGCTGACCGTAATCAGGTCGAGAAGAATGAAACCTTTGAGATTCCATCAGCAGCGCGTGACCGTTTTATGATGGAAATCCCCATTGATATTCCAGAAGATCGCGAACTCAGAAAATCACTGATGTTTGATGTTAAATATCAGCATGCAGAAAGCCTGACCAAGCAGGTTGAATCGAATGTGTTGCAGTTTGACCAATTGAATGACTTTTCTGACATTTTGCAAACGCACGTTAAATCGAGCAACGCACTTGAAGAGTACGCGTTGGATTTATGGGAATCCACCCAAAACCCTGCAAAATTCGGCATCAAGCTCGATAGCGTGGACGTGAACCGTTTAATACATACTGGTGCCAGTCCGCGCGGCATGGGTATGTTGCTCAAAGCGGCTAGGGTCAACGCTTGGTTGATGAATCGCGACAGCTTGTATCCAGAAGACCTTCATGCCGTGTTCCATGAGCTGATTGCACATAGATTAGTATTCAACTCTATGTATGAAAATCGCAGAACGGCATTAGCCCGCGAATTGACCACGCAGATTCTGTCTAGCGTGGCAGTGCCGTCTCATACAAGTTCAGCACAAGCAAAAGTCGCATGATTCCAAGCTACGCCAAACTGTTCACTTATCAAATCCCGTGGAAATCCAGTAGCATCCATTTTGGTGAACATAGAGGTACGCAGCGCGGCTTAGGTTTTGAATATCGCGGCAACGTGCCGCTGATTGATTACCCTGATGCGAGGCGCATGGACTTGCGCCAAACGTTACGCGACCCCTACGAGCAAATACAAGTTAAATTGTTCAATCAAGACAACACCACGCCCATCTTTGCCGTGTGTGATTTATCAAGCTCTATGCAGTTTAAAGGGCAAGGCAAGGGTGCCGTTAGAAAGTTAGATCAAGCCAAAGAAATCGCCGCCTCAATTGCTTACTCAGCTTCTGAAACAGGCGATATATTTAGCTTTATTGGCTACAACCAGCAGGTAATAGAAGACTTTACGCTGCCTTTAAGCCATCACTTGCATCAGTCATTTGAGATGATTGAGCGGTTGACTACTTACGCAGAAATGCGCGTTGGCTCGGAAGGCATATTGAAAGTGCCACAATATTTAAGCCAGAATAAAAGTTTGGTATTCTGGATTTCAGATTTTCACATGCCAATCAGTTTAATTGAACAGGCTTTAAATGCCATGTCGGTGCATCAGGTGGTGCCTGTTGTGCTGTGGGATGAACAAGAATACAAGAAACTTCCAAAGTTTGGCTTCGGTAATCTGATAGACCCTGAAACTGGCTTGAATAGATCTATATTCTTTAGAGATTCAGTCAGAGTGCAATTTGAAGAGGCGTTTTCGGCTAGAAAGCAGTCTTTAGAAGCCGTGTTTTCAAGCTTTGACAGCCAAGCCATTTATCTCAGTGGTCAGTTTGATCCTGAAGATTTGTCGCAATATTTTGAACAGTTTATGAGTTAGTAACACTTAACGAGACGACTTTAATAACGATGAAAAATTTAACTATTAAACTGATTGCCTTATTCAGCTTGTTTGCCAGCTTCGCCATACCTAGTGGGATGGCGCAAGCCGAGGATGCCAAAATTCTAAACATTATCAATCCAAGCTTCAGCAACGGCATTCAAATAGGCGATCTGCTAAAACGCACGGTTATCATTGAAGTAAACGCACCGTACCAAATAGCTAAGACTACATTACCGATGAAAGGCGAATTGAGAAACGGTATTGAACTGGCAGACATTAGTGTCCAGACATCAAGAAAAAACAACAAGAATATCATTGCGATAGCGCTTCGTTATCAAGTTTTTACCAGTGCGGCCAAACCTATTGTCATGCAATTGCCAGCGGAGCAGTTTGCATTCACTGGCGGCGCTAAAGCCTTGTCAATTAAAGTGCCCGCATGGCGTTTTTGGTTTTCGCCCTTAGTTGCTGAGGGCATCAACAATGCAAAAGAAAATCTTCAGCCACAATTTGCACCTACCTTAATTGATATTAATGCGCATCACACAAAATTCTTGCTGTCGCTGGCATTGTTTATAACAGGCTTGCTAGGCCTAATCTATATTAATGCGGACAAGCGCTGGCTACCCTTTATGAATGGCGAGTTTGCTCAAGCGCACCGTAGCCTTAAAAAGTTACCGAGCAATGAAGCTGCTGAGAAAAATGCCTTGGTTTACATGCATCAAGCATTCAATAACATTTATGGTAAAAACCTGTTTGCGGATGAAGTGGTACAATTTTTAGCCAACTATCCTAAATTCTCAATATTAAAAATTGAGATTGTTCACTTTTTTGAACAATCGAACGCGTCTTTATTTGGTAGTCAACCGCAGAATGGTGAGCATTTTATCAAAGAGCTCATCGCGTTAAGTAAGCGCTTACGTGACTGTGAGCGAGGCGTTTAAATGACACTCTTACAGCCTTGGGCGCTGCTGTTGTTGCCGTTAGTTGCCGCACCATTTATATTTAAAAGTCACCAAGGTCAAATGTACTCTTGGCTAGAAATCATGCCAGCAGACCATTTTTCAGATATTGCTAATACGGTCATCAAGGCGATTACGGCGATTGTATTGGCGAGCATTGTTTTGGCGCTTGCTGCACCGCAGGGTGACAACAAAAAAGTGCAAAAGCTTGGCAAAGGTGCGCAAACTGTTTTAGTGATTGATCGTAGCGTGAGTATGGATCACCCATTTGCTGGCGATTCATCTAGTGGACGGGCTGCTGAAATTAAATCAGCCGCTGCTCGACGGCTCATTACCCAGTTTATCGACTCGCGCCCTGACGATATGATGGGCGTGGTCGGTTTTACCAACTCAGCTCTTTATGGCATGAAAATCACCACCAATCGTGATGCTATTCATTCTGCAATCAACGCAGCTACTGGTGCCGCGCTGAATCAAACCAATATCGGTGCGGGCGTTACCGAAGGCATTGCGCTTTTTGACCAGATTCAAAGCTCAGGCTCGCGAGCCATTATTTTGTTGTCTGATGGCGCGGGTAAACTTAGCCCTCACGTTAAATGGAAAATTTCTGAGCAATTAACCAGAAAAAAGTTAAATCTTTACTGGATAGTGTTGCGAGAGCCAGACGACATCAGTATCTTTTCTAAAGAAGTTTACCCTGTGGAAGGCGTGCCAGATGCTGTCGCGCTGCACCAATATTTCACATCACTTAAAATTAAGTACAAGGCTTTCGAGGCTGACAATCCAACAACGCTGCAATCTGCACTGCAATTTATTGACGCCAAAGAAAAGAACATTATTCAATATTCGGTGAACATCCCAGGACGCGATTATTCCAAAGATCTTATTATCCTAGCGCTAGTGCTGAGTCTGGTCATATTAATCATCAAGAATTTAAGGGTGCATTCATGGTAAAGCGCATAAATAAAAGCAATATTATCTTTGGATTATTGCTGTTGTCTGGACTGATAGGCATGGCGTATGAGGGGTATCAGAGCCATAGAATAGAACAAGTTAATCATGCCATTTTAGCAGGGCAACTGGTTGAAGGTGATGCTTACCCTTACTTGCAAAAGTTTGCAGCCGCGTATGACCAAGGCAATAAAAAAGATTATAAGCATGCCATACAAACTTACGGTCAATTGCTGGAGACAATGCCTGCATTAAGTGAGCAAGCCAAAATACAATTCAACATTGCCAACAATCTGTTTGTTTCTGGTTTAATTCGCAGAATCAATGATGATGGCACCCTACAAGACGAGGCGCGGTACGCATACTCTCAAGCTAAAATCGCCTATGAGCAATCGTTACGGTTAGAGCCATTGCAACGAGAGTCCAAGTTTAATTTGAGCCTGCTACATTCGGTCATGTCCAACAACATGAAACCTGCACCTAAAGAGCAGTCTACAATGGAATTGAGCAATTTACCGATAGGCTTGCCATGAGAAATACGCTTGCATTTCTCAAACAGAACCATGAAACAGCGCTCTATCTCGGTGCGGTTGTATTGTTGTTACTGGCGCTAATAAAGCCGCAGATTCAACTCAAACAAGCCGTACATAATTATCTGCTAGTGGCCGATGTGTCACAAAGTATGAATGCTGAAGATGTAAAACTGGACAATAAAACTGTCAGTCGACTTGCTTATACACAGCACCTGATGAAAAAGGTGGTAGAAACATCACCTTGCGGTACGTACGTTAGCGTGGGTATTTTTGCTTCGGATAATGTCGCGTTACTTATTACACCTTTAGAGGTGTGTGCCAATCTGGATGTCATAACCGATTCAATAGAACACCTTGAATGGCGCATGGCCTGGAAAGGTAATAGCCGCTTGAGTTTTGGTGTTAGAGCGGCGGCCAATACCTTTGATTCACTAAACGTGCCAGCCCAAATGCTTTTTTTTACTGATGGTGATGAAGCACCTAGGGTTAATGTGACAATTAAGCAGGATCTTAGCGGCATTCAAATAGGAAAGAATTTTGTTTTTGTTGGCGTTGGCGGGCATACAAAGGTTGGTGTGCCGCGATTCAACTCAGCCAATAAGCGCGTCGGATTTTGGCCGATTAGCGATAACAACAATGCTGGTGCAGTAGGCGTCACTTATGCAGATCCCAGTGTAGATGAGCCAGATCCATCAGTGGCTGCGGCCGAGTATGATCGTTTTTTATCGCAGCTTGAAGATGATTATTTGAAATCACTCGCAGGTGAGATTAAGGCAAAATATATTGAAGGGCAGAATACCCCAGCCTTTTATGAATTTGTGCAAAAACAAAAACCGGCAGCGAGCTTTGTAACGGCCTACTCAATACGCTGGTTGTATTTATTGTTGGCAGCAATGTTAATCATTTCAACTTTTATTCCGAATATTTTATCCCGAGCATCACGCCAGAGAACATAGCATGTGAAAAGGGCAGATTTCTCTGCCCTTTTCTTCTAATAGCCAGTGCTGAAAACTTATGAATGGCCTAGTAGCCAAAAGCATTTTTTTCTAATCTAGCTAAAATACTAAGACCAAAACTTAAAGCATGCCCATTTAAGCTTTCGTATTAATTAGGGTACCTTTATTTCCAGAAGTCGCCTTAGTATTTCGATTTCACCTGTTTTACTACCGTCGAAATCCCCATCGCTGTCTTTAATTTAGCTGCGATTATTAATGGGGGGGTTGCCTAACTGTTAGAGGAACTCTAATTAAACGCCGTGAATTCAGCGCCTCTGCATCGACCAATTACAATTTCGTCGTTAATCTTTTTAAAACTTTTGATGATGGATAGCAGCTTTTGGTCATGGATTAATATGTTGAACTTGTCTAAGTTTCGTCCTGAAGTGATGCTTTCCGCACTCATCTCGCTATCCCAATCAGGGAATATGTCGCTGAAATATTTTAAATCCACAATATGGTTGTTCATCATTACGCAAATTGCAAAACAGTCTGGCGCTTTATTTGTTGCGAGCTTAGTCGGAATTTCAAACTTATTCACGGCTAGTGCAGGTAGCGAATATTTGTTCTGAAAGAATCGCCCTACTTGGTCACTGCAATAATCTCTGCCGAACTCTAACAAATCATTAAGTCGTATTGAGCTACTCAAATTAATGTCTGTAATGTGTGCCATGCGCTTTATTTCCTTCAACTCGTAAAAATCCAGTAAAAAATAAACTCCAACTTCCCATCAATCCATACTGAATGTTTTTGCTTACACCAACCTGACAATTGCCGATAAATATTGTTAGTTATGAGGTGGTGCTAGGTATGCTCATAAACGCGTTGAGTTTGACTGTAACCTGAGCTTTGTCGGGATGATCGGTTTAATATTTTCGTTAAAAATTTTAGTTGATTCCTATATCGTGCTAACCGTGGGCTCAGGCATGAGCTGAGATTAAGCGCTCATTAGAATCAATTAGTTTGCACCAGCTCAGCTGCCAATACTATTGAGCCATTCTTCTTGTAGCAAATTAACGACCCCCTTCGACTTTGGCTTTATATGAAGAACCTAAAGGAGCCTATTGAATCAGGGGCAATTCATTTTTTTTAATAGCAACTTTGTGGTAGGTTGAATTCAAGCCGCTTTGGTGACAGCCAACAATGCCTTGTCGCATTTGAAATTCGTGATGTTAAAATAATGCGTGTCAATAATCACGGTAGTAATGCCCATCCATGAACATGAAGAATACGAATCAGGCAGATGAAGTAATGTGCGAATGTAGTGGCACGACGCGGGGCAAGATTCAAAGCCTGTTTGAACAGGGTATGGATATGGATGCGATTTCCCAATGGACTGGTGTCAACTCTGGCTGTGGCGGCTGCGAGTGGGATATTGCGCAGTTTCTGATCCAATTAAAGGCATTAACGTTACCTTAGCGGTGGAATCCATACAAGGTAGCTCTTCGGCAAATACTTAATTAAATAAATTCTACTGACATGCCAGTAGGCCGATAAAAGAAGAAGCGCCGAGCCAATGACTAAACCTGTAATTGCAAAGCCTAGGCTGACAATGCCATAAGTTTTTAATAACGTGCTAAATGTGAATAAGACATATACCAGCGCAGATACCATCAAGGCTCTTCGGTCTATGGCGATGGAAATAATGGCAAGCATGACGTACAGACAAATAACAACCACTGGCAAAAGAAGACCATTATTTCCTTCAAACACCCCCAACATTGAAAAAATAGGGTGAACAATCAAGGGCGCCGCCAAAAGATGTAGCCAGAAGGCAACGTCTGACTTACGCGTCTGCCTCTTGGTATCTTGTGCATCCCAGCGCATGGCTAAGGCAAATGATAACAAGCCGCCAGTGAGAAATAATACGCGCGACCATTGCTGAGCATTTGGGAATTGCACCATCACAACGGCAATAATAGCGCCAACGATTGATGCTACTCCTGCGGCAACGGTAATCGGCACTTTAAATCGCAACCAGTGAAATCTTGCTGCCACCGCGCCTGCGACCCCAGTGGCAAGAAAGGTTGATGCATCAAAGTTACTTACAAGGGTGTGAACTAAAGCCCCTGCAAACTAGGACTCTAAAAAACATGACCTTTTCAACGGTTAGTAGAATGATTCTTCTAGCTATGTATTGCGAATAATTTCTAATATTCTAAATGTTTTTGATTGTGCAGCAGGCAAGTGCAAGTTAACTTCATCTCCTGCTACAGAGCCTAATAGTATTCCAGCTAATGGTCTCAATTCTGATATAACGCCATTAGAAATATCATCCTTTTCATACGCTGAAACAATTTGAACAGTTAGAACATCATCAGGTTTTAAAATATCTACATATTTTACGGTGTCGTTGATTTCAACCTCAACGTAATCTTCATCATCAAGCAAGACTGCACTGATTTCTTCTTTATCAACATTTGGATTTTCTACCAAAGGCTTTTCATCAATGTCTTCTTTTTCAACAATCTTACCTTCTTCAATCCAAGATTCGCCACTAGCATGCTCAGGCTTCCAAGTTTTTCTAATGTTATCCAAGAAGGCTAATAACTTCGCTGATTCTGTACTTGGCGATTTAAACCAATCAGTTGACCAAATTCTCCAAATACGGCCTTTCCAACCAAGCGACTCTAAAATTTCTTGGCGGATGCGATCCCGATCACGAACTGACAATGCTGTGTGATAACTCGCCCCATCACATTCAATTGCTGCTAAGAAGGTGCCTTGCATATCAGGATGTCTGACTGCAATGTCAATTCTGGATTTTGAGACGCCTAATTGCGGAACGACTTCATAACCTTTCAATTTAAGCATATCCATTACAGAAATTTCAAAATCGCTATCTGGATCTAAATTAGTTGGACTAGAAACGTTAACTAGACCAGATCTCGCATATTCCAAGTAATGCCTTAAGGCTTTAGTACCTTCTGGCGTATCGGCATCTAAAACAATATCCTCAGGTTTTAGTGAGGTGATTACTGCTACTGATTTCTTTGCTCTAGTAAATAAAACATTTAACCTGCGCCAGCCACCCTGCCTACTGATTGGCCCAAAATTTTGTCTAGGCTTACTTGTTCCTAATGATTTACCAAACGTCGTTGAGATGATTATGGCATCACGCTGATCCCCTTGTACGTTCTCCAGATTTTTAACAAATAAAGGTTCACCCTTTTCTACCCAGTTAAGTTTAAAAATTTCCGCTTGTCTGATCGAAGCTAACTTTTCATCTAACAATTCCGCAATAAGGTCTCTCTGTTTGATATTAAGCGTAACTACACCCAGAGAGTCTTCTGGTCTTATCAAGATATGATTGAGCACCTCATCAACAACCCTTCTCGCCTCCCTCAGGTTTGTTTGATTTTCATATATTGCATCTGCAAGATAAATTGCCCTGACCCCAAGCTTTGAACTTTGTCCAAATGGCGATGGGAATACTATTAATTCATCTTTGTAGAAATGATGATTAGAAAAAGCGATTAATGAATGGTGATGAGATCTGTAATGCCATTTGAGTAATCTTTTTGTTTTAAAGTTAGACAGACATACATCTAGAATACTTTCAGCATCAGCAGTTGCAAATTGATTACCTTGGCCATCAGTTCGAGAGAAAAACGAAGTAGGTGGCAACTGATTTGGATCTCCGACTACAACCAGTTGTGTGCCTCTAGCAATAGCGCCAATTGCTTGCTCTGGCTTAAGCTGTGAGGCCTCATCCATAATAACCAAATCAAATTTTATATACCCCGGTTTCAAGTACTGTGCGACTGCTTGCGGCCCCATCATAAAGCACGGCTTCAACTCTTGTATTGTAGCGCCTGCTCTGGCTAGTATTTTTCTTACTGGCATCCTTGGTTTTTTTTGTGTTCTTAACAAATTTAGAAGAACTAGTTCTGTTTTATCGTCGACTTTTGCACCATTTTTGCCTGGCAATGGTTTAGCAAAGCCCATGCTTAATCTGGCAATTGCTTCTCCACGCATTGCGATAATATCTCTATCAAGCTTCTTGAATTCATCCCTAATCTGGTTATGTTTTAAACCAGAGAATATGGAAAGTTGTGGCGTTATTCTGAATATGTTCTTTATGATTGTTGCATAGGTGCAATAAGCATATGTGTGAGATAGCTCATTAAATGGCAAATATTTTTGTTCTAGTAAAGTTACAAACTCGCTCAAGCCTAAATCATTACACTCTTTCTTCCTGGACAGGTATTTTGTCCAATCTAATAAGAGATCAATTTTTTCAACTGAATGTAAAAGTCGCGGATTCAGAGCATCTGTAAACATCTCTAAGTCGTCTGTTAACTCGGCTCCAACCCATTCTGTGAGATCAAACTTTCCATAAACTGTTAATGATTCTGACAGCTGCGTGAATGTCTCCAATCCGTTCGCTATAGATATAAGTAAACTGCTAATATTTTCTGCAGCCTTTACAGGATTGTTTTGACGTAATGAAGCCTTAAAATGATTTATAACATTGAGGGCATCTATAGACTGTCCATATAATAGAACCTCAATGGCTAAATCAATATCAGTATTCACACCTATAAAGAACTCACCTAATATCTCAGAAGCGCCTTCAATGTTTGTAATATCCTCTTTTATTCCCTGTGCTTGATAATGCGCTTCAGCACTAGTAATAATTTGCTCTAATTCAGCATCTTCAGTCACATTTAATTTCACCCATTCAATCGTCAGAGCAAGGGGTTCCGTAAATTCTGTTACTTTTTTTAGTAACTTTTTGATATCATTTTTATAATTAAACTGGTCTAATTTAGTGAATAAATCATCAATAAAATTTAATGCTAAATCAGTTTGCCGTATTCCTTTTGTGACTGATGAAAACTCTTTTCTTAACGATTTTAGCTCTACAGAATTAAGATTAAGTACATCGATACTTTGGATATTTAATTCATCAAGCAAAGTCTGTAATTCTTTATTCCAATTAGCCAACTTGACATATGGATTCAAATCTACAAATTCAGATGGTTCTGTAACTCCGAGATAGTTACCCCAGCTTTGATTGCTTTTCCATTTTTTTTCTAAGGACAACAATCTTGTTAAGTCCTCAAGATCTTTTAACCTATTTACTGCATTAGTTTTGCTTTGTATTTTTTGAATGGATTTGTGAACTGATATTGCTTTCCTCCACTGACTTTGAAATGGACGATACCATTTATCACCTTCGCGAAGGGTTAGAATTGCCTCATTAATAGCTTCTTTTGAGGGAAGAACGTCAGTGTGCAAATTAAAGCTCAATTGAGCTGATAAATCACCCCACTTTGTAAATTGATCAAATAAAGTTATGAGCGCTTCGGCAGCGCCATTAAGAACTAACTCAGGCCTTTGAAGATGGAAGCACTCCTCTGGGGCATTTGTGAACAGTGCTGATAAATTTTTAAGCTGAACTATTTGATCTCTATTTGCTACAAAGGAAATTTTCTTACTCTTACAAAAGCGCTCAATATCTAGCGTGGCATTATTTAGAGAATCATGACTTTGTAATAAGTCCTGATATAACTGATCAATCTCAACAACATTACCTAACCTTACTCCTAAGGAAGATGCTGCCTCTCGTGATGACTTTAAGGATTTAATCGAATTTTCATCAACCTCTAGATCTTGATTTATTGCCTCTGATGCAATTTCACGAAGTTCATTATAGCTAGTGATGGATTCTTTTATCTCATTGAGAATTTTCTGAGCAGCCTTCCCAGAATGATCAAGCTCTAATAGTGGAGTCACAAGGGAAAGCGGCAATTCCTGATTGGTATTGTTCGCAAATTCTTCTAAGATATTTGCTTGTGCCTTTAATTCATTGATATCCAAACCAGAAATTGATGCTGCAATGTAATTAGACAGTGTAGTTGCATCTTCTTTAAGCTTGTTTGAAGCAACTACTGAACCTTCAAGAAGGATCTTAATTGTACTCTCATCGCCAGGCGCTAAAGGATTTGGGTAAAACCCCCAAAATACCGACAACTCATCAAACCTACCTATAATCTCAAAATGATCACTCAAATGGCTCAGACAATTCATTCTTCTAATCAATTCGATATCTGATATCTCAGCTGCGTCTTTTATTTCATATTGATTTAATTTTTGTTCATTTGTACTCAATGACAATCTGTATTTTTCAGATTTCCAGATGAGATCATGAATTGTTAATCCCATTGCGTTAGCAATGACGGAATTTACAAGATCGCTATAAGCCTTTAAATTTTTCCTACGTTCCTCTAGCTGCACAATCAATCTTGGTAAATCATTTGCAGGCTTTGCGGTGTATTCAATTCGCTTACTTATTTCATCTAATACTAATTTTTTATTAGCTTTGTTGCTGTGCAATTCAAGCAAGAAAGGATCAAGTCCTGCCATTGATAACCTATTTTTTACTACATTTAGCGCAGCCATTTTCTCAGCAACAAACAATACTTTTTTCCCTTCAGCAAGAGCTGCAGCAATTAAATTAGTAATGGTTTGTGATTTACCGGTTCCTGGAGGTCCTTTTATCACTACATTTTTTTTATTCTTTAGCACATCAACCATTGCGCTGTGCTGAGAACTATCTGCATCATAAATTAGTGGGATCTGTGCTGCCAATCCCTCCTCCACTTCATAATCATCTCCATCAGTAGAATCTAAAAGAGATTCATTATCTCCGCCTGTTAATAGCTCCTGAACAATCGGATGGCCGGTTAAGCCATTACTGCCTGATTGGTTTGCTGGCCATTTATCTGGTTTTATATCAATTCCAATTAGCATGTTTGCAAAACTTAGCATGCAAAGAGAAATTCTATTTTTTACCGAGAACCCTTTTAAATTTTCTACTGATTTAGAAACGGATTCTAAATATTGCAAAACATTAAATTCTTCAGTTTCGAAGTTTGGCAGACTAAAGCCGAAGTCATTTTTAAGTTTTTCTCTAAGGCATATATTCTCTTCAATATCATCACCCGTATAGCTAAGAGAGAAAACTTGAATTCCTCCAACTAATCTTTTAGACATTTCAACCGGAATAGTTATTAAAGGTGCTTCAAATAGCTTTTCTGCGTCCTTCTGATCTCGGAACTCTAAAAAACCTAATACCAAGAAAAGCATGTTAGCGCCGGTCTCTTCTAGGGCAAGGTGTGCTTCCCTTTCAATTTTTCGACAATGCTTCGCCAGATCATCTTCAAACATCAAAGCTTTTAAATCAACACTTAATGAATCTTTATCTAAATCAAAGTCTACTGGCCAACCATGGTCTTTCGCCCACTCCCTTGCTTCAGGCTTTTGCTGGCGTCCATTAAACGTGACTAACTCCATTGGATTAGGCTCTGGCATGCCTAAAATTGTTAGCCCATTTTTAGATTTTGTCTCTACTAATTTTTCATATACTTCAGCAAAGCGGCCATCTACAAATCGTAATGATTTTCCTGTGGTATGTTTGTAATTTATAAGTCGGTTATTACCAGACAAATCAAGCAAATTTAGTCGCAATTGCTCTAAAGCAAGATTTAAAGTTGCTTCAGGAACAGTTCTATTTGGATTTTCTGTTTCAGCATTCATGCTATTTTCATTTTCCATGACTTTTATTTTTTCTAGATTCTTATGCGAATCTACATGTCCTTGTCCTGCGGCAATACTAAAAAACTTTTTAGCTTCATCTAAATCTTTTTCAACAAACCAACCATTCAGATACATCAACCCAATAAAATTAGTAGCATAGAGATTTCCATCATCTGCACTTTTTTTAAACCACTCAAATGCCTTTTCTAAATTTTTATCTGTTCCATATCCATTAAAGTACATATATCCAAGCTGACTTTGCGAATAATTAAGGCCATTCTTAGCAGAATTTTCATAGTGATTAAACGCTTCTTTAAAATCTTTTGCATGCCCTCTGCCGTAATAATAAATTGACCCTAAATTTTGTTGGGCAAACCCATTGTTTTGTGCTGCGGATTTTCTATACCATTCGACAGCCTTAGCGTAATCTTGTGGGCAACTTAAGCCTTTCTCATACATCCTTCCAAGAAAATTTTGTGCATTATCGTGCCCATTGTCCCCAGCTTTTTTCAAGTTATCAAAAGCTAATTCATAATCCTTTGCACTTCCATTTTGCCCATAAAAGTAATCAACCCCTTTGGCATAATAGGTTTCTGCTAAATTAGCTGAATCTAGCTCAGGTTCTGTACCATCCTCATTGATATATTCAACAGCATTATCATTAGATATCAGATGATCTTCTTCAAGATCCTTTAAGTGCGTATTCCAGACCAAACTGGACGGCCAGTCCACGGCAAACTGGACACTGATTCCAGAGCAAACTGGACACTAAAATAGAAATGTAGCACGCGGGATAACCGTGGCACTCTTGAAGATTTTCT
>Ga0265593_1000857_pt1 | contig 15343 bp, 13 predicted proteins | sample saktaG_8_FD_190136 | JGI IMG/M metagenome (GOLD analysis project Ga0265593, IMG submission 190136) | Saline water microbial communities from Sakinaw Lake, British Columbia, Canada - sak_2011_5_24_36m | ecosystem: Environmental > Aquatic > Non-marine Saline and Alkaline > Saline ...
ACAGCAGTGCAATCTCCAATATCAGATACAGATGCATCCGCGTCATGACCGACGCGCCGCCGGCAAAACCCGCCAGTTTCCAAACGTTGCCCGCCACTGGAAGCAGCTGCGGCAGGTGCAGGATGGCACCACCGACGAAGGATAACACGCTTTGGGTGTTGATGAGATGCCGGGCCAGTTGCTCCGGGGTGTCATCGGGATACAGGGATTTCACCCGCTGCACGACCCGGCGCACTTCGCCTTTGCGCAGGCGAAGAAAAAAATACAGGAACTCGTCGGTGACCATGCCCTGGGATTTTTTCCGGGACAAGACAAGGCCGGTGGATTTGACGGCTTCAGATGTGACTGCCATTTTCGTTTGCTCGATGGGTGATGTTGGATGTTTCGCGGGTAATTCCGCGATGCAGAGGGATTATTCTACCGTTTACTTAATGACGCAGGAAGGACTGTAGCCTGCAAACCTCACCCCCCTAGTGTACCCGACATGGGCCAAGACTTTATCCGGTTTCGCCAGTTTCCGTTTACAACGCGGTGTTGAGAATTGGATCGTTGGAGTCCCGTGATTCACAATCCTGTAATGAACAGCATCTATATTTGCGACGTTGGGATCGCCAGATGGCGGGCTTTCATGTCGGGATATTGGACTCGAAAGCCCAAGAACGTCCGGCTCGACAAAGTTTCGCAAATCACCCCCCTATTTCCCGAAAGGCTAAATAAATGTCGAAAATCAATTCTTTGAAGGGGAAAACATCAAGCGTTGCCATGCTGGCGTTACTGACGGCAGCAAGCTTGAGCAGTTTTTCTTTGCCCGTAAGTGCCGTGACCGACCCCGTGGTCTTCACGTTCTCGACCGTCGGCGACACACGCCAAGATCCGGCGAGCCCGGATCCAACCACGCTACTGCCGCCCCCGCCTGCCACGGGGGGTGCGCTTCTGCCCCAAGATGCGCAGTGGCTGCAAAACACCCGGGTTTGGGCGCGTGTCATGCGCACCGTGCAGAGCCAAAAGGCTAACTTGCTGTTCGTCAATGGCGACATGATCATGGGCTACGGACGTGCCGCAGTGCCGTCGGCTTGGAGCACGACGCCGCCAGCAACGACCAACGCCGTGGTCAACTCGGATCTGGTCAGGTTCTACACCCAATATGCCTACTGGCGCGGCATGGTGGCGAACAGCCTAGAGACAGGAACCTACATAGTGCCGGTGCCTGGCAACCATGAAACGCAATGCAGCACCAAGGTGACGACGAATGGCACCTACAACTTCGGCGCCACACCCATTGCAAGTGGCTGCATGAAAAACCCCGACGGATCCACCGGTAAGTTTGCCTATGTGGAAAACGAAAATGCTTGGCGCGCCAATATGGGCGACCTGATCGGCGACCTATCCGCCAACGTGCGTTTTCAAACCGTTGTCGGTGTCCCTGCTTTGAGCGTGAAGGGTCTGATCAGCACAGAAGCGCCGACCAGCGCGACGGATCCTGGCATCACCACCGACCAGTCCGAACTGAGCTATTCGTTCGACATCAATACCGCCGCTGGACGCCTACATTTCGCAGTGGTCAACACCGATGCGACCGGATTCGACAGTAAAGCGCCAACGGGTTGGCTCAGTGCTGACCTCGCCGCCGCGCAAGGTCGTGGCGTAGTGAAATATTTCGTGTTTGGCCACAAACCGGCGTTCACCTATAACTATCTGCAATCTCCTGGCACAGTTCCCGCTGCCGGGCTTGATGTCGATAAAGCCGCACGAGCCGATTTTTGGAATTTGATCGTGCAGTACAAAGCGACCTACTTCTGCGGGCATGAGCACTCCTTTAAGATTGACAGTCATGCCAATGTTGATCCGTCCGGTAATGAAATTCTTGGTGCCATTCCCTCTTACCATGTGTTAGTGGGTACGGGCGGCTCACCCTTTGACGCAAAAACCACCGACGTGCTAGAAAATCCTCACGCCAGATATTATGCCTGGGCCACTGTGCGCGTTCACCAGAGCGGCAATGTGACGCTGGATGCCTACGGGTTTGACACTGGTTTTGGGCCTACCCAGCTCATCCAGTCGATCGGCAGCCTTCAGTAATGGCTTGGAAATAGACAGACTATGAACAACGTGAAAAACATTTGGCTGGTTTTGTCGCTGGCAATCGGTTCATTTTCCGCAACCACCCAGGCGGGTGGCATGGTGCTGGATACCGGGATACCCGACAATTCAAAATCGCCGCTTACGCTGGATGCCAGCAATTTCCTGGCGGCGGAGTTCTCGCTCGGTGCGGGGCAAACCAACATCCACACTATCCAAGCTTATATAAATGCGGGTAATTCAGGGGCGGAGGGTGATCTCTTCACCATCGCCTTGTATTCCGCCGATGTGAGTAGCGGTTTGCCAGTTGGCGATCAGCTTTGGTCCGGTCATGCAACCTATCTGGCCGATGGTTGGAATGGATTGGACAATGTTTACGTAAGCGGCTTGACTGCGGGCAATTATTGGGTGGCCTTCGAGGTAGGCAGTAGCAATGACACCGCCGGGTTACTCATGCCCGTCATCGCAACTAACGGTTCTTTACCCGCCTTGGCCTATGCGTTCAACGACGGGTCGGGCTATCGGCCCATGTCCGGCGAAAACTTTGGAGTGCGAGTCACAGTGCCAGAACCTGACACCCTCTGGCTGTTTGGCATCGGCCTACTGCCCTTCGTATTCCGTAAGGGAATTCTAAAAAACATCCTGGAGGCACGGTGAGCGCCTTTTTAACCCGTCGCGTCATTTCTTGCTGTTTGGCCTTGTCTTTCATTGGCCTGGCCGCATGCGCCGATTGGGCATCCAAAAATATTCCTGCGGATAAGGCTTCGCTGGGACAAGCCGGGGTGGCTGGGCAGGCTTTGCCAGCGGACGTGACGGAACTGCGACTTAGAGACTTCTATAAACTTCCAGTTGGCCCGCGCGGACTGGAGCCTACGGAAAAACTCCTGGCCCTGAATGGCAAGCAGGTTCGGGTTGTGGGCTATATGGTTCAAGCGGAAGAGCCTACCCCCGGCTTGTTCATGCTTTCCTTGGTGCCGGTCAATATCCCGGAAAAGGAGGATGGGCCGTCGGATGACCTGCCCGGCTCGACCCTTTTTGTGCATATGCCTGCCGCCGATGCGGACAAGATTCTGGCTTACCGGCCAGGGCTTTGGCAACTGGTCGGGACGCTCAAACTAGGCGGTCAGGAAGAAAACAATGGCCGGATTTCCTATGTCCGCTTGATGCTGGACCCATCCGCATCCATGGACTCGCCCAAGCCTTTAGAAAAGCCGGAGCCTAGGGCGGATGCCAACTAGCACCGCCCGAAAGGAAGTTTTTGGCCAGGGACGTGGCTTGCCACTGATCGTCGTTTTTCAAACATGAACCCATTCTTGGAGTAGCTTCAAATGAAAAAAACGCATACCCTTGTGACCCTGGCGGTCGCCTCCGTTTTGACCGTAGGCGTGGAAAACGCCAATGCCTTGGACATCAGCCGCCTGACGCCACCCAGCAATCCGATAAGCGCGACAGCCACTACGCTTGCCCGTTTCATACCGGGCCAGAAGTTCGATCTACAGGCTACGGTTAGCCCGGATGCCGGCCAGAGCATAACGAAAGTTGAATTTTTCGTGGGTTCAACATTAGTAGGCGTTGCCAACGCGGCCCCGACTGTCGGCAACAACACATCCCTCGTCACCACTGGCCTCGCCAGCAAGCTTAAGGATGGCCAGGCAACCCCGGCCGGCACGGCGGTGGCCTCGGTGCGCGGCTACTCGAACCTGACCCCCGGTGTGCATGCCTTGACTGCCACGGCTACCCAGAGTGGCGGAGGTACGACAAGCTCCACCGGCAATTTTGAAGTCGTGGGCATCAATCAGGTGGGTCGCAAAGCCAAGAACATCATCATCCTGTTGGGCGACGGCATGGGCGCGAGCCACCGCACTGCTGCCCGCATCGTGCTGAATGGTTATGCGCAAGGCAAGGCCAATGCCAAGCTCGCCATGGACACCTTCCCTAATACTGCCATGATCATGACGGCATCCTTGGACACCATTGTCACCGACTCCGCCCCCGGCATGGCGAATTACGTCAACGGCAACAAGGCCAATTCATCGCAGGAAGGTGTTTGGCCGGATGACACTGCGGCCAAGTTCGACAACCCGCGCGTGGAATACCTGTCGGAATACCTGGCCCGCAGCCAAGGCAAGAAGCTTGGCCTCGTCACCACCGCCGACGTGTTCGACGCCACGCCTGCCGCCAATGCGATCCATACGCAGGATCGCGGTGCCGGCACTGGCATCGTCGATCAGTATCTGGACGACTCCGGCCTGACCAATTTGACCGTGTTGATGGGCGGCGGGAGGAAATGGTTTCTGCCGAATACGACCAGCACGGGTGCCGGTCAGCCTAGCGACACCTGTGCCTCCAACGCGAGCCTACAAACCTGCCTAAACACCAACCAAAGCGCCGTTTACAATGGTTCCGCCCGCACGAAAGGCACTGACTACACGCTTCCGGCAGACATCGTCGCCGGTTGGGCCACCACCGGCGGCGTAATCCCCGCAGTCGGCGCAATTGATCCAAGCCGCGACCTGATCAGCGACTTTCAGGCCGCCGGCTGGAATTATGTCCCCGACTATGCCTCCTTGAAGACCGCTGGCACGTCGAACAAGCTGCTAGGGCTGTTCGCCCTGTCCAACATGAACATTGCCAAGGACAAGATCGACGGTCGCCGTGGCAACGCCGCAGTCGTCAACGACTATGGCTTCCCCGACCAGCCCATGCTGGATGAAATGGCCGACAAAGCCCTAAAAGTGTTGGATGCCAAAAGCCCCAACGGCTTCGTGCTGATGATCGAAGGGGCTTCCATCGACAAGCAAGCCCATCAGATGGACAGCACCCGTTGGATCGGCGACACTGTCGAATTCGACCATGCTGTGCAGAAAGTCAAGGACTTCGTGGATGGCAAGAATGGCTTCGCCCCCCACCCGGATACCTTGGTCATCGTCACTGCCGACCATGAATGCTCCGGGGCGGTCATCATCGGCGCTTCGACCAAAACGAATGCCGACCTACTGACTAAAATCGCTGCCGAAGGGGCCAGTAATCAAGGCAACTCATCGGTGCTTAATGGTCAAGCCATCGGCCAGTTCAACAGCCTCAATCAATCCGCACTCCGCAATGATGTGGTAGGCACTTACAACGCCGCCGGCTTCCCGAAATATACCATCCTTGCGGATGGTTATCCGCAAGATTGGGACCCGAACTACAAACTGCTGGTCGGATATGGCGCAAACGGCGACCGGTTTGAAAACTACCGCACCCGCCCACAACCGACCAATGACTCCCAGCAACCGGCCAATGGTGTTCTGCCCTTGTTGAATTACCCGCGCAACAATTATGCCGATGGCGGCGCGCTTACTGGCCGCCCGCTACAACAGGCAGACGGCTGGTTCATCACCGGCCAGGTGCCGGGCGACCAAGCGGTCCACACGGGCGGCGACATTCCTTTGTCTGCTTACGGGCGCGGCGCATCCTTGCTGGGCGGCACCATGGACAACAGCGATGTGTTTTTCAAACTCATGCAGGCGGCGGTCGGCGGGGCAACCAATTAGATTTGCATCCGTTTAAACACTTACTGGCGCAGGGCAAATTCTGCCCTGCGCTTTAATTTGGAGAGGATAAGTAATGAGCTTACAGGCAATTATAAGAGCCACCCTGGCAGTTTTGGTCAGCGTCACGCTGGCGGATCCGGCATCGGCCGGAACCTTCATCATCAATTTTGACAGTGCCCTTTGTGGTGCCGATGCCAATTGCGCAGTGGCTGGCACTGGGATTAGCTTTGCCTATGCAGTCTACCTGCCTCTAGTCGATGCTTACGGCGATGCGATTCCCGGCACTGAATATTGGCAAAACGATACCACCGCGCCAGCCGTGACGGTTTCCGACCCGACTCTGCGGGGTTACGGCACCGCGCCTTCCGCACCCAACGCCCTGGATGCGATTGACCAGCCGGTGCTGATGCATTTTGGCCCCTACTTTAACCTACGGTCTTTTGCCTTCACACTGGATAATAGTACACTCGGCAAGCTTGATGACTCGTGGATTTATTTTCTCGATGCCAATCATCAAGTGATCGGCCAGTTGGATTCTTTACAATCCACACCCGGCTATTACGGGTCGATGGCCTTTCCCCTTTCCATGCCTAATGTGCAGGATGTGGTGTTGGCATCGGGCGCTTTTTATGACAACCTCACGTTGACGGTGCCCGAACCGGGGACCTTGCCACTGATGGCATCGTCCCTCGGTCTGCTCGTTTATATGACCCGACGGAAACAGGCCCAAAACCCCCGTTAATGACTTTTAAAAACGAGTCATCCTTGCATAGAATCTGTTTTCCCGTCCGGCTTATCTGACAATATTATGAATCGAGGGTTTTACACCATTCTCGCGGCACAATTCTTTTCCTCACTAGGGGATAATGCGCTCCTCTTTGCCGCCATTGCGTTGCTTAAATCCATTGCCGCGCCCCCTTGGCAAACGCCTGTTTTGCAACAGTTCTTCGTCTTCGCGTTTATTCCCCTTGCCCCTTTTGTCGGCCCGTTTTCCGATGCGCTGCCTAAGGGCAGGGTGATGTTGATTAGCAACGGCATTAAAATGATCGGGTGTATTGCCATGTTATTGGGTACGCATCCTTTGCTTGCCTATGGTTTGGTGGGCGTGGGCGCTGCCATGTACTCGCCCGCCAAATATGGCATTTTGACTGAGTACCTCCCTGCCTGTAAGCTGGTATGGGCAAACGGGTGGATGGAAGGACTGACTGTCGCGGCAGTCATCCTGGGGGCAATCTTTGGAGGTTTGTTGGCCGGACAGCGCATCGAAGACCAGGTTGAGCGTCAGTTCGGCGGCCTTGAATTCAATGGGGGTATTGATACCGCGCCCGAGTTTGCGATACTGGTCATTTTTGGCATTTACCTAGTGGCGTTGGCATTCAACCTTTACATCCCCAAGCTGCCCATAGAACATGAACTGCCGAAACGGACACTGTCCTTCCTTATGGCTGACTTCTGGCGCTGTTTCATTGTGCTATGGAAAGATCCTTTGGGACAGGTATCCCTCGCGGTGACTTCATTGTTTTGGGGCTCGGGTACGACCTTGCGCTTCATCATCCTCGCTTGGGCGGCGGCTTCGCTAAAACTTGACTTGGAACAAGCCACCCAGTTGACTGCCGTCGTCGCCGTGGGGCTTGCCATCGGTTCGGTGGCGGCGGCCAAGGCCGTGGCGTTGGAACATGCTGTCAAAGTATTGCCCTTGGGTATCGCGATGGGGTTTGCTGTGTTGCTGATGGTTTTCGTCAGCGATTGGCGCATGGCTTGGCCCATGCTGGTGTTGATTGGTGCCTTGGCAGGCAGTTTTCTAATACCGATGAACGCATTGCTGCAATATCGGGGGCATCAACTGATGGGGTCTGGACATTCCATCGCCCTGCAAAACTTCAATGAAAATATTTCCATTTTGTTGATGCTGGGCGCTTATGCCATGATGGTCAGGGCAGGATTTTCAGTGAATTTCATCGTCGTCGCGTTTGGGCTATTCCTGTCGGCCGTCATGGGCTTGATTACCCTCAAACATCGCCACGACCAGGATTGACGGTGCATCCCATCTCATGCCAAGTCAATCCCGACTAGGCATACGTCGTCGGTAAACTCGCCCTTGGCAGAATGATTTTTAGCCTGGCCCAACACGGCATCAATAACCTCATTGGCAGGCCGGCCAAGGACGCTCAATATTGTTTTGGATAACTGTTCGCGACTGAATTCATTCCCGGCTAAATCCTCCACCTCGATAATCCCATCAGTGAAAAGAATAATTGAATCCCCTGCTTCGTAGCTTGCTTCGGCATTGAAAAAAACCGCCTCGCCGAACATCCCTAGCACTGTTCCAGGATTTGAATGTCCCAGGGTCTCCACACGGTTTTTGCGAGCTTGGACATGGATTGGCAAAGGGTGGCCGGCACTGCCATATTGAATGCGTTGTTGTCCCGCATCCACCACTAGATATAAAGCGGTGGCATAAAGAATGTCCTTTCCCGCTTCAATAAGAATCCCGGTCAACTTTTGGTTGATGTGGTCAAGCAGACCGGCGGGGTCTTTATATCCCTCTTCGGGGAGTTCCTCCAACAGGGTTCTTAGCATGGCGGTGACCATGGTGGAGCGGACGCCATGGCCCATCACATCGGCGATGAAAATGCCGGCGGCTTGGCTTGACAGCTTTTTGATGTGGAAAAAGTCCCCGCCGACAATCCCTAAGGGGCGATAGAAATGGTGGAAGCGAATCGTGTCCGCCCCGCCTGGCGACCGTGCGTGGAAGCTTGGGTAGCTTAACGGCAGCAGTGCTTGCTGGAGTTCCCGCGACAAACACAAATCCGCCTCGATCTGTTCATTCTTGCAGCTGATTTCCCTGCCCTGCTTCTCCAACAGACGAATGCTCTCCACATGAAAACGGTTTTGCAGCTTGATTAGGGTTTGGGTGAAAATCAGGCCAAGAAATCCGCCAGCCGGCCCCAACAGCAAGACATCATCGTAAAAAGCTTCTTCTCCCCGGGCGAAAACAGTCGTGAAAACTTCATGGACTGGGGTTTCAACCTTGACGAAAACGGGCTTGGGACGTAGATGGTCGCGGATGGGGCGGTTTGCGAAAAGGGAAAAACCATATTTGGAACCCAACAAAATGCCCACATCCCGTTTGGAACACAGTCCCAACACGGCATTGCCATCCAATACGGCCATGAAATCGAAGTCATGATGGGCGAATGCCTGCATCACTCCGCCTATCGTTTGATCCGCCCGCACACAGAACTTATGGCCGGTTATTTCACGATAATCGATGACCATAAATCCATCAAGCCTTCCAATCCAATTTTATGATTGCCTGAGGCGAAACTTGGCCATGCGCTCTAGCAAGAGCACTGCGTGATAAGCGGCATCCGTCGTTTGTTCGAGAATGCCCAAAATCTCGGTCCAATTAGATTCATCGACCAAAGGAAGCATGTTAATCCGGCGCTGTGTCTTCCTCCACTCATGGTAGATTTGGTCTGCATTCTCCTCCCACCCCTTGAGCGTCTCACGGGCAGCGGTTACATTTGTTAAAGTATTGTCGGGATATTGCCCCATCTCTGTCTGGAGTCTTGCGATCATCGAAAGCAGAATTGATAGAATCTCCTGCGCCGCACCCTCGATCTTCCTTGGCGTGCAAATATCAATGAGACGGGCAGTATCGTTGATTCCGTCCACGATATCATCCAACCGTTTTATGAACTCTTCAGTGAGATGCATTAAACCAGTTTGAGTGAGCAACTCCAGCGCGGCGTATGCCTCCGCTGTCAGTCCATCCCCCTTTTCCTCCAGTTGTTTTATTTTTACAATACAGGGGTCTGGCCCATCGAGATTTGAAAAAAGCTTGCTCAGAACCTGACCGCACTCAAATGTGTTACCGAGATGATCGCTAAATATGATTTCCAGGGATCGGGGTTTCTGAAGAATTGCATTGTCAGTATTCATGTTGGCCTCACAAGGCTAAAAAAAAAGCGGTCATTGGAACAGTGATGAGAGTCTTTCGATTAGGGCTACATCCGCCAATCCTGATCTTATCGTTTGATAGTAGTCTTCAGATATTACAAGTTCGTGACTGGGATTAAATACTGCGGGGCAGTGCGGGAAGAAACAGTCGGCAGGTGGATGTGCGGGTTTTATCGAGTTTCCCCTCCCGGCAAGCCCGCCATCCCGTCCTTCAGCGCCACCCCCGAAATGCCCCGCCGCAGGGCTTCCCCGGTCAGGTACAGAAGTTTGGCGGCGGCTGCGGCGTAGCCCAATCCTTCCGGCGGGCGGACGTTGGAAATGCAATTCCGCTCCGCGTCGGTGTTGCCCGGTCGCGGCGCATGGGTCAGGTAAAGCCCCAAGCTGTCGGCGGCGCTGAGGCCGGGGCGCTCGCCGACAATTATAATCGCCACCCGTGCGGCAAGAAGGCTGCCGATGTCGTCCGCCAAAGCGACGCGGCCATTGGCGACTAGGGCAACCGGGGCGATGCTTATCTGCCGCGCCCTGAAGCCTTCCACTATCGCTTGCAGCAACGCCATCCCATGCCGTTCGACGGCGGTCGAGGACAGGCCATTGGTGACGATCAGTGCCACGTCCGTAGCACCAGCTTTTAAATTCTCAAGGCGGGTTCGCGAGGCTTCGGTAAGGACGCGCCCAAGGTCGGGCCGGCGAAGATATTCGCTGCGGCTGGAAACCGGGGTGTCCAGCCTCAGCACCTTTTCACCGAGTTCCCGCACCTGCCCGGCAAAGGCGTCAATGTCCCAGGGGAAATGCACCGCGTCCCGCGCCTCGGCATGGGCCAGTTGAAAATCCAGCAGTGCCTGGGTTGGAACGGCATGACCGGTGCGCCCTAAGGCAATGCGCGCCTGGGTGAACCGGCGCAATTCAATCCACGGATCGGTCATGGCTTACCACCTTCCCCCTTGCAAAAAGGGGATCGAGGGGGGATTCAGAGAGACGGGTGATGAGTCGTCCATGCCTATCCCCCCGTCAGTTTTTTGATGTCGCCTAGCAGCCGTGTCGATGCAAAGCCCCGGCTCAAGGCGTTGCGCCCGTCGAATATCCCCATCCGGTTCAGCCAATCCTCGAATTCCGGCGCGGGCCGCAATCCCAACACACGACGCAGATAAAGGGCATCGTGGAAAGAGGTGGTTTGATAAGCCAGCATGATGTCGTCGCCCCCCGGAATGCCCATGATGAAGGTGCAGCCAGCCACCGCCAGCAGAGTCATCAAGTTGTCCATGTCGTTCTGGTCGGCCTCGGCGTGGTTGGTGTAGCACACGTCGCAGCCCATGGGCAGGCCCAGCAGTTTGCCGCAGAAATGATCCTCCAACCCGGCACGGACGATCTGCTTGCCGTCGTAGAGATATTCCGGCCCGATGAAGCCGACCACGGTATTCACCAGCAGCGGCGAGAATGCCCGGGCGACGGCGTAGGCCCGCGCTTCACAAGTCTGAGCGTCAATGCCAAAGTGGGCATTGGCCGACAATGCGCTGCCTTGGCCGGTTTCAAAATACATCAGGTTTTCGCCCAAGGTCCCTCGCCCCAAGGCAAGCGCTGTCAAATGGGCTTCGGCCAGCAGCGCCAGGTTGATGCCAAAGCTTTTATTGGCCGCTTCGGTCCCGGCGATGGACTGAAACACCAAATCCACAGGAACGCCTTGCTGCATCAACCCCAAGGTGGTGGTGACGTGGGCCAGCACACAGGACTGGGTGGGGATTTCATGGCGGTGAATGATGTCGTCCAGCAGATGGAGCAGGTTCTCCACGTTCTTCGGGCTGTCCGTCGCCGGGTTGATGCCGATGACCGCGTCGCCGCTGCCGTAAAGCAGCCCGTCCAACACGCTGGCGGCGATGCCTTTGGGGTCGTCGGTGGGATGGTTGGGTTGCAGCCGAGTGCTGATCCTGCCCGGCAATCCGATGGTGTTGCGGAACCGGGTGGTCACCGTACAGCGCCTGGCCACGGCAATCAAGTCTTGGTTGCGCATTATCTTGGAGACTGCCGCCGCCATTTCCGGCGTAAGCCCGAAGCGAATTGCGGCAATATCCGCGTCGGCGGTGGCATCGTCCAACAGCCATTCGCGGAACCCGCCCACGGTCAAAGACGAGATTGGGGCGAAAGCAATCCGGTCGTGGGATTCTGCTATGAGTTTGCTTACCTCGTCTTGCTCCGGCGGAATCAACGGTTCTTGCAGAAACTCCGTCAATGGAAGGTCGGCCAGCAGCCATTGGGCGACGGCCCGCTCTTCCTCCGAGGCGGCGGCAATCCCGGCCAGCTCGTCCGCCGACCGCAGCGGCGACGCCTTGGCCAGCAAGGTCTTGAGATTCTTAAAGTTGTAGCTTCGGCCTTTGAAGGTTTTGGTGTATTTCATTCTGGATTCCCAATGCCGCCTCCCTCCATTTATGCAAACGCTTTTTAGCTTCTTCGTGCGGAACAGCGCCTTGAGTTTCAACCCGATCAAGGCCACGCTTGACCTTTTCCAAGACATAGAGGTGGTACTGAATATCTTCAAAGCTCACATCATCCGAAAGTGCCTCCAGCATAGAGGCCACTTCGGCTTTAGGGCTGTTCATAATAGTCTCCATTGGTGATATATTGACTGATAATATTATCAGTCAATCAGGCTTAAAATGAAAGGTTTAACTCATTTAAACCTACCCCCTACCCTAACCAATCCTTGTCGGAGCCTTGGAATTTCTCCCTCAGGAAATTGCCATGGACAATCAACGCCTCGGTGTCGTCCTTGAGAATGTCCACCGCCAGTTTTTTCATTTCCCCATCCAATAATTGCAATTGTCCGATAAATATCTGCGTGGCAGTCTTGCCGTCTTTCATCGGGTGCAGGCGGGCGAAGGCAGGCGGCAGGGCCAGGTAGGTTTCCAGCATGTCCGGCAGGTATTCCAGCGCGGTTTGCCGGATCACATGGGCATCGTAGGGCGTGCCTTCCTGCTTGGCGAGGAATGGCAGTATCTCAATGATGGATTCTTTGATGCTGTCCACTAGCGTGACGACTTCCTTGGCCGCTTTCTTTTTGCGCACTGTTTTCGCCAGAGCCTCCAATGCCTGAAGTATCTCCGCCATGTCCAGTTGGGCATCAATTTTCAGATCGAGGCGGCGGTTGGCGGGGGCCAATAGATAGCCTAATGCGTACAGGCCGGCGACGATGGCGAACCAATAGACTTTAATCAAGCCGACGAAAAAGAACCCCAATCCGAGCAGCCCCAGAAAACAACCGAGGATGTTGGCGGGACTATAAAGAAATAGGTAAAAACGCCGGATGAACCCCACCTATTGGTATCCCCGAATCGTCTTGAAGGCCTGGCCCAAAGACTTTCTGCCATCAAACGTGGAGCCGCCGGTAATGTCCGCCAATTGTTTCATGGCATCTTGGTTGGCCTCGCCAAACAAGACGGTGAAGGTCTTGATGCCACGGTCTTGGGGGGCCAGCGCGGCGATGAACTGGGCGAATCCATCCTCGGAAAGCCCCGCGTTGTTTTCTCCGTCGGTCATCAACACAATCGAGTAGAACCGGTCAGTGTCTTTGTGTCTCGCCTCCAGCGCCATGCGATAGGCGGCTTGCAAGGCTTGGTAAATGCCAGTGCTGCCCAAGGGCTGCAAGGAGTCGGCGTATTGCCGGACGGCTTGCATATCTGCGCTTTGGCTGCCGGGATCGTTAATAGTAAAGGTTTTTGCCGGGTAGACTTGGTTGTCGAAGGGAATGAATGTCAACGTTTCCCGGCTGCGGAAACGGCTGAAGCGGCCGCTGAGCGTCTGATCCTGGCCGGTCAGGTTTTTCAACGCCGTTTGCAGGGATTGCATGCGCGCGCCTGCCATGGAACCGCTCACATCCAACACGAAATAGGCATGGGAGGAGCGCCGGTGTTTGTCCTCATAGGCGAACAGCAGCTTGTCAATCGCCGCGAGATCGTTGGGGAACGCCAATTCCACCAGTAGCGGGGATGCGAAGTCCGCGCTGAGCTTCACTTGAGGGATGACGGGGCGGCGCAGGGTCTGTTCCATCATCTTTTGCTGAAACTCGGGCGAGGTCAGGTAGGCCACCAGCTTGTTATAAGCCTCGCGCTTTTCCCCGTTGATGAGCATCAGCGGGTAATCGGCGGTGATGATGCCTTCTTTGGGGTAGATCAATACCAACCGGTCGTCCAGGCGTTTGTCCCGGTTCAAGGCCATCAGCACGGATTCATAGTTGATGATTCCGTTGATCTGTGCCTGTTCCTTGACAAAAGCGTCCACCAGCCACCCCGAACTGCCGGCGCTCAGTTGCTGGCCCCTGAAGAAGCCGCTGAGTTGGGCTTGGTCTATGTCTTTGATGCTTAATGCATCGCTGCTGCCGGACAAGGCGGTGGCGACACCCACCAGTGCGGTGAAACCGGAATTGGACGATGCAGGGTCGGCCATCGCGTAGCGCAGTTCGCCGCTGTCGGCCTTCGCCGCAATGTCGCGCCACGTCAGGTTGGGGTTGTCCGACCAACCCCACGCCTTGGCCGCGCTTTCCTTAACCCCCAGCACGACCGGCGACAACATGATCTTTTCCTGGGCCAGAATCCGGTTTTTGTCGCCTTGCACGAGGCTGATGTATTTGCCGTGGGAAAACCAGGCCAAGTCAGTAGGCTCACCCGCGATGAGTTTTTCCGCGCCATCCAGCGTACCTGAGTAGGTCATCTGGAGTTTGATGCCGGTTTTGCCTTCAATGTCGCCAAGCAATGGCTCCATGTCCCGCAATTCCGAACCGGCCAGGACCGTGAGACTTTCACTTGCGTTTTTCTGCCCATCGCAGCCAGATAGCATAAGTGCCGCGAAGATAAACAAGATGAATCTTAACGGGGTGTTCATCAGTCAGTTTCCCTTATAGCGTTGTTCGATCATCACAATCATCTGCTCCAGCATCTCGAAGGTGGGTGGCTCGACGACGTTCACCAAGGTGTCCGGCACCGCCAGATTATGGCTTTTGACGAAGTCGCGGAATCCGGCGGCATCACGGTTGCGAAAGCCATGTTCGATGGCGAGCTTTTGCAGTTCGGGGTCGTCCGCCAGCGCCGCGCCCAGCCGATCCCCCTTGTCGTTGAACGGCACCAGGATGTGCTTGGTGAAAATCGTCGGCTCCGGGTAGAGCAAGGCCATGGCATCGCTGACACCGCTGTTGGCGCGGGACGCCTCTTCCAGATACTGGGCCTCGTAGATCATCACCAGTGGCGCTTTGCCCGGCCCCATGACCAAGTAATCTTTGAAGGGTGCCGCGCTGGAATTTTCCACGAAGCCTTGGCGGAGGAATAAGGATTCCAACGGTTGGATGATCGGCCCGATCTGCGCCGCCGAATCCACGATATTGTTGTTGTTCAGGATATAGCTGGCCAGGGAGAGGTACATCGCCGCGCTATTGGACTGCCGCACGTCGGTGGTGCCCATCAGCAGGCTTTTCTTGACGTTGTAGCCCCCATTCTTGCTCAAGTCGCTCCAGCGTTTCTCGGCGGTGACGAACTGCAACAGGCGCGTCAGGTCAATGATATAGTAGACGCCTTCGCGTTGGCTGACGATGCCGTTGGCCTCCAAGATGCCGGCGATCAGTTTCCACGACGCGACCGCCATCGGGGTGAAGAAGACTTCATAGGCTTTGTTGACATTCGCCTCCCGTTTGATTTTTTCGGCGGCAGGCGCACCCGACGGAAAGGCGAAGTCGTAGTCTTTCAGCTTGAACTGGGTGGCGATTTGCCGGGAGCCGGCCTTTTCCA
>Ga0265593_1000858_pt1 | contig 15338 bp, 17 predicted proteins | sample saktaG_8_FD_190136 | JGI IMG/M metagenome (GOLD analysis project Ga0265593, IMG submission 190136) | Saline water microbial communities from Sakinaw Lake, British Columbia, Canada - sak_2011_5_24_36m | ecosystem: Environmental > Aquatic > Non-marine Saline and Alkaline > Saline ...
GAACGTGTCTAAGAAAGATGTGAACAGAATAACAGAAATTAGTGAAGTAACTATAAATAAATGCTATAAAAAACTGGAACAGATGACAGACAGTCTTATTCCGAAAATAATATTAGAGAAATACAAGGGGGGACATGCGGCCCCCCTTTAACCCCCTCTAGAATGGGATCATAATTTATATTTATTTTTACACAAATATTCGTCATAATTTGCATCTTCTATTTTATTCGAGACGACGTGCGTATCATCACGGTTAGTGTTGCACCTCACTCCTGGTTATAGCGAATCCAATTCGCTGCTTGATTTTTAGCTGCCTCGCTAAAATACCAGCTCAAGTGTTCGCGCAAGTTTGTCTCTGTTTCATCTGCCATTATTTCATCAGACAAACCTTGATTTCTCCCTTGTTCGTGCTCCCACGCATCTCTAAATTTACGCAGATTGTTTATTATTTCATTGCGCGTCATTTTATCGATAGGTTTTGGTGGCGGTCGCCATAGACCCCTATAATCTGTTATCGGATTTTCCATCTGTTTAGCGATCATTTCCTTTGCCTTTCTTTTTTCTTTACTGGGGAGCAAATCGACAATTTTTTTTAATTCTTCAGTCGATAATCCGGTTGCGCTAATATTGAATATCAGTAGCGTAAGTTCGCCTTTAGATTTTCCGGAACTTAAAACGTGATGTTTTTTGGCGAGTTTCTTAAGATCTTTGAGTGAAACACTATCGCTATTTTTGCTATTTTTAACTGTTTTATTATGGTTTGGCGTCCGTGCCCCCGAAGCCTCCGAAGTACCCGGAATCTTGGCCCATCTATGAACACCCGCAGCAGTAGCGACAATCTTCCACATATTTCCGTCATTCCCTTTTTTTACAAATCCTATACTGAATTTCGTGGCACTTTCAGAAGGACCTTTTCGAACCTTTTCGGTTTTGGACATGATACTAATATTATACACTAATATTATAATCTCACCTTCATTATAATATAATATATTCTGTATTTTATGGATAAATATATCGGAAAAGTTATTCTTGTCAATTTACCAAATAATAAACGACCTCGATATAGATGGATTATTAGAAAAAGAGATGATGGACGATATATTGTAAGAACTCCAAAGATATGTGTTTTGATAAGAGATCTTAATCTAAAAAGAGATAAGGATTTTGGTAAAGAAACATTACTTCCAAAGAATAGTAAACCAAGAGAATAATTTATTTCGTGTTCTCTAGAATGGGGGGTCAGAGGGGCGAAACACAGTGCCTTGTGGGATGTATGTATGTATATGTATGTCCCTCCATGAATTAGTTTGAATTGGTTATAATGTATATATTCATACAATAATATATACATTACAATGAGCGATATAAATGATATAACAAAAACGAACGACGATGAACCCAGTTCAAGTTTAGAAGAAAAAGAAGTACTTGTTGTTCCAAAGTTGGCATTCATTGTTCCATATAGAGACCGTAAAGAACATTTAACATTTTTTTCAGTATATATGAAACATGTTTTATCAGATTACGATCCAAAAGATTACATTGTACATTTTGTTCACCAAAAAGATGGTCGGCCATTTAATCGTGGAGGAATGAAGAATATTGGATTTTTAGCAATAAAAAACAAGTATCCTGACGATTATCAAAATATCACATTTGTGTTTAATGACGTGGATACAGTACCGTGCGATAAAGGCGTGCTTCAATATGATACTCGTTTAGGTGTTGTAAAACATTTCTACGGAGTTCAATTTGCACTGGGAGGTATTTTTTCAATAAAAGGAGCGGACTTTGAAAGGACAAACGGGTTTCCGAATTTCTGGGCGTGGGGCGGTGAAGACAACTATATGCAGCATCGAGTCATTCAGTCCGGACTAAAAATCGACAGGCGAAACTTTTTCCCTTTGCAAAGTCCCCAAATTTTACAAATGGTGGAGGGAATCATGAGAACCATATCACGTTCAGAAGCAGAAATGGTATTTTATAAAACAACGAATGATGGGTTGAATACGATAAAGAATTTAAAGTATGAATTTAATAATCAAGATGGTGATAAAAAATTCGTTGATGTAATTAACTTTGATACCGCTTACAATCATTCTTCAAATACTTATGAGGAGCAAAATATTCACGATGAGAAAAGAATCAAATTTAAATCAAGGGGAAATGCGGCGGCAGCACAAGATGAAAAACAGCGCGCTCAACATCAGCAACAATTGCTTTTGGCAGCAGAAGAACAAAAAAAACGAGTACAGCAGCAACAGCAACAGCAACAACAGCAGCAACATCAAATGCGACTACAGCAACAAATGCGACTACAACAGCAACAGCAGCAGCAACAAATGCGACTACAACAGCAACAGCAACAGCAGCAGCAACAACAGCAGCAGCAACAACAGCAGCAACAACAACAGCAGCAACAGCAACAAAGACCTGGAATTGTAAGGACAGTTAGACGTGTAAACGGAAGAAAATTATTTTAGATTCTACTCGTACCCGATTTTCATTGTAAGGAGGGAGTATGAGGGAAACTGGGTTCCCTCAAAACAATGTGGAAAAATCAAAAATGTCGTCCGTTTTCGTTTTTTCTGCAAGCGCGTATTCGCTCACTCGTTTCTCAAAAAAGTTGGTTTTTCCTTCGATGCTTATCAGCTCCATGAAATCAAACGGATTGGAAGAGTTATACACCTTGTCACAGTGCAACTGCAAAAGCAAGCGGTCGGCAACAAATTCAATGTATTGAATCATCAGCTTGGAATTCATTCCAATTAGGCGACACGGCAGCGCTTCACAAATAAACTCGGTTTCAATTTCAACCGCTTCTTTAATTATTTCTTGCACGCGCGTTTTGGGAAGGTGTTTCATCATTTTATTATAAAGCAAGACTGCAAATTCGGTATGAAGCGCCTCGTCGCGGGAAATCAGTTCGTTGCTGAACGTGAGACCGGGCATCAACCCGCGTTTTTTCATCCAATAAATAGAACAAAATGCGCCTGAAAAAAAAATGCCTTCAACGCACGCAAACGCAATCAACCTGGTTTGAAACGAACTGCGTTTATCGTGAATCCATTTTTTCGCCCAGTCACTTTTTTTTTTAATGCACGGAAAATTGTCTATTGCATTAAACAGCCTCATTTTTTCTTCGGAATCTTTAATGTACGTGTCAATTAACAGACTGTAACATTCCGAGTGTATATTTTCCATCGCAATTTGGAATCCGTAAAAAGCGCGAGCTTCAGCGAGCTGAACATCTCCCATAAATCGAACTGCCAAATTTTCCAGAACAATTCCGTCGCTAGCGGCAAAAAATGCGAGAATCATTGATATAAAATATTTTTCATCATCTTCGAGGGTTTGCCAATGAACTCCGTCTTTTGAAAGGTCTATTTCTTCGGCTCTCCAAAAACAATCCACTTGTTTTTTATACATTCGCCATATGTCATGGTCTTTCAGTGGAAACATTACGTAGCGACTATCGTCTTCGGTTAAAAGCGGGTCTAAAATTGTAGAACTCGGCGTTGGTTTTTTTGACATTCCTAAAATATCTGAACTTTCAATTGTAAATATTAATATGGAAAGATTTTTATATATTCTTTATAAATAATTTATACGGAATATTATTGATTATTTGTCGATTTAATTACATTCTTATCATTTATCATAAGGGAAAAAATATATTTTTTGAAAGTTTAATTATTTGTAGTAGTAATTTTTATTCCAATTTTCCGAATGAGTTTTTAGTAATTCGTCATAGTTCATTTTTCGCAACTCGCCTATAAATGTCAGTTCATCTGCGGTTACCATTTTAATTGATGGTAACTGACCGCTATATCCATATTGTGTTTTATACTTGTATAGAAAATTACCTAATTCTCTGTATTTTTCGCCGTATCGTGTAAGATTCAGTTTTAGCTCAAGAGGTATACATTCTTCTAGTTTCACTTGGGTGCTATTACCAAAAATGTCTGTAAATGTTACAGTGCTCATAGAATATAGAATGTTGAATAATATAATGTAATGATGTATTATATTTAATATTTTATACTATTTATATTTATATATTATATTATATACATATATGTATAATAATGTTAAAACCACGACTTTTTTCTAACTTATCCGCTGATGCTGCTTCTGCTGCCGCTGAAGACTTGTTCAACGACCCCATTACTTTTGAACAGATGAATGATCCAGTGGTTGCTTCTGATGGCTTTACATACGACAGGTCATTCATTGAGGATTGGTTTAGAGAAAATAATACTAGCCCTACAACTGGCAGCGAATTGCTGACTAAAGAATTGATTCCGAACAACTCACTCAAACGTCTGTTGCATTTAATGGGAGAAGATTATTATGCTGCTTCTCAAGAATTGTTTTTTGATAAAATATTCACAAATAAAATCATGGTTGATCCTGTGGTTGCTTCTGATGGATTTACTTATGAAAGAGATAATCTTTTGAAATGGTTTAGGGGCGGCACTTTCAATTCGAAAACAGGTGAACATCGCATTTTGTCTCCTACAACCGGTGAAGTTCTACAGAATAGGAATATAATACCAAACTTTTCACTCAAGCGCACAATTAATCAGTGGATGGAAGGAGTAAGAAACGAAAAAAATTTTGGTTTATTCGGTTTAAAACCAACTAGTATAAAACCACGAATAATAAGAACCCATAAACCCCCATTTTTAAATGAATCGCCGTTACCAACGCTGAATATTGACGACTATCGGTATGTTAAAATCCCAAATGGACGCGGCGGTAAAAAAATAAAAACTAGAAAACGAAATATTCGAGGACGCACCAGTCGCCGCCATCCTCATCGACGCACCAGTCGCCGCCATCCTCATCGACGCAATGCAAAAAAATAAAATCATTTACTTGTTTGCTTAATTGAAATATTTTTATAAATATAAACAAATATAAATAAATAAAATAAAATAAATATAAATAAACTATAACAAATAAATAAAACAATTATGAATTTTCAAAAAAGTATTTTAATTTTAAAACCGGGTATTGAATCCAACGAGGATGTGGATGCGAATGAACACAATTCAGAATCAGACGCAGTTGAATTGTTCAACAGAGATGCGCGGATGCACATTTGTAAATGCAAACATCACGAAAATCGAAATAATATTTTAAGAAACAGGTTGATTATAAGAAAACACTCACAATCAAATCCGTATTTAGATGACATTGTAAGAAGGTATGATGGCTATTATGAAGAGTTTAAAAATAAAATCACAATGCAAATTGGGGCATTAGAGAGACTGTTGGAATATTTAAAAGATTTAGAAGCGTCCAAGTCAAAGGTTAGAACCGGCGATCGTCATTATCATAACCACAATCATTATCATTACGATGATGCAGGTGCTCATGAGGATGACTTAGATTACCAGGATTCAAGCGATGAACAGGATTCAAGCAGTTATGGGAAGTCGGTTAAAATGAAAAGGAAAGCGCCGATTGTAGCTGCAATAAAAAAGGACCAAAAAATGATTTTCAAAGAAATACGAAATCTCAAAAATGTATTGCAAATGAAAGGAAGTAAACGTGAAGCAAAATATAAAGAACTTTCAAAATATATTGATAAAATAGATGGCGAAACGAATAAAACGGATAATAATTTATTCAAAATTAAGAGAGAACAGGAACAAATTTTACAAACATTAGGCGAAATAACAAAAGATGTGAAACAAACTGACAAACTTTAGTGTAACATGCGTTATTTATAAAAGAGATTTTTTTAAATATAAAATATTATGTTATTATATATTATTTTAAAAAATGCCACCAAAAACAACAAAACGAAAAAATGCTATTAGTCGAAGAGAACTACGAAATTTGGGGATTTCGCCTGTTGCTGCTGCTGCTGCTCCTGCCGCCGCTGAACCGAATCGTTCCGAGTCGATGGTTATGGTTACGCCCGAAGAGCAACAACAACAGCAACAGTCTTTTAATTTTCCAGAAGCACAAGAGCCTTCTGGGTATTCATTTTCTCCAATTGCGGCGGCAGATGAGTCTATGAATCAAACTGACTCGGATTATGAGCCGCAAGGGTCACCTAAATTTAACATGATGGATAGTAGTGACTCGTCAATGGGTTCCTCGCCGACTCCACTAATGAGAAAAATGTTGGGTATGAAAAAAAAGTCGCCTAGAAAGTCGCCGAGAAGACGTAATTCGCCACCTCGTCGAAAGTCGTCTCCGAGACGCAACTCGCCACGCGCGCAAACATTTCGACGAAAAAGTAAACTCTCGATTGATAATCCGGAATATTTAAAAGCAAGTCCGTCTGTTGCTCAAATAAGAGACAAGCTGATGAGTTTGGCACAAGTTGCATCAAAAACACGGGAAAATTCAGGTAAAATCAACAAGTTCACTGAAAAAATTCGGAGAATGCTGGATGAACTGAATCCTTACTTTTTATTTATTCAACAGTACATTGCGGGTCGCGGAGAAATACAGCGCGAATTGAACGCGGTAGTTGAAGATAGAACTAAATTAATGGGAGAACGCGAGCGTTTAGTGGGCGATTTAGCAGATAAATCTCAAATGAATGCAAACAGTAAAATCCAGGAAGTTGCTGAAGGACAAATTGGTATTTTGAATGACCAAATTGGTGAATTAAATAAAAGAATTGAAGAACTCGGAGCACAGTTGGAATCGGCAACAAGGGCAAATCAAATGTACGAAAATATTTTGAGAGACATTCCTGCCGATATTGATAAAATGCGCGGATTTATAGATGCTGAAGATGCAACCCTGTCTGAAAATATTACAGCTCTTGATCAGGTGCTCTCGAATTTTAGCAACCAGCTGAAAGAGCGCCTGCAAAACACGCTTCCTCAAGACCAACATGCAGCATTTAATGCTTCTAGAGGCGGCGGTTTCAGAAAATCCAGGAAATACAGACAATACAGACAATACAGACAATCCAGGAAATCCAGGAAATCCAGAAAACACAGGAAGATGACGAGGAAATCCAGAAAGTAAGTGATAGATATTCTCTACACTTACACTACGAGATAATATTTATTTATATATAAAATATTTTATCATCATATATAAATAACACAACATAATATGCGACATTCTTTACGAAAAAATAAAACGAGTCGGTTATCTAAAGTAAAAATAATAGTTCACAATAGTAAAAAAAAAACAGCATGTGTTACCAAGTTTGGTAAGAAACTTGGATACTTTAAAAATGTTCCGGCATTTTCGAACTGTAATAATTCATTTAAATCGGACTTGAATAATTTTATAAACTATAAAAATGAAAACGTATTTTCTGGAATGCAGTGGCAATGTGTCGAGTACGCCAGAAGGTACCTAATTACAAAACTCGGTGTTACATTCAGCTCAGTAAATGGCGCTGAAGATGTATTTGCGTTGAAAACAGTTGAGTCAATTCAAGATGGTAAAAAATATAAATTTAAAACATATAAAAACAATTTTAATTGTCAAAGAAGCAATAATATGCCCAAAGTAAATGATGTAATCATTTGGGCAAGAAATCAAAATGACACACCATATGGTCACATTGCTGTGATTTTGAAAGTAGAAGGAGACAAAATTTATATTGGGGAACAAAATTGGTCGAATGATGCATGGACAAGGTCGTCGCCGCCGCATTCATATTCAAGAATATTAACGTTGAAAACAAATAATAACAGGTGTTCAATTATTGACGGGAATTATACAATTTTAGGTTGGAAACGGGCATCATTGAAACGAGAGATACCGATTTCTCTCATAAATAGTCCATAAGGTTGTAGCAATGCAGCCAGTCGTTTCTTTTTTGACTCGCAGTAACGTTTCCATTTACGCTGAATTATGCGGAGCCAAAATGTTTTGTAAATCGCCACATGTTCTCCTCCTTCGAGTTCAATGCACTCTATAATTTCTAAAGAAATGTATTCTTTTTTTATCAGGATTTCGCTGTAGTTTCTAATGACTGGATGATTCGAATAATGAGAATACATGAAAAAATTAAAATAGCGATTTTTTAAATTCTCTCTTATGATGCAAATATCATTTGAAATTTCAATAAAGTCTGCATGATTATGAAAATCGTGATTGCGCATTGTCATGAAAATTAAATAGTGTGAATCGATATTTTTTGAACTAGAATCATCTTTTCCGTGAAATTTTGAATTAAAAATTTCACAATATGCCAAACAGTATTTTGAATAATTGTTTGTATGTTCCATTAAATATTTTATTTAATTATTGTTTTTAGAATAATATAATATATATTTGGAGGTGTGTGTAAATTGTTTACACATATTATTTTCTTGCGTTAATTATATATACTATATTATAGACATCTTTATAAAATGGTCAATGTTCATATGAAACTTCCAAAAGTGGTTGAATCCCTGTTGCAAGATAAAAATGTATTATACGTTGTTGCATTTTTAGCAGTTATTAATTTTTTTGGTTACATTGTGTTGAGAGATAGCTATGCCATGTTGATATTTTTATCGGTAGGGTTCATATTAACATACTTTAGTAAAAATATGACGGTTGTGTTAATTACAACTTTAATATTAACGAATTTCATAACTGTGATTTCGAGAAACCTTGTAAGTGTAAGTAGGAAAGAAGGATTTGATGCAGCCGAATCGGACACGCAGGCGGATTCTGCAACCGCAGCACCAGCAGCAAAGCCGGCCGCAGCAGCACCAGCAGCAAAGCCGGCCGTAGCACCAGCAGCAAAGCCGGCCGCAGCACCCTCAGGAGTAACGGGGGCCGGTTTAGGAGGCAAGGCGTTGAAAAAAGTAACAACGTCTGCTTCTTCCACAAACGACCCTTTGAAACCTTCTTTGAAAGTTGAAGCCATGACTGAGCTCAGCCCGGCAAGCATTAATGACGAAGACGACCTTCCCGTAAATAATCGCGTTGACTATGCCAAAACACTGGAAAAGGCATATGATAATTTAGAAAATATTGTTGGACAAGATGGCGTTAGAGGTCTCACATCTCAAACAAACACGTTGATGGACCAGCAGCAAAAATTGATGGAAAATATGAAGAGCATGGAACCGCTTTTGAAAACGGCGCAGTCGTTTTTAGACAAATTTGAATCAAGTTCGATGGGAAAATTATTTGAAAAGATTCCGGGAATGTCATCAATGTTTGGTAGCGGCGGCGGACCAAAAGCAGAATTGCAGTAAGATTCTAGGATGGATGGATGGATGATGGATATGAATAGACTCGTTGTGTGATATGTGTGTATGTGTGATGTGTGTATGTGTGTATATATAATAATTTTATATATACATATTTTATATTATTTATTATTATTAAAATAATGGAAGATACTCAAAATAAAATCAATAACATGAATTCTTTATTTAGTAACATGATTGACAACTATAAAAAGAATTATGTAAATTATCACAAGAATACAACATTGTCGATGCCGACAACAACGTCGACAAAAACAGAAAATGTTGTTTCTGGTTCCAATTCAAACGTAAAAGATTCAAACATAAAAGACTCAAACGAAGAACCATTATCTAATTACAGGTATGCTGCAAATAATTTACTGGAACATGTTCGGTCTCAAATGGCTTCAAATTCAAGGACGATTTCAAAAATAAATTCTGATATATTACCAATTCAAACACAATATTTAAGTGTATTAGAATCGGGTGATATTTTTGAAAACACAACTGATTATTTTTGTGACATCGAAAAAAAATACATGTATAACAAAAAGTCGGCGCCATGTGCAGCGTTGGACGATTATAATGAATTGTATAAAGTTACCTTTTTTAGCATCTTAATGTACCTGATCGGGTCTGCATCCATATTGTATTTAATGTTTAAACCCAAACTACAGAGTGTGTGAATTTATTATGAAAAAATATAAAAATTAATTAATTATTTGTTTATTTACACATTTAATGTTTTTTTCAATTACAAGATTTTCTGCGCATATGTTATAAATTAGTTTATAATAATATATAACATTAATATACACACACATTACACAGATGTTTTTTGATAATATAAACGGAACAAGTGATAGTATTGGAAATAGTAACAATGATAATGACAAATATAGTTTAAAAAATGTTAGTTTGAGACAGGGACGCGCGTTTTTAAAAGATGAAAAAAAGTTGAATCGTGCGAATGTTTATTTAGCACAATCTACTGGGAATGGCCGAATTGTTGGAATGAATGTTGAAGGGTTTGACGACCAACAACAGCCTGAAGCTGCATTAGCATTAGCATCAGCTTCTTCCGCCCCTGAAGCCGTTTCTTTAAGTTCGTCGGATGAACCTGGACAACTAGACAAACTGGACGACGCTTTTGATTCAACAATGGCCGCATATTCGAGCGCTCTTTCGGAATTCAACAAGGAACTTTTGAAAAGTCAAAATTATTTTGTTGTTCCAGTAAAATCACTTGTGCCAATTAATAGTTGTTTTAATTGCGATGCATCTTTAGGTGGAACTGATTGTGCTGCAATGGGCGTTTCAAATTCAAACGGCGACATTCGAACCGCCCTTCCAGATTCCACATCTCCGACTGCAAACTTGTTGTCCTGTGTTCAATCGGGTATAACAGTTCCAGGATGGAGTGCAGACCCGAATAATAGCGGCTCTTGCATCGCACCGCTTGGACAAAAATGTTGCAATAGTTCCATGTATAACGGACAACCCGTTTGTAGTGCAGGGTTTGGTTCTTACGATGAAGGTGCAATGAATGGTTGGGTTGCTGGATGCATAACACCTCCATCTCCAGAAGAAATAAATCAAAAAATTGCAGTTGCAAACGAGTATTGTCAAGGCAATGGAATAGGGTTGAACTACTGGAGCCAAAATGCAAATAAAGCTAGCCAGAGTCTAGTGCTTGTTACAACGCAAGAACCTGCGAACGACGCCGGCGTTTTTATTAATAATGTTCGTCCATTTGCAAAAATGAACGGCATTCCCGTTTGGATGTGTAATTTAGGTGACCCTTCTGGTGTTAACTTTTTTTCAAATTATGAAGATGCGAATAAAGCAAAAAGAGACTTGGTATTTTCTTCGACGGTTGAAAAAACGCTCACTTCTGCACGTGAAAACATGTTGAATGCTGCAACTGCGCTCATCAAGTCAGTTTCATCACAACAATCAACCACGGCGGCAGATAGAAAAGCCATTGAACAAAAAATAAGTGCAGTTCGGTCAAAAATATCAAAAATTGATTCGCACAAACAACTGCTGGATAAGAGTGCAGATGAAAATTCCATATCTCTATCTTCTCTACCTTCTCTATCTTCTCTACCTTCTCTATCTTTTTCTTCAATGAAAGAGTCATTTACTGCTCAAGAAGAAGACACGCGAATTCAGTTTAAATCAAGGTATGCATATTATACTGTATGGTTTATCATTGCCATGATTTTAATTGTTGTTATATTTAGCAATATATTTTATACAGATAAGGGTGGAGAAGGCGGAGAAGGAGAAAGTTCCTCGTCAACCACATTAATAATCAGTATATCGGTGATAATAGTATTTGTATATTTTATAATTCAATATATTGTGGGTTATTTCCGAGCATTTGAATTGCCTTTTGCCAATTTTAATCCACTGCTTTAGTAAATAAGTAAATAAATATTTATATACTTTATTTTTTATGTATGTATATATTATTATTGTTTTATAATAAATAACCAAATAAATAACCAAATAAATAAATGAGTATTTTCGACAAGATTAAGGAATCGGGCATTCTCGACAAGATGAAGGACTCGGGTATTCTTGACAAGATGAAGGACTCGGGTATTCTTGACAAGATGAAGGACTCAGTTAATAAATTCAATACGGTTGATCCGAATTCGCCCAAACAAATAGGTGCATCTGTCACAGCTCCAACGGTTCCGACAGTGGTGACTACTGATGAGGCCGATAAAGCCGATGAAGCCGATGAAGACGATGAATTAATAGACCAAATTTCTAATTTACAAAAACTAGAAAATGACAAGTATATTGTTTTAAATGGTTTGTTGAAATCAAATCCATCACCGGATAATGTTGCTCAACAAAAAACAATTATAAACGATATAAAAGAAATTGCAACGATTCGGTCAAAATTATTTGATACCATGTTGAGTAATGCCAGCAGTAATTTAAAAGTAACTCAACAAATGGGTTCTACTTTAGAAGCAAAAAAAACGATTGTAACACTTAAAGAAACGGCTTTAGGTGAACAACGTGCTGCTTTACAGGCAGCAGCTGCAACAATAGACGATTCAAGAAGAATGGTTGGCATCAACACGTATTATGATAAGCAATATGAAGCTCGCGTTAAGATAATGAAATTTATTGTTCTGATTTGTTTTATAATTATATTTTTAATCGTGTTACTGAAACTTGGCTGGTTGCCTCAAGAACTTGTAACTGTGTTAGTTGTAGTTACATTATTTGGCGGATTATTTTACGCTGGTTCTTTAATTTATGACATGTACCAACGAAATAATAGAAACTTTGACGAGTATGACTTTGAAATTGATTCTAATTTAGGCTCTAAACTTTCACAGAAAATACCGGAACCAACTACAGCATCCTCGACAGACCGGACTTGTTCGTCGTCTTTGTATAGTTCAATTGCGTCGACAGCTGCGGAAATTGAAGATTCAATTTCAAGCAAGGCAACATTGCTAAAAAATGAGTTGACAGGCACACCAGACCCGTCACAGTCATCGTCGTCTTTGTCGGCAAGTGGAAGCGCGCATGCATTTGGAACAACTCTTCCATCCGTTCAATCAAAACTGTCTGAGAGTTTTTTACCGCTAATGTCAAGAATGGATAGAAGACAATTTAATTCAAATGATGTGCAACAACCCATGGCATATGATTCTGAAAATAGCTATGGTAAACTATAAATGAATTTAAAAATGAATTCAAAATAATATCCTTTTACAAATATTTAGTAAAAATTTTTATTAATTATATATATATATATATATACATATATACATATAAAATGAATAGGTTCAGAAGTGCTTTGACAACGCATACAGAAGAGAGAAAACTAAAAAAACGAGATGAAATGATACGTGGGCTACGTTCGCGTAGCTGTGAAGATGTTAAACAATTTGTTTCTTCACCAAATCGAAATTATTCATTAGATGATTTTTACGAAATTTGTGATATAATAATGAAATTTGATTTTTATTCGTTGTGTAGCAAGGAGAGAATGATAATCGGGGAGGAGGAGGAATCGGTATTTTTCAATGGACCAGAATGGGACCAAGTGTCAAACAGAGTATTTCAATTGTTTAGGTATTTATTATTTAAATTTCAAAGAAATATGACCGGTGATAAATACAGATTTGCTCCAATTAAAGAGTATATCCTCGATTTTTCCGAAGGGATTAATGACAAAGAGATGTTTGATCGTATGAAATCATTTTTAGACCTCTTTGAAAATTGTTATAAAATAATAGAGGAAGCTCTAACAGACTTTCCGGATATAGATAAACTATTAGCCGATACATCATCATTACAAGATGTAAAATTGGAATTTTTTAAAAATAATGGTGGTAAGACAATTGCGAATGTAAATATGTGGAGTTTGATTATGTACATGTATAAAACAAAATATTTGAGATACCCAACCGAAGAACCTGCGGCGCACTTGCCATCAATGCGAAGAAATTTTATTCCAAGTCGCCCTCAACCCGGTGAAGATCTCTTATTTAATTCAGCAGAAATTGGGGGAAGAAAAAGTAAGAAGCGTAGTTATAAAAAGCGTAGTTACAAGAAGCGTGCTTCTAAAAAACTTGGTTCTAAAAAACGTTCTTCTAAAAAGCGTAGTTGAAAAGGTAAAAATAGTTTGATTTTTATATGCGAAATTTCACATTATTTTAAATGTATGTAAAATTTTCATCACCTGTAATTTTTTGCAAAACGTGTCTTGTGTATGCGCGTGTTAGCGCATCCGCTTCATAATAATTATAAAAGCAGTCTTGTAATTTTAAATCGGGATAACTCGCATTTCCTTGTTGCAGCACATCGGTAAATTTAGAAAGTGTGCATTGGTATTCACATTCTGGTAAAATATTTCCAATAAATGTGCCTTTTATTCGTGGATTTGAAACCACGTGGGAACCGGCATATTCAATCAAGTATTGTTTTCCGACACAAAGGTCTCGAGCATCAATTTTTTTGAGTGGAATCATTTCACAATTGCATGAATTATCATTGCAAATTTAAAATATAAAAAATAAAATTCAATTTTAATAAACTAACTAAATAACTAAATAATAAAATAATATTTAGTTATTATAGCATTCAAACTTAAAAGACTATTTATTATACAAGATGACGGATAATGCCTTTATTCTTCAAAGTATTCAAGCGATAAATGAAAATATAACGAAAGCGAATAATTCTTGTGACTATGATTGCATGATGGCGAAACAACAAAGTGAAATAAAAAATGCATATTTGGATGCAGAGAGAAATTTGAAAACTGCACCCGAAAAGTTTGCTGAAGCGGAACACAATTATTTGTTGAATAGAGACGGTCCAAAAAAATACACTGAGTTATTGATAGAACGATATGGAAAAAATGCAGATAATGAAATTAAAAAACTTAATGATGAACACGATAGGATAATGGAAGAAGTTTCTTTAGGAAATGCAAAAATCGAGAATCAACAAGTTCAGATTGCCAATTCAACAAATTATAATGACATGTTGGTGTCGACGCAAAACCTTGTTCAAACTCAAATGGAGACTTCAAAAAAGAATAACGATGTTAGCAATCGAAAAATATATTATATGGAAGGGCAAATACAATCATTATCTTGGTGGTATTACTTGGTAAGAAACTTATACTGGGTATGCGTGTTTGTTTGGGTGCTCGTGTATGTATTATACTATCGCCAGTTCAATACTCGTTCCATAATTATATTTGTATTGATATTTGCGTATCCATTTTTCATGGTGTGGCTGTTTGTTCAGGTGCATTCGTTATATAAATACATATTGAGTTTTATTCCGAGAGATATTTATTTGAATTTTTAAATAACATAAATATTTGTGGTATTTGTGTTGTGTAATTGTTGTGGCGGTTGCATTGATTCTAAATAATTGTAAACCAGCGGTCTTTTGTTTTTTAAATTAGTGGTGGTGTAAGTTGACATTCTACTTTGAGGACCATTTAACAGTTCCCATTCATTCCATTTAACTTCATGTAATGGTTGTGATAAAATCAAAATGTCTCTGGATTTATCATCATTGTAACTCCAATTTGAATACTTATTTTCAGGACCTTTAATGTCAAGTATTTTGTGAAAAATTATTTTATTTTTGTGAAAA
>Ga0265593_1000860_pt1 | contig 15321 bp, 9 predicted proteins | sample saktaG_8_FD_190136 | JGI IMG/M metagenome (GOLD analysis project Ga0265593, IMG submission 190136) | Saline water microbial communities from Sakinaw Lake, British Columbia, Canada - sak_2011_5_24_36m | ecosystem: Environmental > Aquatic > Non-marine Saline and Alkaline > Saline ...
GATCTTCTTCCGGCCGAACTTTCTACGGCCAAGGGCGACCCGAAAGACCGGTCCAAATTCCTTTCTGTGCTTTCCGTAAATTATCAGAGCAACCTTTTTACGCTCTTTAAAAATCCCAAGTATTCCAAAGCTCTCGAAACACCCCGTTTTTACAGGTATTTTCAAACTTTCAGCACGAGAAATCCGATCCTGGCCAGATACGGTAATGGGGATCCTTTAATAATCGAGAAAACCTACAAAGAGGGCAAAGTCCTTCTGTTTACTTCTTCTTTTGACAGAAAGTGGAATGACCTTCCGGCAAGGGCCGTGTTTTTGCCCCTCATGCATGAAATGTTATATTATCTAACAACTTCCAGCGAGCTTATCTCGGATTATAGGGTGCACACGCCGCTTATCTGGCACGGCAGATGGAAAGACATGACCGTCGCGAACCCGGAAAACGCAACAAAAAAATTAGAATTCGCGGACGGGTCGGCTGTTTACAATGATACTTTTGCCAACGGTTTTTATAAAGTAAAGATTGATAAAAATGAAGATTATTTTTCCGTTAATTTGCAGACCCGGGAATCCAATCTTGCCATGGACAGCGAAAAAGCGGTGCTTTCAAACCTGACCTCGCTGCCGGGCACTAAAGCCAATACCGCAGAAGCGAAACAAGGCCTAGACCTCGCAATGAAACAGCAGCAGGAAAAGCAGCAGAAAGTCTGGTGGACCTGCCTCATTTTAATGCTCTTCCTATCAATAGCCGAACTTGCTTTCGGAAACAGAATTTACGTCTAAAACTCCGGGAAAAGGTGTCTTATGGCAAATGAAATTAATATTGCTTTAATTGGTCTGGATTCCAGTCACAGCCTAGAGTTTACAAAAAGAATGCAAGCTCTCGACTGCCCACCCGAAGAAAAAGTGGAAGGTCTCCCTTGAGATTTGCGCCGGCTCTGTCCGGAGCGCTCTTTAATATCAGGAAAAAAAGAAAACATTTCCGGCAAATAATTTTATAAAATGTATTATTAAATAGATTTAGGCAGAAAGAGGACTTATGGATACAAAACAGGAAAAAGAAATCCTTAAACCGCTGGTCGAAGAACTTCTGAAATTTGCTTTGCTGCCGGTTCAGGAAACTAAAAAAGAACTTTGGGCTCAGCACCAGGCGCTCAAACCTTGCGGGAAGATTCCGGTTTCGGTTTATTATGAAGGCATCCCCGAAACCCAATGGGAACTGGTGTTTGGAAAGAATTATCTAAAAACAGAATCCGGGCTGGCGCGGGAAATTGAAGCGGATCTCCAAAAACGGCTCTGGATGGTGAAAAATGTTCCCGATGATCATATTGTCTGGCCTTTAATTTCCATAAGAGCGCTGGTTTCCAGAAACGTAAGCTGGGGCGTGTCTCTTAAATGGGTCGGAACGGACGCCGAAGACGTCAATCCGGAACATGCAAGGAAAATAGATCCTCCCTTTAAAGGCGGTTTTGCCAACGAGAAGATACAGTTTACGGACCTGGACATTGCCAATAGAGAAACCGCAAAACTCATAAACCGTGCGACAGAATTGATTGACGGCAAATTATCTGTCTTTGCTTATTACGATAATCTGGGCTTTTCTCCTTTTGATAAGGCCGTGCAGTTTCGCGGGCTGGAAACCCTGCTTTATGACCTCGTGGATGCTCCGGAAAAAGTAAAAGAACTTATGAGTATTATTACGGAGGGGATGCTTCGGCATCATAAAAACAGGGAAGAGAGGGGTTGGATTAATGCTCCGACCGCGGACAACAAATATCTGGCTTTCCCTATGCGCGTGAACTCGGCTTATTTGCGCGCGGATTTTGATCAGAGAAAATTAAAAATTTCCGATGAATGGGCCTATGTCTCCGCGCAAACTTCCAGCGGGCTGGGTCCTGATATGTACGCCGAGTTCGTGCATCCTTATAATGAAAAGCTGGCGGCCTTGTTCACGGAAAAAACCGTATATTACCACGGATGTGAACCGCTGGACCAGAAAGCGGCAACCATTAAAACGCTTTCCAATCTTAGACGCTTTCATATTTCCCCCTGGTCCGATATAAAAACTATAAGAGAAGCGACGGGTGATGCTTTTGTTTACGAAGTTCATGATCATCCCGGAAAAGTATTTTTTGGTATGTCTAAGGAAGATATGAAAAGTTCGATAAAAAAACTGGTTGAAGCGGCAAAGGGTTCTATCTTTGATATTAATTTGAGCGATATTCACAATCTTAACGGTAACCCGCTCAGTTTAAAGGCTTGGGCGGAAGCTGCGCAAGAGGCCCGGTAAGCGCAGTAAAATATTTTCATGGAAGAAAAGGTGTAAAACAAGTATAATGCTTCTAATGTTTGAGCTTTATTGTGCTAAAAGGAGAATAAATGAGACAGTCGCCAAGGGAAGTAATAAAAAGACATATGGGCTTTTCCGGTCCTGACCGTATCGGAATGAATTTTGAGGGAGTTTTAAATCATGAGCAGGATTCTATGTGTGATTTCCATAGTATAAATGTGACGCCTAAAGGTTGGACCAAAAAAACCTGGGAAGATGAAAAATTTGATTATTATGATGACCCCTGGGGGAATGTCTGGCATAGAATAAAAGGTTTTAGTCAGGGCGGAGAGATTTATAAGCCGGCAATTCAGGAATGGGATGATCTTAGAACCTATAAAGTTCCGGATTTTACCGGAGGTCCCTGTTTTGAAGCGATTAAGCAGTACGCAGTAAAAGATAAGGACCGGCATTACCGCATAATTAATCTTCCTAATTTTATATTTTCCGCCAGCCGCTATTTGAGAAAGATGGAGATTTATTTTCAAGATCTGGCCCTGGAGAGGGAAAATGTTGATAAGCTGCATACCATGGTCGCAGATGCTCTGGAAGGCATGATAATAAAAGCTGCGGAGTCCGGCGCTGACGGTATTTCTTTTGCCGAGGACTGGGGCACTCAGGACCGCACTTTGATCTCGCCGGAAATGTTCCGGGATATTTTTCTACCCCATCACAAAAGACTTTTTAAAGCCGCGAGGCAGAGAGGTCTTTCCGTGGAAATGCATTCCTGCGGTTACAATTGGGCTATCCTTCCTGATCTCGTGGAAGCCGGCGTAAGCGCTTTCCAGTTTGACCAGCCTACTTTATACGGCATGGAAAAGCTTGCTGAATACCTCCAGAAAAATAAGGTCTGTTTAAAATCCCCCGTGGATGTCCAGAAGATTCTGCCCACCGGAGACAGAAAACTTATAGAAGAAAATGCCAGAAAAATGGCAACTCTTTTTGGCGGAAAAAACGGCGGTTTTATCGCGCAAAATTACGGAGATCTCCCGGGTATCAGAGTAGAACCTGAGTGGAATGCCTGGGCTTATGAGGTCTTTCTGGAATTTTGTAAATAAAAAAAGCTATTATTTAGGGGCGGCTTTAGAGCCGCCCCTTTTTAATTCGTTGAAATACTCAGGGCTTTAATATAAAATAGAACTATGAACCCCATAATTATTTTTATACTAGGTTTTGCCGCAGGTTTTCTGGCTTACTATATTATTAATCAGCTGCGAAAAAAAGAGGATGAGCAAAGAATGAAGGATTCTTTCCGGGCGATGTCTCTGGATGCCTGGAAAGAGATGATCCCTTTTGTTAATGAAACCCTGGCCAAGCAGCTTACTTCCGGGGAAAAAGAGCTGGAAAACAAAAAACAATTAATAGAACTAACCCTTTCCACCATGCGCACCGACCTTTTAAAAGTGGAAACCCTGATGAATACCCTGGAAAAAGACCGGGAAAATAAATTCGGCGAACTTACCAGCCAGATTAAACAGACCGCCGAGCAGACGGGTAAACTCCAGCAGGTTACAGATAAGCTGAGTATTGCGCTTTCCTCTTCGCAGGCCAGAGGTAAATGGGGGGAAAGAATGGCGGAAGATGTCCTCCGGCTGGCGGGCTTTACGGAAGGAGTAAATTACGTTAAACAGCAGAAAAACGAAGCCGGGAATAAACCGGATTTTACCTTCACCCTGCCGAAAAATCTCAAAGTAAATATGGATGTAAAATTTCCTCTTGATAACTACCTGGCGTTTTTAAGCGCGGGCAGCCGGGTGGAGAGCGAGAATTATGAAAAAAAATTCCTTGCTGATGTCCGGGGCAGAATAAAAGAAGTAACGACCCGGGAATATATTAATGCCGAAGAAAACACCCTGGATTACGTTATTGTCTTTATCCCCAATGAACAGGTTTTTGCTTTTATTAATCAGAAAGAGCCGCTGCTCATGGATGAGGCGCTGGAGAAAAAAGTGGTCCTATGTTCACCTATGACTCTGTATGCGCTTCTGGTCATTATGCGCCAGGCGATTGACAATTTTAAAATGGAAGCTACGGCCGCAGAAGTGCTGAAGCTTCTTACCGCTTTCGGAAAACAGTGGGAAGAGTACACCGGCTGTTATGATAAACTCGGGGAAAAGCTGCAGGCTGCACAGGAAGAATTTACAAAACTGGTAACCACCAGAAAAAACAAGCTGGATTCTGTCGTAACAAAAATTGAAGATCTTCGGGAAAAAAGTCATCTTAACCTGCCTGAAGGCAAGGAGTAGTTTTACTTTGAGTAAAAATAATAAAATCTTTGTACTTATTGTATCTTTTATTATGTCCATGTGTTTTGGCTTTGGCTATGCCTGGAGCGTCTTTGCCCAGGAGCTTAACACCCGTTATGCTTTTACGATGAAAAATGCACAAATGGTTTTTGCAGTTTCCCAGTTTGTCTTTGCCGCAGGCTTTTTAACCGGAGGCATCCTGATAAAAAAAACCGGTCCCCGCCTGCTGGCTTTTATCGGGGGAGTTATCATCGGACTGGGCTTTTTTCTGCCCGGTCTATTTGAGCCCAACCTTGCTATCCTGATAACCGGCGTAGGTGTTCTCGGCGGTTTTGGCGCCGGCTTGGCCTATATTTCTCCTCTTGAAACAGTTCAAAAATGTTTTCCGCATAAAAAAGCGTTGGCCACCGGAATCTCTGTAAGCGGTCTGGGTATGGGTTCTTTACTTCTTGCTCTAGCCGCCCAATCAATGTTGAACCAGGGCATGTTTATTCCTGCTATTCTGAAGCTCCTCGGCATACTGTTCCTTATTATTATTTGCACGCTTTCTTTTTTCCTCCGGGCGCCGGAAACAGGAACAAATAAAGAAGAAAAAAAATTACTGCCTTACAGGGAGATCTTAGCCTCCCGTAACTTCTGGGCCCTTTTCTTTGCTATGCTGGTCTCTATCTTTGCGGGTTTAATGGTTATTGGAAATATGAAATCTATAGGGATGAAATGGGGAGTTGCCGGCATGTACGCTACCGTCGGGGTTTCCATTCTCGCTTTCTTTAATTCCGGGGGGAGGATGCTCTGGGGTTTTATAATACACCGTGTCGGCGAAATTAAAAGCATCTATATCTCTATTTTACTTCAAGCTGCCTTGCTTTTACTCTCGGTATTTTTTGTGAAAAGCACCCCGCTCTTTTATCTTTTTGCGATGCTTGCCGGTCTTAATTACGGCTGCGCTCTGGTTGTTTACGCTTCTGCCGTTTCCAGATATTTTGGGATAGAAAGACTGGGTCAAATTTACCCCATGCTTTTTGCCTGTAATTTTATAAGTGGGATTATAGCTCCGCCTTTCGGCGGCTACATCTTTGACCTGACCGGCAGCTATAATTACGCTTTGTTTGCCGCCGCAGGCATTCTTATTTTTGGTCTGATACTTTTTACTGTTTTATTTAGAGCTCCTGAAAAATAAAAGTATTTTTAGAAATTTGCTTTACCTTAAAAAACGGATAAATTCAAAAAAAGAAAAAAGGTTGAATCGAAACCTGCGTGTGCTAAAATATTTATAGGTTTTAATTAAGGGGGAGTTATGCAGATACTTCAGAAAAAAGAAGCCGTAAAAATCGGATGGGAGCTAACCAAGAAAAATCTGGGTTTTGCCATAATTGTTTACGCTGTCTATCTCGGTATAACTCTCGGGATAAGCGGTCTGCAAGTTCTGTTCGAACAGAATATTGGAAAAGGTCTGCTCTCTTTTAATATTACCCTGCTGGAATATCTGGTAACACCCCTGCTCTTAATGGGCTTCTTTAAAATATTTTTTCAGCTTTATGACGGGGAAAAAGCCGAACTTTCCACGCTCTTTAAAACTTATGAGAAGTATGTTGATTTTCTTATCTGTCACGTGCTGGTAACTTTGATAATAATCGGCGGCGTGCTGCTTTTAATTGTGCCCGGTGTTGTCTGGGCGCTAAAATACCAATTTGCTATCTATCTGGTGCTTGATCGCGGGATGAAACCTCTTGAAGCAATAAAGATGAGCGGGAAGATCACCCACGGGCATAAAGTTAATCTCTTCCTGTTTTGGTGGGTTGTCTTAGGGCTCTGCATTCTGGGTCTGATGTGCTGTTTTATAGGAATAGTTCCCGCAATGATAGCAGCCATGTTTGCCTATATACATATTTATAGAACTCTTCTCTCTGACTTTGAGAAAAACAGTTCAGAAAACCCCGTAAACCCTGTATCAAGTTTTGCCTCTATGGAAGGACCAATCAGCGAAAATAGACCTGCCGAGGAACAGTCAAAACCGTCTGAAAATCCTCAAACACCTGTCTAAGCCGCAGATATTTTGTAAAAACATTGTAAAACAAGGGTTTAGACCTCCTTGCCCGGGAAAAGCACGCGGTAAAAGGGTTTTTTGAATTGAAAAAAAAATGCCTTTGTGATATATTAAGAACGTTCTTTTTTTATAATAAACCCGCAAAATAAACAGTAAATTAAAAAAATGTTTTAAAATTCTGAAGGAGGATTTATTATGGCAAAGAAATTTGTATATTCCTTCGGCGGCGGTAAAGCCGACGGAAATGAGAAGATGAAGAATCTTCTCGGCGGCAAAGGCGCAAACCTTGCCGAAATGGCGGGACATCCGAAGCTCAAGCTTCCTGTTCCTCCGGGTTTCACTCTCACCACAGAAGTCTGCACTGCTTTCTACGCGAATAAAAAGAAATATCCCAAAGAAGTCAGTCTTCAGGTAGATGCTGCGATAGAAAAAGTAGAAAAGATTATGGGCAAAAAATTTGGCGACCCCAAAGATCCTCTGCTCTTTTCCGTAAGGTCCGGAGCCAGAAAATCCATGCCCGGAATGATGGAGACCGTTTTAAATGTCGGTCTTACCAGTAAAACCATCCCCGGAATGATTAAACAGACCGGCGGCAATGAAAGATTTGTCTATGATGCTTACCGTCGTCTTATTATGATGTACTCTGATGTGGTTATGGAAAAAGCCGGAGGCATAGAACCGGCAGAGGACCAGGGCATAAGAAAACAGCTTGAACACCTAATGACTGCTATGAAGAAGAAGAAAGGGGTCAAGCTGGATACCGACCTAGATGCTGCGGATTTAAAGGAACTTTGTGAAACTTTTAAGGCCAAAGTAAAATCAGTTCTGGGAAAATCTTTTCCGGATGAGCATATGGAGCAGGTGTGGGGCGGAATCAGCGCCGTGTTTTCCTCCTGGTACGGGAAGCGTGCGATTTCTTACAGAAAAATCGAAAAAATACCCGATGAATGGGGCACGGCAGTCAATGTTCAGACCATGGTATTTGGTAACATGGGCGATGACTCGGCTACCGGTGTTGCTTTTACCAGAAACGCAGGTACCGGTGACCCCCGCTTTAACGGTGAATATCTTATAAATGCCCAGGGTGAAGATGTTGTTTCAGGCAGTAGAACACCGTCACCTATTAATGCGGCTTCTCAGTCGGAACACAACCTGGCGCTGGTAACTCTTGAAAAGTGTATGCCAAAACTTTACAAAGAGCTCTTCGCCATACAGGCGCGTTTGGAAAAGCATTACAGAGACATGCAGGATATAGAATTTACAATTGAAAGAGGCACGCTGTATATGCTTCAGTGCCGTGTTTGCAAAAGGAACGGTCCTGCCGCGGTAAGGATTGCCACGGATATGCTAAAGGAAAAACTTATTACTGCCGATGAAGCAGTAATGAGAGTGACACCTGAGCAACTTGATGAGCTTCTTCATCCAATAGTTGATCCTAAAGCAGAAAAAATAACCAAAACACTTGCCAAGGGTCTCCCTGCCGGTCCGGGTGGCGCTGCAGGCCAGATTGTATTCACTGCTAACGAAGCTGTAGAGTGGTTCGCTAAAGGTAAAAAAGTAATTCTCGTAAGGGAAGAAACCAACCCTGAAGATATTGAAGGGATGAGAGCCGCAGAAGCTATACTTACAGCCAGAGGCGGAATGTCTTCACATGCCGCGCTGGTTGCCAGAGGCTGGGGTAAATGCTGCATAGTTGGTTGTGGCGAGGTCCATATTGATCTTTCAAAGAAGACCGTAAAAGTAGGCGAAAAAGAATTAAAGGAAGGCGACTGGATAACTTTAAACGGCACCAAGGGTTCAGTCTATGAAGGCAAACTCGGAATGGTTGATGCAACGGAAGAAGGCACCATTCTGGAAGACTTCTTAAAGATTAGCGACAAAGCAAGAAAAATGGGTATCAGGACTAATGCTGATACACCAAAAGATGCGGCCAAAGCCAGATTCTTCGGAGCCGAAGGTATCGGACTCTTCAGAATTGAGCACATGTTCTATGGTGAAGGTTCGGAGAAGGCACTCTTTTTATTGCGCAAGATGATTATGTCTAACACTCTGGCAGAAAGAAAGAATGCGCTAAACGAGCTCTTCCCTTTCATGAAGTCGGATATTAAAGCGACTTTAAATGCGATGGATGGTTTGCCTGTAACAATCAGGCTTATAGACCCGCCGCTTCATGAATTTGTCCCGCACGAAGAAAGCAAACTCAAAGAGTTGGCCAGTTCTCTTAAGATTGATATGGCTAACTTGGCAAGACGCGCCAGTTCTTTAAGAGAGAATAACCCGATGATGGGACACAGAGGTGTTCGTCTGGGCGTTACCTATCCTGAGGTTACGGAGATGCAAGCAAGGGCTATAATCGAAGCGGCTGCGGAATTAATTAAGGACGGCAAAAAAGCTTCTCCAGAGATTATGATTCCCGTTGTTTGCACGGTCGAAGAGGTTAACGATCAGATAGTTATAATCAGAAAAGTACATGAAGAAATCAACAAAAAGTTCGGGAAGAAAGTACCTCTCCTTATCGGCACCATGATAGAAATCCCGAGAGCGGCCCTGGTTGCCGGAAAGATTGCGGAAACTGCGGAGTTCTTCTCTTTTGGAACTAACGACTTAACCCAGATGACCTTTGGTTTTTCCAGAGATGATATCGGCGGATTCTTGCCTTCATATCTGGACACTAACGAAGGAAAGAAGAAGCCTATTCTTCCTTGCGACCCCTTCCAGTCAATTGATGAAGAGGGTGTCGGCGAGCTTATCTCTATCGGTATAGAGAGAGGCAGAAAAACCAAGAAGAACTTGAAAATAGGAATCTGCGGCGAACACGGCGGCGATCCTGCTTCAATTGCGTTCTGCTACAAGAAGGGCATGGACTATGTTTCCTGCTCTCCTTTCAGAGTGCCAATTGCCAGGTTAGCTTCAGCAAGAGCTGCAATAGAAGCAAAGAAAAAGTAAAACTAAGGGGCGCCTGTGAAAACGGGCGCCCTTTTTTTTATGGATGGCGCAGGGTTTGAAAAAACAACGGGAGCAAACCATGAAAAAGATATTTGTTCTGTTTGTGCTTCTTACCGGAATGGCTTTTACGGCAGCTGATGAACCGACCTGGCTTATGTCAGTTCCTACCGCAAATGTCCTTCCCAAAAACACACTCTCAGCCGGCATTATCTACCTGGATCTGAGTATTTCTGAAGGTTTAGAGATAGGCGCTCATGGAATAAAATACCAACTTTCGAAAGATTTTGAGGGCGGCCGTTTGGCTCTCGGCGCTTCCTTCGTTTTTGGACTTTATCCTTATGCCGTCTGGACCAAAAACCTGGAATTAGGGGAACTTTCGATAGGCATAAATCCTTTTCCCTATTTTGTCTTTGGCAGTTTGGAAATAAAGCTTTCCGACACTATGAACTTTATAGGAGAAGTGCACAACGGCATTTCCGCCGGAGTCAGAAATAATATAGCCAAAGGCTGGTGGCTGGACCTCGGCGCAGGCCTCACAGTATACCCTTATAAAAACTATATATTTTATGATTTTTCCAATTCCGCAGACTATTTCTACTACAAATTTCCGGCTAGTTTCTCTCCCTATTTTGTAATATCCCTCTGTTATAATTTTGATATAAGTCCCGTGGCGCCTCTGCCAGAGCTCAAGCCGGGGAATAAGCCGGTGGAAGAGCCGCTAGACCCCGTAAAAGATAAGTGAGAAGTGCAAAAGAGCAAACAAATAAGTTAAAAGTACAATGTACTATGGCGACAGAAAAATAGATTATTTTTTCTGTAATCCCCGAATGCTTTTAACAGGGCTCCAGTGTCTTTTCTTTCAATTCTTGCTATTTTAAAACACTTTCTTAAAGTATTTCTTGACAAAAAGTCCTTCCTGGCGTAAAACGTATTATATATAAGACAGAAGAATGGGGTGTAATTATAATAAAATCATTTCTCTGCAAAAATCAGATTTAAGTTTTTATTTTAGTATTTTACAAAACAAGGGGTAAGTTTATGACAGAGGAAAAGATTATCAAAGCAGAAGAAGGTTATCCGGTTTTATTGAAGGAAATAAAGGAACGGATAACATCTGCAAGAATCAAAGCTTCACATTCAGTGAATAAAGAACTTATTCAGTTATATTGGTATATTGGCAGAACGATTGTGTTGCGGCAGGAAAAATATGGCTGGGGAAAAGGAATAGTGGAACGATTGGCTGCGGATTTAATAGAAGAAAATAGTATTACAAAAGGATATTCCGCTCAAAATCTCTGGTATATGAGACAATTCTTTGTTGAGTATAAAAATAAGTCAAATCTCCAACAGCTTGTTGGAGAAATACCCTGGGGACAAAATATAATTATATTCTCAAAAATAAAAAATGAGCAAGAAAGAGAATACTATCTGAAAGCCACAGCAGAAATGGGCTGGAGCAGGAGCGTTCTTATCCATCAGATAAAAGCCGATGCGTATAAATATCATAAACAACTTCCAAAACAACACAATTTTGATAAAGCGCTCCCGGTTCACCTTTCTGAGCAGGCTGATGAGTCATTAAAGAGTGTCTACAATCTGGATTTTCTTGATATAACAAAACCAGTCCTGGAACGCGAGCTGGAAAAACGGCTCGTGGAAAAGGTCAAGCGTTTTATGATTGAAATGGGCAAGGGATTCTCTTTTATTGGCAATCAATATCGGTTAACTCTCGGCAATAGCGAATACTTTGTTGACCTTTTATTTTTTAACAGGATACTCAGATGTCTTGTGGCCGTTGAGTTAAAAACCGTCAAATTCGAGGTGGAACACTCGGCAAAAATGGATTTATACCTTGATTTGTTGAACAAACAGGTGAAATACCGTGATGAGAATCCTTCTATAGGGATAATATTCTGTGTGGAAAAAGATTCCGTAGTTGTTGAGTATTCTATGAGCCGGGCAGTTAATCCTATGGGCGTGGCGCAGTATAATTTAACCTCAAAGCCGTCTCCCGAACTGAAAAAACTTCTGCCTTCTGAAAAAGAGGTTGAGAAAGAATTGATAATAGAGTATAAGAAAAAAAACTCTCACCAATGGTGATAAAAATGGGATTATACGAAGTTAATTTTTACGCCAAAGGCTAGTTAACAATATTGGAGTTTAAATGTTAAGGCCAAAGAATAAATATCAAAAGAATACAATTAGCGTTATTCTACTTTCTGATTGTTTAGCAAAGTCAGAAAGAATAGCAGATGAAAAAATGTCAGATATGACTGTTGAAATGCATTGCCGTATAGTTGGAGATGTCGCGAAAGAGCTCATTAAGCGTATGCCGGAGTGGTTAAGCCATGAGTTGTTTCCCAAAGGCAGTGAGTTAATTGCTGCCGCGCATGACATAGGTAAAGTTAGTCCTACTTTTCAGAAGAAAATCAACCCAAAAGCAGATATCAATATTGATCCTGATTTAGCTAAATCCTTGGATAAATGCATTGGTTATCATTTTACTGTTAGTCAGGCAGCTTTAAGCGAAGAAAATAAATGTATTTCTAAGATCTTAGGGCGGCATCATGGAAATACTCCAATGGATGTTGCCTCTTCGGATGCTGAAAAATATGGCGGCAAAGATTGGCAAAAACAAAGAACTACGCTGTTAGTTAATTTAAAGAGATATTTCAATGCCGATTGGCCGAAAGTATCTTCCGAACGTCATTCTGATGTTCTATCAGGTCTGACTACAGTCGCGGACTGGATTGGATCCGGGCCTGTGTTTGAAAATATAGAGCAGAAAAATTGGAAAGATAGTATTATAGAAGCTGTTGATAAATCAGGTTTTGTTGCGCCCAAAATTAGAAAGGGGCTCACATTTGATAATATTTTCAAATTTTCTCCTAGAAGTATTCAAAAGAAATTTGCTGAATCAGTAAAGACACAAGGAGTATATGTGTTGGAAGCTCCGATGGGTGTTGGAAAAACAGAAGCCGCTCTTTTTGCGGCTTATAAAGCTTTAGAAGAAGGGAGGGCAACAGGTATTTATTTTGCTCTTCCAACACAATTAACATCGGATAGAATTTACGATAGAATGAACTGTTATTTAGAGAAAATATTAGAAGAACAGGATGAAAACCGGAGATTGTTACTGTTGCATGGTTCAGCATGGCTTAAAGATACTGAGATTGGTGAAGAAGGATCTCCGGGATCATCGTGGTTTAATAGTTCAAAACGCGGACTTCTTGCTCCATTTGCTGTCGGGACTATTGACCAGGCGTTAATGGCTGTGATGAATGTAAAACATGGCTTTGTTCGGGCTTTTGGTTTGGCAGGAAAAGTAGTAATACTGGATGAAGTACACTGTTATGATAACTATACAGGAACAATTCTTAAAGAGCTTGTTGAAGCTCTTCGTGAATTACAATGCACAGTAATCATACTGAGTGCTACTCTTACAGATGATCAACGGCTTTCAATAATGGGGGCTAAAGTCAAAAAAAACAGCAGCAGAAAAAGAGCTTCAGAATATCCTCTTATTTCTTTATATACTAAGGATAGCGGATATTGCGAAGTGAAAGTTGAAAAACCTGAAAGTTCAAAGGTAAATATTCACTTTTGTAAAGAAGACATTAAAGCAATTGATGAAGTTCTTCTCAGGGCAGAACGAGGCGAACAAGTAATCTGGATTGAGAATACTGTTAATGAAGCTCAAAGATTATACTGTTTATTGGCGGCTAAAGGGAAAGAAATCAATGTTGAATGCGGGTTATTGCACTCGCGTTTTATAAAAAAAGACCGGCAAAAAAAGGAGAATGAATGGGTGGGACTTTTTGGCAAAGATGGTCATAACGATCGCAAAATAAAAGGACGAATATTGGTTGGAACTCAAGTATTAGAACAATCTCTTGATATTGATGCTGATTTTCTTGTAACAAGGATTTGTCCTACGGATATGATATTTCAACGAATAGGTCGATTATGGCGGCACAGGGCGAATGATGATGTGCGCTACAAGGAAGCAAAACGAGAAGTTTGGATTCTGTCGCCGGATTTAAAAGATGCAGTTAATGATCAAAAATTATTCGGAAAATCTGAAAAAGTGTACAGTTCATATGTTCTTTGCCGGACTCTGGAGGTTTGGCAGAATATCTCCTATGTGAGTCTACCTGGAGATATAAGGCAATTGTTGGAATTAACCTATAGGGAACGGGATGAAAACGAAAATATGCTGCATTACAAGCAAGAAGTAATACAAGAGCGGGAGAAGTTACAGCGGTTTGCTTTACATGGAATTTCAAGAGGCGGAAAAACTTTGCCGGAAAGCAAGGCTTCTACTCGCTACTCAGAAACTGAATCTTCGGAAGTTCTATTAATTAAGAAAAAGATGGATACAAAGATAGGGGTTTCGTTGCAGTTGCTGGGTAATTCAGTTTTACTATTGCCCAAGAAACCTGATGCAAAACAACGCCGTCAAATAGGAGCAAAATTGTTGATGAATACCGTCCATGTTCCGGTGTATATTGCTCCAGGCATAAAAACTCATGAAATAGAATGGCTTAGGAAATATGTTTATATAGGGGATTATGATGAAAGTCCGTTCAGAGTTGCTTTTGTAAAAGACAGTGATGAGTTGGAAGGTGTTGGGGCTTCGGAGGTCTCTAAAAAATATGATATAAGCTATAACTCTTGTTTAGGTTATTATGCCAAGGAGAGATAATAATGGAAAATAAATTTAATTTAGTGGATGAACCATGGATTCCGGTTGTTGGGAAGGGATTAGTGAGCCTTTCTGATGTCTTTTCTGACCATAGTATCAAGGCTCTTGGTGGTAATCCTGTTCAGAAAATTGCTTTGACAAAACTTTTATTGGCAATAGCTCAAACAGCCTATACGTCTAAAGATGATGATGACTGGAAGCAATTGAGCGCAAAAGGACTTGCAAAAATAGCTTATGAATACTTGCAGAAGAAAAAAGACTTGTTTTGGTTGTATGGGGATAAACCGTTTTTACAGATGCCGGATATTGCAAAAGCCGAAAAACAAAATATTGGTGCTTTACAGTATTTTGTCGCAACAGGCAATACTACAGTGCTAACACAATATCAGAACGAAAAAGTATTGAGTGATGCAGAAAAGTCCCTTCTTGTTGTTCAAATGATGGGCTTTAGTTTGGGAGGCAAAAAAACAGATAATAGTGCAGTGCTTTCTCATGGGTATAATGGCAAAAAAAATGAAAAAGGTAAGCCATCCACTGGTAAATATGGACCATCTATTGGCTTTCTTGGTTTTCTGCATAGTTTTTTGCAAGGCAAATCATTGCAGGAGACAATTTGGTTAAATCTGATTACGAAAGAAGATATCAGTAATATTAAAATATTTTCAGAAGGAATAGGCGAGGTTCCTTGGGAAAAAATGCCAAAGGGGGAAGACTGTCCGGTTGCACGAAAACTCAAGAATTCCTATATCGGTCGCTTAATACCACTTTCCCGCTTCCTTTTATTATCAGAAAACGAAATTCATTATTCTGAAGGTATTGCGCATTCCGGATATGCCGATGGGATGGCGGATCTAAGTATAGCTGTTGATTTTTCCGCAAAAAAACCTAAGGTTATTTGGGTGAATCCGGAAAAACGCCCATGGCGAGAGCTTCCTGCGTTATTATCTTTCTTTGAAAGTGGAAATAAGTATGAATGTAAACAATTAGATTTAGGAATAACGAGAGCTATGAGATTCAGGGTTCAGAATTTTGGTGTTTGGGCTGGAGGACT
>Ga0265593_1000861_pt1 | contig 15321 bp, 11 predicted proteins | sample saktaG_8_FD_190136 | JGI IMG/M metagenome (GOLD analysis project Ga0265593, IMG submission 190136) | Saline water microbial communities from Sakinaw Lake, British Columbia, Canada - sak_2011_5_24_36m | ecosystem: Environmental > Aquatic > Non-marine Saline and Alkaline > Saline ...
AAACGCTTAATACGCTTTCCTGGTGGACGGGCTTCAACATCAACGCCGCTAGTCAGTGGATTATCTGGATCGGTCAAAATCAAGCGACCATCACCGCCCGGGAACAATCGCGCGAAGATATCCTCGAAGTGCTTTGCAGTTTCTTCGTAGGCTTGCATAAAGATTGATTGAACGCGGTCATCAACCTCTTTAATAATGTCGAGCAAATCTCGCTTAGTGTTTTTAAGATCCTCAAGTTGCTCGGCAAGGAACTTCAACCGCTCTTCTAGTGAAGAGAACTCTTCAAGTGCTAGTGGGTTGATCTTGCCCAGCAATGTCAGTGATCGCTCGGCTGAAGCTAAACGCTTTTCCTGTTGATCGCGGCGATACGGGATTAATTCAGTAGTGACGATTTCGCCCGCTTCATTTTCAAAGAACGTTGGAACATCTTTATCTGGACCGTACTCGGCAACAAGAGTCTGAGTATCGATTCCGAACTCTTCCATCGTCTTGTTTTCAAGGGTTTCGATGCGCATGCGTTGTTCAGCGCGTGCGATTTCATCCTTGTGAACACTAGAGGTCAACGCTTCAAGTTCGGCACTGAGTTCGCGACCACGTGTGCGAACTGTCAAGGTTTCTCCATCGCGTGCAGAGCGTGACTCTTCAAGACGGGCGCGCTCAGTTGCAGCTTTAGCGATTGAACGTTCGATGTGAATCAAAACTTCGTAAGCAGACTCTGCAATCGCTTGTGAAATAACTGCGGCTCGAGCACGTGCGCCTCGGCGAATAATTGCACGCTCTGAGGCTTCGCGTTCGTTGCGTGCAGAATCTTCCAGAGCTTTAGCGCGCGCAGCAACTGAATCAACGCGCTCTTCGATAGTACGAACTGCAAGTCGCGCTTCAACTTCAGAGGTACGCGCAATTGAGACAGAGTTACGTAGGTTTTCAGTAAATGTGTGATCTGGTTCGGGAACTGCTCCCTGCTGGTGCAGTTGATTTTGCGCGATAACAAGTTCGCCTTCATCGCGGCTCTTTGCAGCTGTTGCCTCATTAATTGATGTATTGAGACGTTCAACTTCAGCAAGAGCCGACTTCATATTTTGGCCAGAAACCGCCAACTGTTCGGTGATTGCTGCGATGCGCGCATCGGATTCATTGAGCTTTGACAGAGCTGCATCAAATGACGATTGGCGATCTGCAACTTCATTTGTAGCGGTAGAAATCTCAAACTTAAGTCGATCGCATGTATGGGTAATCTCGTTGAGCTTTGTTTCCAAGCTATCAATCAACGCTTTGATTTCGATAAGAGATGAAGAGGATTTAGATCCACCGCGCGCACGGTGCTTTGTGACTACATCGCCATCACGAGTTACAACGGTGACAGATGGGTGTGAACGCAAGATTGCTTCAGCATCGCGTGCATTTTCGGCAACAACAGTTGAAGCCAAAAGCGAAGAGATGAGATCACCAATTGAATGTGAGCGAATATGTGATGAAAGGGCGTTTAAACCAGATGGGATATTTGAATTTCCTGAATTGCCTGCTTCATAGACAAGAACATCGGCTTGACCCATATTTTGATCGCGCAGAGTTGTTAGCGCTGTAACGGCCGAAGAGAGATCCTGAACAACGATTGCATCGGCCAAAGTGCCAAGGGCAGCAGCTGCTGCTGATTCCCATCCATTATCGATCTCGATAAGAGAGGCGATTGAACCGAGAATATGGACTCCATGGGAATCGCACATAAGTGCTGATGCGCCATCACGATTTTGTGAAGTCATCTTCATCGCTTCGAGCTTTGATTCAACGGCATTTCGTTCGCGATCTGCAGCGCGCTCGGCATCAACTAGAGCAGTTAACTTTACCTTTGATGAATCAAGAGCTGATTTTGCTGATTCAAAAGCTGAATCAAGTCCGAGTTCGCCTGAGTCGGCACTTGCGATTTCAAGTTCAAATGTTGAGTATTCGCGTGATGCATTATCAACGCGTTGTTGGGCATCATCACGTGCCTTAGTTAAACGGGCGATTTCTTCAGCGATAGCTTCAAGACGGGCCTGAAGTGATTTGATATGGCCCTCTTGGCGCGCAGTTCCTTCGCGGGCATCAGCGATTGCACGCATCGCAGCAGCGATCTTGTCTTCATCAATCTTTAATGCATGCTCGGCACTTGCAAGTGCAGTTGTTGCCTGCGCTAATGCGCTCTTCGCATCGTTAATGCTGTTACGTAAATCAATCTCTTCTTGGCGCAAACCTTGCGCTTCTTTTTCCAGTGCTTCAGGGTCGCGTCCTGATGTACGCGCTTCCTCTGCCTCTTCATTGAGAAAACGAGAGCGCTCCTGCGCAAGGCTTTGAGTACCGCGGAATTTTTCGCGAAGAGAGTTAAGTTGGTAATACGTTTCCTGTGCTTGCACCAACTGCGGAGTTTCAATCGCAGCTTGTGCATCTAAAGCCTCTTCGCGTTTGCGGATTGATTCAAGTTCGGCATCAACTTCGGCACGCTTTTCACGAAGTGCAGTTTCATCGGCAACTTCTGCATCCAAAGTGCGCGACATAGAAATAAAATCATCGGCAAACAAACGAAGTTTTGCATCGCGAAGATCGGCTTGAATAGTTGCCGCCTTCTTGGCGACCTCGGCCTGCTTACCAAGTGGACGAAGTTGACGGCGAAGTTCAACAGTTAAATCCTGAACACGCGCCATGTTGGCCTGCATCGAATCAAGTTTGCGAAGTGCTTTTTCTTTACGCTTGCGGTGCTTAAGAACTCCTGCAGCTTCTTCAATAAATCCACGGCGTTCTTCAGGCGTTGCCATCAAGATCGCATCGAGTTGGCCCTGACCGACGATGACGTGCATTTCTCGGCCGATACCTGAGTCGCTAAGGAGCTCTTGGATATCCAGCAAGCGTGATGCTTCACCGTTTATTTGATATTCAGATTGACCGTTACGGAAAAGAATTCGAGAGATAGTTACTTCTGCATACTCAATTGGTAATGCGCCATCGCTGTTATCAATTGTGAGCGATACTTCTGCACGCCCTAGCGGTGCACGACCACTTGTACCGGCGAAAATTACATCTTCCATCTTTCCGCCGCGAAGAGATTTGGCGCCTTGCTCGCCCATAACCCAGGTAAGAGCATCGACCACATTGGATTTACCTGAACCATTTGGACCAACCACGCAGGTGATACCAGGCTCAAGACGCAACGTGGTGCTGGATGCGAAGGACTTAAAGCCCTTGAGGGTCATGCTCTTGAGATACACGCGGTAAACCTATCGCGCTCAGCGCATCTTTTTGACGATATTAAGGCTTAAGCCAGCTCGGTTTTTAAACTTTCATAAGCGATACGGGCCGCGACTTGCTCAGCTTCTCGCTTGCTCTTTCCAGTACCAACGGCCACGGCCTTTCCTGAAACCATCGCCGTAGCGGTGAAATCCTTATCGTGGTCGGGGCCTTCTTCGCTGACTACATATTCAGGCGCACCTTTACCAAGGCTGGCCGCTAACTCTTGCAGCGCAGTCTTTCCATCCAAGCCTGCTCCGCGTGCTACTGCAGAGTCCATCGTTGATTCAATAAGTCTGCGCACAATCTCAGTGCATTTTTCAAAACCAAATTGTAGATAGATAGCGCCAATTAACGCTTCGAGCGCATCGGCAAGGAGTGAGTTTTTATCGCGACCATTAGTAACTTCTTCGCCTTTACCAAGTCGAATATGTTGACCAAGATCTAATGTGCGTGCAATATCTGCGAGCGCACGCATGTTTACTACGCCAGAGCGCAGCGGAGATAAACGTGATTCATCAAAATCTGGATAACGTTTGTACAGCTCTTCGGTAACAATTAAACCGAGAACTGAATCGCCAAGAAATTCAAGACGCTCATTAGTTTCTTTACTTGTCGATTCATATGCAAAAGATCGGTGAGTAAAAGCTAACTGCAGAAGTGAGGGTTCAACTTCAACCCCCAACGCTTCATTGAGCTTCGAACTCAGATCAAACCTCTAGAACTTGGCGGCGGTTATAAGTACCGCATGTTGGACATGCTGTGTGTTGAAGCTTTGGTGACTGGCATTGTCCGCATGTTGCTAAAGAGGCAGCAGTTGTCTTCCACTGGCTACGGCGTGAGCGCGTCTTTGAACGCGACATTTTTCGCTTTGGTACTGGCACGGTTCGAACCTCTTCTTATCTTTTTCTTAAAAGCAGCGGTGGCTGCAAGAGGTAAGTATCCCTCTAAAGCACTAATTCTTTCAAATCGAGTCTTACTCCAGATCTAGGCCAGAAAGACCGGCCCAGCGGGCATCGATAACCTCATGAGCGTGATCGGCAGGCAGTTGCGCCCATTTTCCACCGCACTGCTGGCATAGGCCTGGGCACTCATCGCTACATAAGGGATTAATAGGCAGAGCAAGAACGATGGCATCTCGGATAGGGCCCTCAAGATCCATGATGTCGCCATCCATCATCAGCTCTTCCTCTACATCGAGATCATCCTCAGCGCGCTCTTTTTTACGTTTTGAACGCTCGGGTTTTTGGGCGTAGTAGTAGAGCTCTTGAACTTTGCGCTCGATTTCCATCTCGATGGGATCTAGGCATCTAGTGCATTCACCTTTTACAACAGCGAAGATATCGGCCGTTAATAAGATTCCCTCAGTCACTGATTCTAAGCGGGCATCAACTTCAATAACTTCGCCAACAGGAACATGTATTAATTCAACGCCAACAATTTCAGGTACTTCGATATCGAGTTCGTATTCCTTCATCTCGCCAGCGCGGCGGGCAAGCTCGTGGGTATTGAGTTTATAAACCTCGGGGATTCGTGCCATCTGGGTTAATCGGCATCTGAGAGTTGGGCTAAGACATCTTTATCATTTGCGCCAGCCAAACGTTCACGGCCACGTGCAACTGCATCTTGCGTCTTATTCAAAATAACTTCCAGAGTAGCTAGGCGACCGTCGATATATTCCTCAACTTCCTGCTTTTCTTGGTCGGCCAATGCGCGAGCATCATCAATAATCTTTCGAGCTTCATCGCGAGCTATGGCAACAATTGAAGTTTGTTCAACCATGCGCGCAACATCTTCACGGGCCATTGCAATCATCTGTTCGGCACTTACACGGCCTTCTTCAATGATGGCATCGCGCGCAGATAAAAGCTTTTGCGCAGATTCAAGATCGGTAGGTAGCGCTTCACGTGCTTCATCCAGGAGTTCAAGCATTTCTCCGCGGTGCACAACACAACTAGCAGAGAGCGGCACTCCACGTGCTTCTTCGACCATCGTGATCGCAGATGTTAATTTCTCTACTGAATCCATGTGACTACTTCCCTGCTACTCGAAGTTTGAGCGCTTCATTAACCGATGCTGGAACCATCGTTGAAACATCTCCCCCGTAATGGGCAAGCTCTTTAACTAGTGACGATGACAAGAATGAGTGTGTTGGGGCAGTTGCCATAAACATCGTCTCAACGCCTGAACCTTGCAGATTCACTTGCGCCATCTGAAGTTCGTAATCAAAATCTGTCACAGCGCGTAGACCTTTAACAATGGCTTGGATTGAATTGCTCTTGCAATAATCAACAAGTAGTCCAGACCAAGAATCGACCGTGACATTAGGCAGGTTTGCAGTGGTTTCACGGATCATCTCAATACGTTCAGCCACTGTGAACAGCGATGATTTGGTGCGATTTTCAAGGACCGCTACTACTACCTGATCAAAGTGAGCACTTGCTCGAGCAATAATGTCGAGGTGTCCATATGTGATGGGATCAAAGGATCCGGGACAAACCGCGCGTCTCATGGCCTAAACGCTAGCAAGAGTGGCCTCAGTTATCCATTCTTAAGGGGTGTAATTACCGTAAAAAATCGTTGCTTGTCCATAATTTCGCTCACGCACTGCGCTAAAGCCGGCAGGCCATGAAAAATTTGAACGTTTAGCTGTTCGTTCAACTGCAATAAGTGCATCATCTTTTAAGAATCCGCCTACATGCAATTTACTTAAAATATCTTCGACCTCAGAATCTAGGAACTCATATGGTGGGTCGATATAGACGATGTGATATTTCTCTTTAGGTGGATCTGTGACAAAACGTTGAGCTGACATTGAATACAGATGAAATTTACCCGCCGGCTTATTCTTATTAACTAGTTCAAAGTTATTTTCAATAGTCTTTTGTGCTTCTTCATCTTTTTCAACGATATGTACAAGGGTTGCTCCACGAGAGAGCGCTTCAAGTGCAATTGCACCCGAACCTCCAAAGAGATCTAGAACGTGCAGTCCAAGAAAATCACCGAACTCTGAAAGAAGTGATGAAAACAAACCTTCGCGGGCGCGATCAGATGTAGGACGAGTTGCGCCTGCAACCGTTCCTAATGTGCGTCCTTTGGCAACGCCGGCAATAATTCTCAACTCATCAACCCTTATCTAAGTAATCAACGGCCATATCATTTTGCATCGCGTTGAGCTCTTGTCGTAGCGCAGGATATCCCGATAGGTCTAGTGATGTCGCGATTAAATCGGCAGCATCCTGTCGTGCGCTCTCAATGAGCTCTTCATCGCGCAAAACCCGCAGAAGGCGAAGGTGAGACTTTGTTCCGGATTGGCTTGCACCAAGCACATCGCCTTCGCGACGTTGTTCAAGGTCAATGCGTGAAAGTTCAAATCCATCTACCGTGGCAGCCACTGCATCTAAGCGTGCTCGCGCAGGGGTTTCTGCCAAAGAGTTTGTAACTAGAAGACAAAGACCTGGTGATGTTCCACGTCCAACACGGCCACGCAGCTGATGAAGCTGCGATACGCCAAAACGATCAGCATCCATGATCACCATGATGGTTGCATTGGCAACATCCACGCCGACTTCAATAACCGTTGTTGAAACCAAAACATCGATTTCACCGGCAGCAAATGCCTTCATCGTGGCATCTTTTTCATCGGTGCTTAATCGGCCATGCAACATCGCTAACTTCAAACCCGCTAAATCTTTGCCATGCAATCGCGGTGCAAGCTCTTCAACACTGGCGATATCAGTTGATTCAGTACCAAAGAGAAAATCAATATCAGCATTTTCATCGCTACCAGCTTCAATGCGCGGAGCAACGATATAGGCCTGATGACCCTGTGAAACCTCTTCTCTAATTCGCTGCCATGCACGCTCTAGAAAAGCCGGCTTCTCCATTACTGGAATCACATGCGTTGTTATGGGTTGTCTTCCCAGTGGAAGTTCGCGCAACGTTGAAACATCTAAATCCCCAAAGACAGTCATAGCAACTGTTCGTGGAATTGGTGTTGCAGTCATTACTAAAAGGTGTGGCGGTTTTTGCGCTTTTTCTTTTAAGGCATCGCGCTGTTCGACACCAAAACGGTGTTGCTCATCGACAACGATTAAACCTAAATCTTTAAACTCAACTTTTTCACCAAGTAAGGCATGGGTTCCAATAACGATTCCGGCATCTCCTGATGCTGCCAATGCTAGTGCGGCTTTGCGGGCGGCAGCATTTTGCGATCCAGTAATCAAAGTTACTTGTGTAGCTTTTTCATCACTGCCTAACATCCCACCTTGCGCTAATGGTCCAAGAAGTTTTTCTATGGTGCGCAGATGTTGCGCGGCGAGAACCTCAGTTGGTGCAAGTAACGCTGCCTGTCCTCCACTGTCAACAACTGCCAACATGGCACGCAGAGCCACGATTGTCTTACCTGAGCCAACTTCACCTTGTAGCAAACGGTGCATGGGATGGGCCAGGGCTAAATCTGCTTCGATCTCTGCGCATACTTGGCGCTGTCCACCAGTTAATTCAAAGGGCAGTGATTCATCAAAGGCCTGCAAGATTCCACCTTTGATTACCTTTCTTGAAATCGTGTTGAGTTTTTTAAGCTCATTACGGCGCAAAACAAGAAGTGATTGCAGCAAAAAAGCCTCATCAAAAGTTAAACGCTCGCGCGCACTTTCTGCTGACTCCAGATCTGCTGGTCGATGAAGCTGTACTAAAGCTTGTTGCAACGTTGGATAGGCATGTGCAGTACGAATACTTTCAGGTAGATAATCAGCAACTGCATCGAGTGAATCCACGGCCATTTCGACGCATTTAGAGATTTTCCATGAAGGCATCTTTGCAGTGGCTGGGTAAACGGGGAGAAATTTTGCGGCGAAAGAATTGGCAGCGGCATCAACATCATCGCCATCAGGAATCATTTCGTAATCTGGATGCGATAACTGTTTCTTATTATTAAATATGCCGACCTTTCCAGCAAAGAGCCCTTGGCGGCCCACCTTTAACTCTTTTTCACGCCAAGCTTGATTAAAGAAAGTGAGCGAGAGTTTGTCCGTGCCATCTGTAACGACAACTTCAAAGATGCTTCCCTTTCGACCTCGCAAAGGGCGATTGGTGGAAGATAAGACTTCGGCAAGAATGGTGACTTCATCGCCTTCAACTAATTTCGAGATATCTGACAGTTCTCCGCGTACTAAATATCTGCGTGGATAGTGGCGCATCAAATCGCCAACGGTTTTTATCGCAAATGCATCGGTCAAGACTTTGGCAGTGCGATCCCCAACTACTGAGGAGAGTTTGCTATCTAGATCTGCCATGCGGGCATTGTCTCGTATAGGCCCTTAGCGTGCAGAGTTAACGCGCCATAGTTATGGTTTTATCGCATGTGTTCCAGCCAGAGTGTGTAATCACTACTGTGATTTTCTCGGCCAACCAGTTAGAAATAGAAGCCTCTAGACGTTGTGCAAGCTGTGCATCTAAATGTTCTGTTGGTTCATCCAAGATATATACATCGGCATCGGCCAGCAAAACTCGAGCAATCGCCAAACGCTTTGCTTCTCCCCCTGAGATGACTCGGCCAAATTCGCCAATCACCGTATCTAGACCAAAAGTAAATTCACTGAGCAGTTGGTCAAGTTCGACGCATTTAAGCGCAGCAATTAAATCCTCATCGCTAGCGCCTTGATTTGCGATCTTAAGATTTTCGCGAAGTGTTGTATTAAAAATATGTGATTTTTGAACCGTTCCAACAATCCGTGAATTTGTGCCGTTGAACTCACTGAGTTCGCGTCCATTAACGGCGATTGCGCCCTTATAAGGCAGAAGGGATAAAAGAGCCATAGCTAGAGTGGATTTGCCACTTCCACTTCGACCGCGAATCACAAGTAATTGACCTTGGGCGATATCAAAGTTCACTGGCTGCATAAAATCACTATCCCAAGCAACCGTTGCATTGCCAACTGTTAACGATGTAATTGCATCGTTAAATACCGCACCAGAATCCTCTTGGGTGGCTGAATTCATTAACTCATCAACTGATCTCTGTGACTTCAAGAGTTTGCCGGCGCTAAAAAGATTTGGGTACCACGCGGTGATAGCCTCAAATATGACAAGTGGCAAGAAGATCAACATTGTGATTTGAACTGGTGGCATATCCTGCGATTTGGCCAGTACATATGCAAGAAAAGAAAAACCAACAACCGATGCTGCAATTAAGAGATTAGTAAGACTTGCAAAACCATAAGTAGTTCGCAAAAGCCTTTCCTCGACTATGCGCAGTTTTTCTTCTTGCACTTTTGAGGCTGACAAGTTTTGATCGAGATAGCCATAAATGGCGGCTTCGGCTACACCGTGCACGTTTGATTGCACCAACTGCGTGTAGTTATTTTCAATCTCTTCAATCTCACCAGCAGTAGTTTCGCTCTTAGATTTTATCCGCGCAGGAATAATCAATAAAAGTAAGAGACTTACTGGCACCGTGATGATGAGAGACTGCGGGCGCACCCAAAAACCTAATAGCGCGCCAGTAATCAGTGAAATAACAGCTGAAGCATGAGGAAGTTTGATTCGTAGCTGGTATTCCTGTGCCCGCTCAACATCGTCAACTATTGTCTTTACAACACTTCCTGAGTTGTAACGGCGACTAGATGCAACAGAGCTCTTTGCAATCTTTGAATAGATTCCTACGCGAAGTTTTGTCAGAGCCCCAAAAACCACTTTATGGCTCATTAACCGTTCGGCATAACGTGCTGCAGATCTAAATATTCCAAAGAAGCGAACCATCACGATTGCAACACTTAAAGTAAGAATCGGTGGGTGCGATGCCGCCATCGTGATCAACCAACCACTAGAAATAGTTAGGCCGATTCCACCAATAAAGGCAAAGGCCCCTAGGAAATATGCGGTCAGCATCATGTGAGAGCACCTCTGGCAAATGTAGAGGTGGAATCAGTTGGAACCAACAGCGAAAGATCATGTGAAATACAGATAACAATTGCGCCATGCGCGGCATAGTTTCGAAGTGCGCTCAGCACTTGATCACTGCTTACTTGATCTAAATCCGCGCTTGGTTCATCGGCAATAATCACTTGAGGCTTTGCAGCTAGGGCTCGGGCGATTGCGATTTTACGTATCTGACCTCCCGATGCCGATGTTCCGCCTTCGCCAGAGCTAGCGATAGTTGTATCTAATCCTTGAGGTAAATCCTGCAGCGAAAGTCCGCACTTATCTAATAGTTCAATAATCTCTGTATCACCAAGAGATTGATCGACCAATGTAAATTGTTTGCGCACGGTTCCAGTAGCAAGTGCTGGGCTCTGCGGTATCCAACCCACGGCCTTAAACCAGGATTGCTGCAATGCTGGAGTTAGTTCAACGTTATCGACAAATACTTTCGCACTATCGCTAACGCCTAGCAAGTTCATTGCAAAACTTGTCTTTCCAACTCCTGATTCACCAACGATGAAATGTATGTCACCGCGCTTCAATGTCTGCGCTTTGATAGTTGAGTTAATTCGCCCAGGAATATCTAAAGACCATTGCTGCCACGAAAGCGTTGAAAGCCCTGAGAAATCTCGATCCTGTTGTTCAATTTTTATACGGCCTGCATCTTTAATCGCCATCAGCTCAGTGAGCGCTTGCGTTCCATCGGCTGATGCATGGAAAAGTGAGGCAGCGTTTCGCAACGGAAAGTAAACCTCAGGGGCCAAGATTAAAACCGCTAAAGCATGGACAAAGGAGATGTGATCATCGACGAGACGAATTCCAATAGAAACTGCGATCAACGCTACTGAAATTGTGGCGCAGAGTTCAAGGGCTAAGGCCGATAGGAATGAAATCTTCAAAACCTTCATGGTTTCTTCTGTATAGCGATCGCCCATTACTTGAATTCGCTCGCTCTGGCTCTTATGTCGATTAAAAATCTTTAAAGTGACAAAACCACGCAAAGAGTCTTCGAAGTACTTTGAGAGTGAACCTAATGTCTGCCATTTCTTTGCAACAGAGTCTGCGGTGTACTTGCCGATTAATGCGCCAAAGAGTGGGATAAGCGGCAGAGTTAATATCGCAATAACTCCTGATAATGGATCCAAAATCACAATCGTTGCGATTACAACAAATGGCGTGATTGATGCAAAGAACATCTGCGGAATGAAACGACCCAAGTAAATATCTAGAGAGTTGAGGCCTTTGACCAACAAGGTGCTGACGTGGGAGGCGGAGAGATTTGAATAAGCATCGATGGAGCTGGTTATTTCACTTCGCAATTCCTGCTTAATGTGCGCTGCCTGTGTGCTGCACCAGTATTCGAAAGTTGATTGAAAGATTGCACGAAATCCCCATGCGCATCCCAAATAGATTAAAAGGGTAGGCAAGGAGCCATCGCCATTGATGATGCCAGTAATAAGTGAGCTAAGAATGAGCGCACTAACAACAATTGCCGCAGACCAAGAAAGCGCCGCGGCAACTGCCACAAACAAAACTCTGCGGCTACTGCCCCTCGAGAGCAATAGCCGCAGATGAGATGATTTCACTTATGCAGGATATGACTTACTGCATCAAGTGCGCCATGATCTGGGTTCATAATCTGGCTAGCACTTACGCGCTTGCGGAATACCCAGTATGTCCAGCCCTGATAAATCAGAACTAGTGGGGTCATAACCACAGCAACAACGGTCATCACCTTAAGTGTGTAATCAGTACTTGAGGCGTTGGTGATCGTGAGGTCGAACTGTGATCCAAGTGAGCTTGGCATTACCCGTGGATAGAGGGCGTAAAAGAGAGTGGATACAAATACGGCGATTGTTCCGGCTGAGAAAATAAATGCCCAACCTTCGCGACCAACCAAGTTTGCAGCCATTCCTGCGACCCATAGAAGGGCAACGATGATGGAGAGAGTTAATACACGTGCATTAATCTCTGGAAGCATCAAGTTTGTCCAGGCCAAGAAAGCAACTGCAGCAACGGCTGCAACAAGACCTGAGATCTTTGCAATACCTTGCGCACGTTCACGGATTTCTCCGGCGGTTTTCAATGACAAGAAAACTGCGCCATGTGTAAGGAAGACGGTGAGTGTTACTACGCCGCCCAAGAGTGCATAGGGATTAAGAAGGTTGAAGAAACCGCCTGTGTATTCAAGTGATCCACTAGCTGCTTTTTCAATTGGAACACCGCGAACAATGTTTGCAAAAGCGACTCCCCACAACAGTGCAGGAATTGCACTGCTAATAAGGATTGCAATATCCCAACGTTGACGCCATTGAGCCTTGCCGTACTTGCTGCGATATTCAAATGCCACACCGCGAACAATGAGGGAGACAAGAATCAGAAATAGCGGTAAGTAGAAGCCGCTAAATAGCGTTGCGTACCATTCGGGGAATGCTGCAAATGTTGCACCACCTGCGACGAGTAACCAAACTTCATTACCATCCCAGACTGGTCCAAGTGTTGTGAGAACTGCTCGACGATCTGCCTCATTTTTTGAAACAGCGCGAACGAGCATTCCGACTCCGAAGTCAAAGCCTTCAAGAATGAAGTATCCGACCCATAGAACTGCGATTAATAAAAACCATACTGTTTGAAATGACATGTCCATACCCCTTTCTTAATAGGCCATCACTAGTTGTTTGTCTTCGCTTCCACCAAGCTTTGGATCTGCATAATCAAGCTCTTCTGCAGGACCCATCTTGATTACTCGCAAAGTAAGTCCTACTTCAATAAATGCAAGGACTCCATACAAGAGTGTGAAGACGATCATTGTGAACAAAACCGCACCAGCTGATACGACAGCGCTCACGCCATCTGCGGTTTTGATAAGTCCAAAGACTGCCCATGGTTGACGAGCGGTTTCGGTAAAGATCCAACCAAATGAGTTTGCAGCAAGTGGGATGAATGGAAGTGAGACCATCGCTGGATAGAACCACTTGCCCTTAGGTGTTCCGCCTTTGCGCATCTGATAAAGGCCAAGAAGTGCGAAGAAGACTCCTATGAATCCAAAGCCCATCATCAATCTAAATGACCAGTATGCAAGCGGAATATTTGGTGTGTAGTTGCCTGCACCAAACTGCTTGTCATATTTAGCTTCTAGATCATTGACGCCTTCGACAACTCCGTTGAAGTTACCGGTAGACATAAAGGAGAGAACTGATGGAAGACCGATCTGGAATACAGATTTAGAACCATCTAAAGTTCCAAGAGTAAGCAGCGAGAATGGCGCGTTGGCAGTGGAGTCGTAGAGTGCTTCAGCTGCAGCCATCTTCATTGGTTGCTGATCTGTCATCACGCGGGCTGTTAGGTCGCCTGAAACTCCAACAAGGATGAAGCTAACCACCATAGTGATTGCACCAAGCTTGAAAGTTCCGCGGGCCATCTGAATGTCCTTGCCCTTGATGATAAGAAATGCTGAGATTCCAGCGATAAATGCTCCTGCGGTAAATGCTGCAGATGGAATTGTGTGGAAGAAAGTTGCTAGCGCAGTCTTTTGTGTAAGAACTTCAACAATATTTGTTAGCTCTGCGCGGTTTTTTTCTGCATTGTAAGTATAGGCAACTGGATGTTGCATCCAGGAGTTTGCTGCCAAAATGAAATAGGCAGAAAGCAAAGTTCCTGTAGCTGCCATCCAAATGGCGGCTAAGTGAAGCTTCTTAGATAGGCGATCCCATCCGAAGATCCAAAGCCCAAGGAAAGTCGACTCCATAAAGAATGCGAGCAGACCTTCCATCGCAAGCGGTGCACCAAAGATGTCGCCAACAAAGCGGCTATAGGAAGACCAGTTCATTCCGAACTGGAACTCTTGAACGATTCCGGTAACTACGCCGATGGCAAAGTTAATGAGAAATAACTTGCCGAAAAATTTGGTGGCACGCAGATACTGAAGCTTGCCAGTGCGATACCAAGCGGTCTGAAGGCCTGCGACCATAAAGGCCATGCCGATAGTGATTGGTACGAATAAGAAGTGATAAACAGTTGTGATGGCGAATTGCCATCTAGCTAGATCTAAGGAGTTCATGGAACCCATTTCCCCGATTCTGAACCGCTCTACCGGTTCGATGCCAATTTTGCTTTACTCATGACATTTGTATCTGAAAATCCACTGTGTTAGCCCTCACGCTCATATTTTCACGCTCAAATCGCTGAGGGCCACCTCTTTCTTAAGAGCCAATTGGCGCAGCCCCTACCGCTCGCGATACCCTTTCGCCTTGTCCGTTAAGGGCAGATGAAATTCACTCAAAGATATAAAAGGAGTACCGCTGTGGCATCAACATGCGATATCTGTGGCAAAGGGCCCAGCTTTGGCAATAACGTTTCACACTCACAGGTAAAGACACGTCGCCGTTGGAATCCAAATATCCAGCGCGTACGCACATTGGTTAAGGGTTCAACCAAGCGTCAAAACGTATGTACTTCTTGCCTTAAGGCTGGAAAAGTTACTCGTTAATTACTTTTGCATTAATTGAAATGGCGCCAGGTATCTGGCGCTTTTTTCATTTCTAGACCAAGCACGCCACTTCCTGCTTGTACAACACCAACGCATAAACCTGGAAGATTTTTACCCGTGGCAAGAAAAACATGATCTTCTCCCCCGGCAAAAATCCACTGCCAGGGATCAATCTGCGCAGTATCTGCAACTTCCTGCAGTTGCGCGAATTCACTATCTTTTTTAAAAGCTTGTGCATCAAAAACTAACTGCACCCCAGAAGCTTTTGCCACTTGATTTGCCTGAATGATCAAAGCGTCGCTGATATCGCACAACGCGTTCGCGCCTTTGTTTGCAAAGGCAATTGCCATTGAATAATCAACAGTCGGTGCGCAGAACTCATCAACGGCGTAGCTTTGTAAATCATTTAACTCATCCATTTCAATAGCAGCTAAACCTGCGGCAGACCATCCCGGAAGTGATGATAGATAAATTGAATCTCCCACTTGTGCGCCAGAACGTGTGATTGCTGAGTCGACTTCGCCTAGGGCGGTCATCGAAATAACTTTGACAGGCCCACGGGTTAGATCCCCGCCGACTACTACTGCCCCACAGCTGCTGGCTTCATGCTTTATTCCTTCGGCTAACTCGCTAATCCATTCCAAACTTTC
>Ga0265593_1000862_pt1 | contig 15321 bp, 21 predicted proteins | sample saktaG_8_FD_190136 | JGI IMG/M metagenome (GOLD analysis project Ga0265593, IMG submission 190136) | Saline water microbial communities from Sakinaw Lake, British Columbia, Canada - sak_2011_5_24_36m | ecosystem: Environmental > Aquatic > Non-marine Saline and Alkaline > Saline ...
GCACCATAGGCGACAAGCTCGCCATAGCCAGAGCCAGCAACGAGAATGAGGATGTATATGGCTTCTGGCTTGGCAAGGGCAAGATATACTTCCAAGATGAAGAAGGTGACGAGGTTGTGCGCTTTGAAGTGAATGTTGGCACGGACGCCAGCACGATTTCGCTGAAGAACCTGCCGGGAAGCAATGAGTTCAAGGTTGATGCAGCTACAAAGAGCCTGTCCTTGCTTGAGGGCGGCGACGACGGCGTATATCGCTTTTGGATTGACGACAAGGGTTTTTTCTTTGAGGACACGGACGACGCTGAAACGGTGAAGGCGAAGCTCGACCTTGCATCCGGCGCGGCCAGCTTCAAGATTCAGGACAGTGATGACGGTGACAGCATCCTGTTGGATGCTGGTGACTTGAACGCGGGCCTGACCATTACCGACGAGAATACGGGTGAGGAATCCATCATCCTGAAGAAAGACATCGGCCTCACGTTCAAAGTTGGAGAGGATGCGGTTGTGAAGGCCGACTTGCAAGTTGGCGAGGGTAACGCATCGCTTGACCTCAAGAGTGATGACGAGGAAACGAGCGCGTTTATTGACGGGCAGAACGGCTTTATAGAGTTGAAGAAGGAAGGGGATACTGAGAAGAAAGTCTCCATCAATCTTGATGACCTTGACGAAGAATATCCGTCTGCCAAGTTCACAGACCTTGAGGTTGACGGCACCACTTACCGTGTATTACTGGCTGAGAAAGTGCCGCCTACTCCCTCGCCTACGCCGTCACCCACACCAACACCCGTCCCGACTCCCACACCAACACCCGTCCCGATTCCTACACCAACACCCGTCCCGATTCCTACACCAACACCCGTCCCGATTCCTACGCCGCCCGTGCCGCCCGTGACTGTGCCACCTCTAACGAAGATGGCGATAGTTCAGATAGATGGCAGGTTCGTTGGCCTGCATTGCGTTGAGTCTCCCGACGTTCGATTCGAGGATGTTCTTACCGTTGTGTTGACCGGCGGGCGATGGAGTAAGAGCATCACTCTCCCAATGGATGCCACGTTCCGTGATGTCTGCGAGCCTGATTCTATTGTTGTGGTGTCGGCAACGCCTTCGCGTCCTGTCATTGTAGGGGCAAGGATTGTCGGGCCGCGATTGACGGTTGAAGCGGTTGAGCGCGGTCTTGGCACACTGGAGCGGCTTGAAGTCAATGTTCGGCTGTCTGGTATCCGAAAACAATTTGCCGGCGTGCGCTTCCCGGTGTTCACTGAGAAACAAGCGCGGGTCAACAATGCTTTTTATGCGAAGGCACAGAGAGGGAAAGCATGAGTGAAAATACTGTCGTGAAAACGTCAGTTGCACAGGATGAGCGATTGCGTTACGAGCGTGTATGGTGGGAGCCGGGTTACAGAGTTCACTCCCCCGGAGTGCGGGCGATTCAGCAGTTCGGCCTCTTGGACTTTTTTGCAGCTAACGGGGTGAAGTCAATTCTTGATGCAGGCTGTGGCACGGGCAAGGCGAGCAAGATGTTTCAGGATGATGGCCGGTTCGTCGTGCGCGGCATTGATATTGCAGCGAACGCTCTTGAACCCGATGTCAACATCCCGTTCACTCGTGGATGTCTCTGGAGTCCGCTGGATGTTGGTAAGGAAGTGGACGCGGTGTTTTGTTGCGACGTGATGGAGCATGTGCCAACTGACTACGTTTCCAAGACCCTGCGCGTGCTACGCGCTGTCACGACAAAGCTGGCGTTCTTTGGAGTATGCACCGTGCCGGATGTATGGGGCAAGAGAGTGCTGAAAGCGCCACTCCATTTGACTGTCAAGAAGAAGGAATGGTGGATGGCTCAATTCGTGGCGGCGGGGTTCGCGCTACACCCTGACACCGCAAGGTTTATTTCCAGCGAGACGTTCACATTTGCGGCCCTCGTGCCAGTAGAGCCGGTCAAGGTGAATGAGCATCCCGGTTGCCCGGTTGCGGTGGATGCGAAGTGTATTCTTGTTGGGAACGGGCCGTCAGTTTTGGGAAGGAAACTCGGCAGCACGGTGGATGGCTTTGACGAGGTGCTTCGATTCAACGCCTACTCGTTGAAGGGCTACGAGGATGACGTAGGAACCAAGACAACAATGTGGGTGACGTTTGGACGCGGCACAATGCCGACAACATCCGAGCCGCCGCCTCGCGTGCTTTTCATTCACGGAACCAATGGCCTGCCGGCAGTCAAGTCAGATGTGTGGCGGATACCGCTGGCATTTTGGGGCAGACTTCGGAGTAAGTTGCAGGCGTTATCGAAGCGCAGCCCCGAAGGTGTGGTGAAGATTACACCATCGAGCGGATGCCTGACGGCTGGCTGGCTGGCCGAGAACGGCGTAAAGCAAGTCACTCTTTTGGGATTTGACCACTTCTCGAAAGAGAAAACAGGGATGCACCATTACTGGGTCGCACGTTCATTCGGCAGACCGGTAGAGCATGACGGCGATGCGGAAGCCTTGCTGATGGGCGAACTCAAAACGCAAGGGCGAGTCGTCTATCTGTGATGCGGCTTAATCAGTGTTGGCGAACTTGCGGGCAAGCTGCCGCCCGGCCTCGACATCATCCTCGAAGCGGGCATGGGAAAGGCGCTGGATAGGCGCGGGGGTTACTTCACGCTGAACAGAACGCCGGTTGCTATCAGAGACAATCCGTAGAACAACGGGGGCGCTCCGACCGTGGCGGATGAATAGTGTCGCGTTCATGGCAGCGGAATGTAACGCCGGGGCCACCGGCTGTCAAGCATACGTTGAACAGATGTTTGAGGCGTGTTCGACTCAGTAGAACCGGCCTCCTATACGCCTATTTGCGGCGTTTTGGGCTTTTGCGTATGTCGCGTGTTTTGAGCATGTTGTGTTTTGCGGCGGTGTCTATACCGCTTTTGGCAAATAGTGCGGTTTTGTGGGCTTTTTGAAGGATTCGCTTTTCTCGTTACGTGCCGCATTCGGGCTATTAGGTGCCGTGTATTTATTTGCACAGGGCTGTTTTCTCCTCCTTCGCAAGTCCCGTGCCATCAAACAGGTGTTGAACATGTGTTTAACTTCTGTTTGAACAGAGAGTGAACAGCCGGCGAACACACGTTGAACAGAGTGCAATAGCAGAAGCAGTATTCTGTTTGATAATGATGGTGTCGGCATGAAGATAGTGTTGACGAAAACGCTTTCGCTTAGTAGGGTGCCAGCATGACTAAGGCAGAACGCAAAGCACGACATGACGCGGCGGTGTCTCTTGGCCGGCTGGCGAGGGGAGTTCCAAAGACGATGACCAAGGCGGCGCTGGCGCAACGCAAGGACGCATGGAAGCGGTCGGCGGAAGTGCGGCGTGCGCGTGCATCAAAGAAGTAATCTGGCACGGCCCGTGCTGTAGCCTGTCGCAAAAAAGTGGCACGCCCTGTGCTACAAGGTTTCGCTATTCCAAGCGTGGCATCATCCCTGCTAGGCGCGTAGGAAAATAGTTGAAAATAGTTCTTGCGGAACCGCTTTCGCTCTGTTAATGTAGTGTCGTGATACGGGAAATGTGTTTGCGTAGTCGTCGGAACTGTCGGCCCGCTGGCGCGGGCGGGCTGGTGCCGGCTTCCCGTTGCCAAGCAGATTCCAATGCAAGTTGGAGGACAGCTAAACGGTCAACCCGAATCCCACCAAAAGAGGATAACGCCACTGTATGTAGTGGCGTCGCTGGCTCTGATACAGTCGGCGGTAGGCGTGATAAGCGTCAACGAACCACGTTCTTTATGAGAGCAACCGCGCTCAGGTTCAGCGATGCAGCGAACTACGACAAAGTTCACCGTAGCGCAGGCCATGCAGTCATCCGGGTCTGCGGTGGTATGGACAGGCGAGTGGATAGCGACGAAGGGGCGGTCAGTAAGTCCCCGATGCTTCCGGCGCTGGCGCTGGCGGCTGTTGATGCTATCTCCAGTAAATCCACGACCGCGATAGGATGGTAGTGAATCGCCGCTCCGCCGGGTGGCGGAACGAACGGGATAAGGTCAAGCGAGAGGCTATCGGTAATACCGCCTCAACGCTGGCGTGCGATAGATTGCCAGCCGCCGTGTCCGCGTCTGCGGGCCGAGCGATACAAATTCAATACGGTAAGAGAGGAAGGAATTACTCTTTAGCAGGCCGGCAGAGTTGCCGGCCTTGCGGCTCGCGCCACGGCGGTAACACGTCGCGGCGCGGTTCGCGCACCGAGGCCAGTAACCACGGTGCCGCTCAGGAGAACCTAATATGAAAGACACACGCTGTTATGCAAACGAAGTAGAAACTCGCTATCAATCCACAACGAGAGTGCCGGGTGAACGGGTTGGAGTGCCAATGGAATCAAAAGAAGAAGCACTTACGCTCACACGTCAACACGGTGGAGCGAAGGTTCTTATCCTTCAGAAGATGTCTGGCGTGTGGAGGACAATCGGTGAAGTAAACATCGTCGGCTACACGCTGCCGGCGTGAAAGGAGAAACCAGTATGAGATGCCCCGATTGCAGTAAGTTCGTTTCAATGGAGAACGCAGACCCCGAAGTGAACGACATCGAAGGTCAAGCCGACATCGCCAATGTCATCATCACCGCCAGCGTGCGCGGTGTCCGCAACTGCGCTGAGTGCGGCACGGAGTTGAAAGACTGTGACATGGACATGGAGGACACCGTGGACGTGGAGCAGTTGGATGGGTTCAAGAAGCTCACCGAAGTTCAACAGGCTGGACTTCTGGCGGCGCTGGAAGCGGGTGAAGCCGAAATCGAAGTCGAAGATAATGGCGGAGAAGTGGATGAGGCCGGCGGCGGTCGTTACGCCAAAAATATGCTCACCACGCGTATTCTCTACAAGCTGACCATCACCTTCAAGGCTGTTGAGAGCGGGAACGAAGTCACGGTTTCAATCGAACACGAAGGTGACTTGGAGAGCAAGAACGCCGCTAGCGAGTTCAATGAGTGCTGCTAACCAGACGGTGTGAAAGGAGAAACCATGTTCTACATCACATACAAAACAATGACGGGTCACATCAAGAGCATCCGGCACGGTGACATTGACTATGCCCTTAATGTCATGCGAACGACGTTCGCAACCGTGCTGGCTGTTTGCTGGAGGGAAGCATGAAACGGCTCGAAACCTCTATGCGGTTCTGGACGCAGCGCACGCAATCGCAGAAGGAAATGGACGGGCTGGCGCTGTTCTTGTGCGGAGCAGCAATCGGGGCGCTGTTGCTGACACTGGCGGCGCTCGCGCTTGTAGGTGGGAATGGAGTGCTGTCTTGAGCTTGCGGCTCAACGGAGGCATCGTGGCTGGAGTTGGATTCGTGGCAACTCACCAGTCTGGATAATGCCAAACCCTAGCGCGGTGTCTCATATCATCGCTGGCGGGGGCGTTTGAGCCGCTGTCTCAGGTCAGAAGCCTGACGGCAATGCCGAAACGGAGAACAAGACTATGGCTAATGAGCGAACCATCGTGGACGTGAACCTCTTGAAAGAGGCCGTCGCGTTCACACTGGAAATCCACGGGTGGCGTGCGAACGCCAAAATCAATACCGACAAACTCAACCTCACCACGAGCAAGAGCGAAGTCGGGGCGTCGAAGAAATTGCTTCGAGCGCCGGAACTGGATGCAATCTGGAGCGCAATGTCGCTGGCGAAGTGCGACGTGCTTTCGATGGCGATTCCGTCCTACATCCGCAAGGGGACGTTCCTTGTGAAGCAGGCGAACATCAACAAGGTTCAGGCCCGGCTGGACGCCTGTAACTTGGTGATGAAGCGCGACCTTATCCCCGCGTTCCGCGCCGTGTTTGCGGAGGCGAAGGAGCGGTCGAAGGTGAAGCTGGAACCGGATGGCATGTTCAGCGAAGCGGACTATCCGCCGCTGGAGGACATCTGCCGCAGCTTCAATGTGGATTGGAGTTGGGTGGCGTTCAGCGTGCCGGATGCGTTGCCGAAGGAAATCCGCCGGCAGGAGCAGGAGAAGGCTGAGAAGCAGATTGGCGATGCGGCCAAGGAAACGATGGCGGCGTTTCGGCAGGGCTTCGCCGGCCTTGTGGAACACCTGTTGGAGCGGCTGAAGCCGGCTGACCCGAATCAGAAGGGCCGGGGCAAGGTGCTTCAGGACAGGTTCGTGGAATCGTTCAACGAGTTCCTGACGACGTTTGACAACCGCAACCTGATGAACGACACGGCGCTGGCTGACCTTGTGGCGAAGGCCAAGACGGTGTTGGCCGATGAGAGCGCGGACACGTTGCGGGCCAAGCGCGGTGATGCGGGTCTGACAACGACGTTTGCGGAACTGAAGTCGGCGGCTGACCAACTGGTAGCCGAAGTGCCGGTGCGGTCAATCGAAGTGTAACGTGTAGCGGGAACCGCGAGCGTGACTGGCATCGTGAGCGTATTGCAAACCAGTAACGAATCCCGGCGCTCTGCGGTTCGCCACCAAATCAAGGAGAACCATGAATACCAATTTCAAAGTAATGCTGGCGCACGGATATGCCGGCCAAGACCCTACCGGCTGGTGGATGTCGGAAAAGCTGGATGGCGTGCGGGCCGTCTGGAATGGAAAGGAGCTTGTCACGCGCAACGGCAAACCCATTGCAGCGCCGGAATCGTTTCTGGCGCACATCCCGAACACGGTTTCGCTGGATGGTGAACTGTGGATAGGGCGTGGAGCGTTCCAAGCTGTAGTCGGCGCGGTGCGGTGCGCGGAGCCTGACCCGGTGCGATGGGCGGCAGTGAAGTATATGGTGTTCGACGCGATAACGGATGGCGCGTGGGAAGCGCGGATGGCGCTCTTGAATTGTGCGGTGATGCCGAAACGGGCCGGGGGTGTATGCCTCCCGGTCGAGCAAGTGCGCTGTAGCGGCCCCCAGCACATGCAGGCGGTGTATCAGGAGAGGGTTGCTGCCGGTGCTGAAGGCATCATGCTTCGCGCTCCCGGCTCACTCTATGAGCAGGGCCGAAGCGGACACTTGCTCAAATACAAGCCGACAGACCAGTATGAGGCGGTAGTCATCGGCCACGCGCCGGGCGGTGGCAAGCACACGGGCCGGCTTGGAGCGTTGCGGGCTAAATGGCATGGCGTCGAGTTCAACATCGGCACGGGGCTGTCGGATGCCGTGCGCGAAGCACCGCCAAGGGTAGGAGCCGTCGTGACGTTTAGTTGCAACGGCCTGACGGATGCAGGCGTGCCGCGCTTCCCGGCATTTGTCGCAGTGAGAAACTACGAGTAGGAGAACCTATGAAATTGTATCACGGAACATCGGCGGCGGTTGCTCGGGCGGCGCTGAAGGAAGGGCTGAAGCCCCGGAGCGTCACGGGGAAGAACAACTGGAAGCACACTTGTGAGAGCAATGCAGAGTGTGTCTATCTCACAGACATCTACGCGCCCTACTTTGCCATGAATGCGGTGGGTGATGACGACAAGGCCGGCGTGGTCGAGGTCGAGACTGACTTGCTGAATGGCAAGAAGCTCATGCCCGATGAAGATTGGCTGGAGCAGGCTACACGCGAGCATCCGGTGTATGGCGTGGAGGCTGGTAATTGGGGTAAGACGATGGAGGAACGCACCAAGCGTTGCCGGCTCCTGATGACTGGCAACCGGCACTTATGGAAAAACAGTGTCGAGGGGCTTGGAACGTGCGCACATCATGGCGTCATCCAGCGCCGGGCAATCACGCGGGTAGCGATACTGGATGCGTCGAAGAATAGAAAGCTGGCGCTGGCGGTGATTCAGCCCACTATCTGCATCCTTAATCATCGGTTCTGCGCTGAGAACTACCGGCTGTTGACCCGGCGCTTTATGGGTGAGCGGGTGACGGTTCAGGAAATGGCGCTCGTGTTCCATCATCACGACATCACCGAACATACACTGGCGAAGGCCCGCGAGATTCACGCGGAACACATGAAGCTCATGGGTAACGTGAAGCAGGCGGAGAAAATCTGGAATCAATGGGCGGTCGAGGTTGGCAACCATGCCGGCATCACCGTCATCGAAAACAAGTAGCGCGGTCAAACGGAGAACCAAATGAAAGATTCAGAGCAAGACAAGTTCAGACTGTGGCGAAAGCGCGGCGTGCCGCTGGCGGCGATTGAAACGCCCGACCCGGCGGCTACAGTGGAAGGCATCCTGTCATCCTTGAATGGCGACCGGGAGAAGGTGTTCGTAGCGGAATGGAACTCAGTGGAAGGCACCAAACCGCTCAATGACGTGACGAAGGACATGATGGCTCCGCCGGCTGAAGGTGAGGCAGCGTTGCTGTCGGGTGATGAGACGGAAGTTCTACGGGAGTTAAAGGCCGTCGCCAAGCAGTTGACGGTGAAGGTGGAGGTCAACGGCGAAAAGAAGAAGCGCGGCCCCATCCTTATCATGCACAACGCGCACGTTTGCTTTCGCAACGCGAACAACGCGACCGGAGCGAACTTCGTTCAGGCGGTGTCTAATCTGCGCGACACCTTGAAGCAAGAGGCTGGTATGCTCGTGATGCTTGGCCCGGTGCTGTCCTTGCCGCTGGAGTTGCGGAATGACATCGTGCTTCATACCGTCGAGTATCCTGACGCGGCGGAGGTCAAGTCCATCATGGTGAGCGTGGTCAAGGCCGCCGGGATGAAACCGGCGGTGGTTGAGGACAAGCACGTTGACGCCATGCTCGGCTTGCCGCCGTTCAGCGTTGAACAGAACACGGCGCTGGCGCTCGTGGAAGGTGGCATTGACCCGGTGACGCTTTGGGGTCACAAGCGCAAGACGGTGGAGCAGACGCAAGGGCTGAGCGTGTATCGCGGAGCGGACACGTTCGATGACATCGGCGGCCATGAAAACCTGAAGGGTTACTTCAGGAAAATCATCAAGGGTATCCGGGCGGTCGGCTTCATAGACGAAGTGGAGAAGTCCCTGTCCACGGGCGGCGGCGACCGGGATGGCGGCGTATCGGCAGACCAGTTGCGGACAACGCTCACGGAGATTCAGGATGGCAACATCCCGTGCATCATGCTCATCGGGCCGGGCGGAACCGGCAAGAGTCAAATCGTGAAGTGCTTGGCCGGCTACGGCCCGGAAATCTACTCGATAGACTTCGGGGCCACGATGAACTCGCTGGTAGGCGAGAGCCAGCACAACATCCGGGCGATGTTCAAGACCTTCCGTGCGGTGGCGGCTGGCAAGGCGCTGATAGTGATGACGTGCAACCGCATTGCCGCGCTGCCGCCGGAACTCCGCCGTCGCTGCAATCTCGGCACGTTCTTTGTGGACTTGCCGGGAAAGGATGAACGCGAGCTTATCTGGCCGATTCACATGAAGAAGCTCGGCATCAAGAAGCAGGACTTGCCCGACGACACGTATTGGACGGGGGCGGAAATCCGGTCATGCTGCGAAGTGTCGTTCCGCACGGGGATGACACTGAAGGAGGCGTCGCTGTATGTCGTGCCGATTGCGGTCAGCGCGCATGACCAAATCGAAATGCTCCGCCGGGGAGCGAACGGGCGTTACATCAGCTCCAACAAACCGGGCATCTACAAGATGCAAGATGAAGCGGCGGGGTCTGGCCGGGCGGTTATAGTGTAAGGCGGTCAACAACAAAAGGAAACATGTCTTTCAAGATGAACTGGAATGGAACTGAAGAAGAACGGTTCTGGAATCTGGTAAAGAAACTTCCAAGCGGATGCTGGGAATGGCAGGGCGTAATCATAAATGGGTATGGTCAATTCACATGCGCCGGCCCGCGCCGAAGCCATAAGTGTGAGTATGCCCACCGCTGGTCTTATCGAAAGTCCAAAGTGAAATTGAGAACGGAAAGCAACTCGACCATCTTTGTCGTAACAGAAAGTGTGTCAATCCAGACCATCTGGAACAAGTGACTGCGCGTGAAAACACACTTCGTGGCGATACTATTCCGGCGGCAAATCTGAAGAAAACGCATTGCCGGCGTGGGCATCTACTGGCCGGTGAAAATCTGTATCGAGTCAAAAACGAAAGGCGGTGTAAGAAGTGTCTTAGCATTGCCTCAAAGAAGTGGTATCAAAAAAGAAAGGAAGAAACAAATGTCGCACATTAGCACTATAGAGGTTTGCATCACAGACTTGGATGCGCTGGAGTCTGCGGTGAAGGCGCTTGGCGGTCGGCTTGTGCGCGGGAAGAAAACATACAACTGGTATGGTGAGGTTGTGAATTCGAGACGAACGCCGAAGAACATAGACAAGTCGAAACTTGGCACCTGCGAACACGCCATTGAGTTTCCGGGCATCAACTACTCCATCGGCGTTGTGCCAATGGCCGGCGGCGGCTTCACGCTGGCGATGGATTCATGGGGGGGTAACAATGATGGCGGAGCGTTCTCTATCTATCACGGCCCGCAGTATGGCGGCCCACACAGGCATGACCGGGACTGGATACATGATGGCGTGGCGCTGGAGCAGAAGGTGGGCAAGGACTGCGGGTTGCTCGTTGCCCACTACGGTTATGCCAAGACGGTGAAGCTGGCGCAGCGCCGGGGGTTGCCGGTGCGGAAGGCTGTCTTGCCGGATGGCAGGGTGCAGGCGCGGATTCAAGTGAGGTAACACCAATGAATATGAGGTAACACCAATGAATAAAGAAATCGTCATCACGTTCAACAAGGACGGCACCATTGAGTCTGAAGGGAATGGATTCAAGGGGCCGGAATGCGACAAGTTCATGGCCGAGTTCGAGAAGGCGCTTGGCAAGGAAACGAAGCGCGTCAAGAAACCGGACTGGAACCAACGGGGTCAAATCCAACAGAGGGCCGGAGCGTGAACACTGAAGCCGTCATCACGTTCAATCTGGATGGAACCGCGACGGCGCTCTGGACGGAGGCCGTGCCGCTGGCGGAGCTTGGCCGGTTGAAGATGAAGCGTGCCAGCACGGTCGAGTTCAACGCTCGGCTCCAAGAGTGGGAAGTGCGCTGGAGCGGTTCGCGGCGGGTGGTCTTCCAGCATCCATCGCGTGAAGCCTGTCTGCGGTGGGAACGCCGGCAGTTGTCGAAGTAGTCTCTATCGCCGCCGTCAGGCGCTCTCAGTGCCTACCCACGGCCCGTATCACAACCGGTGAGGGTGTCTGGCGGCGGTGTCCATTTCAGGAGAATCAATCATGCAACCAACCATACTCAACAAGGCGGATAAGTGGACGGGGCCGGTGCAAGCGCGGGCGAGGCTCAAAGGAAAGCCTTACTACACGGAACCGCAGCACACGTTCAAGTCCGGTCGGGCTGCGGTGCGACGCGGTGAACTGTTCGCGGAGGTCAAGACAGAGGCGCGTGAAACCCTGAAGCTGGAGGCCAAGTGAGTGCCAAATACCCATATTCATGCGCCCGGTGCGGCTACTGTTGCAATCAGACGCCGTGTAAGATTGCAAAGGAAGCGGCGCTACACTTCGAGGGCGTCATCCTTCAGGACGGTCAGCGTTGCCCGTATCTGAAGTTCGAGGGTGCGCTGGCGGTCTGCGGCCCGGCCCGGCGCTCTTCCATGCTTTGCGTTGCGCTTGGCATCGGTCAGGGATGTTGCACGCGGGCATGGGTAGTGAACGGCGAGAAGTCAACGCCGTTCGCGTCGTTGCATCCTGACGACAAGCGGGCCGTCGTAGCGGCTGTAAGGGCGGGGGCGGTGAAGGTGATGGAGAAGGCCGAGTGGAAGGATAACCCCGGTCTGAAGCGATTGACGGAAAACATGGTGGAGGTCTTATGAGCAACAAGCCAGCAATCGGGCTGCGGAGTTACGAGAGCAATTCCAGCCCCGGCAAATTCTACCAAGTCCTGATTTACGAGGATGCGACGCTTTCATGTAACTGTCCAGGGTGGACAAGATGCGTTCAACGCGATGGCTCGCGCACCTGTAGGCATGTCAGGGAAGTGGAGCGTGAAGGCTACAGCGTGCATCATAAGACGCCAGCGGCCCTCGTTCCGTCCGCGTCACGACGGTCACTGGAAGGGAAGCCTGAGCAAATCAGGATGGTTGAGATATGAACGAGAAACCAAACAGCATCCAACCGCACGAAGAAACCAGCATCCGGTATGACGCATGGGAAGGGGCGTTGCCGGGTCTAAGGGTGGGAACGGCTTCGCGCCACTATGCCGTCGAGTCTGGCGAGATTACGCCGTCGAAGTGGCAACCGCTGAAGTGTGACGTGTGCGGTGCCGTGGCGAGTGAGTATTACAATTTTGGGCCAAGCAAGGTGCCGCACGTCTGCGGTGATTGCAAGGCTCGCAGAAACGGAGAGCAAAGCCCAACAGGGCAGGAAGGAAAGTAGGAACATGGTCAAGACATTGGCAGCGTTGACGGAGCTTGGCGAGGGAGCAATCTTGCCGGGCATCACAGGCGTCATCACCAAGACGTATGAGACGCGGGGCGGCGGTGAAGGCGACCGGGCGTGGCGACGGACGGACTTCGAGTTCCGTCTGGACGACGGCGAACTGAAGGGCAAGGGATGGGGCTTCGAGCGTGAGGACTTGGACGCCTATCGCGGCGTGCCAATCGTGTTCATCGCCGGCAAGGACGGGCGCACAGGCAAGAACCGTGGCGTTGAGGTCACAGCCTACGAAGGGAAGCTGCAAATCAACGTGGACAAGCGCAAAGGCGTCGAAATCGAGTATCCGGGGCAGGAAGGCAAGGCGGCGGCTCCGCCGGCCCAGTCCCGCCCAGTGGCCCCGCAGCGCCCCGCATTGCCAGCAGGACAAGCGGGAGAAGCGCCCGCGCCTGCTTACCGCGCTCCGTTTGGCCCAAAGCCGCATATCGAAGCGCCGCCCCCGTCGAAGCTGGAGTTTGGCGACGTGCTTTTCCTCTACAACGAGAGCATGGGCCATGCCAAGAAGGTGTATGACCGGATGAAGGAAGGTGGCTACAGCCCGGATGAAATCGCCTGCATGAATAGCATGGCGGCTACCATCGCTATTCAGAGTGAAAAGCGCGGACTCTGGCCGGCGTTCAATCCGAATGCGAAACCGGGTGAGAGTTGCACGGCTCCGCGTGGCGAAACGCCAGCACCGCAGCCTCCGCCCGCCGGCCCGGATGTAGGGGATGGTGACGACATCCCTTCTGACGCGCACCGCTGAGTTTCGCAACGGTGAGCGTGATGGGTAATGAGACGATTCCCGATAGGACTGTAAATCCCTAGGGACGCGAACGCCATCTGACAAGGCGTGACAGGTCGGAGAGACGGCCAACTAATTCAACAACAGAGAATCAAACATGAGCAGAATCGCAGACTCAATGCAACCCCCGCCGGGGGTTATCGTATCGCTTACGGCCGCAAACGTGAAGCGGCTGAAGGCGGTGAAAATCACGCCGAAGGCTGGAGAGCCTTTGGTGGAAATCACGGGCAGGAACGCGCAAGGAAAGACGAGCGTATTGGACTGCATCCAGATGGCGTTCGCCGGCTCGCGTCAACTGCCGCCACGGGCAATCCGTGATGGAGCGGAGCGCGGCGTTATCGTGGTCGAGTTGGAGAAGCATATCATCAAACGCACCTTCACAGAGGGCGGGTCTGAAGTGACGGTGGAGGCGAAGGACGGCACAACCTATCGCAGCACGAAGGCGTTTTTGGACAGCCTCTACGGTGACTTGGCGTTCGACCCGGATGCGTTCACGCGGCAGGGGCCAACGGAGCAGCGGAACTCGCTGCTGAAGTTGGCCGGGGCGGTTGAGGCGGTGACGAAGCTGAAGTCGGATGAGGAAGCGGCCCGCGAGAAGGTGCGGGATGCCAAGCGGGACAAGGCAAGGGCCGGCGCTGTCGTGGATACGGCGGTGGCGAAGCTGCCGCCAGAGTGTTCAATGGTGGAATGGAATCCGGTGCGCGTGGATGTGTCAGGTCTGGAGGCGCGGAAGGCGGAGTATCAGGCTGCGAAGGAGCGCCGGCAGGACGCGGAACATAAGGTTGAGTTGGCGCGGCTGGCGGTTGAGGCGCGGGAGAAGGAACTGGAAACACGGCGCGGCGTCTATGCGAGCAAGCTGGCTGAGAAGAAACGGCTGGAAGAACAGGTCGAGGCCATCCGCAAGGAACTGGTATCCATCGCCTCGGCTGCGGAACGCGACCATGAAGACATCGCCACGTTGAAGTATGAACACACGTCGAGGTTGCATGACCTTGACGGCATCACACTTCCTGACCTGTCGGACGTGGAGCAACAAGAGGCGCGTGCCTCCGAACAGCATGAACTCGTTGCCCAATGGGAACGGTGCGAAGAACTGCGGCAAGAGAGCGCGGCGTGTGGCGTGGCGGTGACAGAGGCGGAAAAGGAACTGGAGAAGGTGCTGGCTCACAAGCTGGAAGTCATCGAACATCTTCCGCTTCCCGTGCCGGGCCTGTCCATCACGGATGAAGGCGTTACGTTCAACGGCGTGCCACTGGAGCAATGTGCGGAGTCAGAGAAGTTGCGCGTCGGCGTGCGGCTCGGCATGGCTGCCAATCCGAAACTGCGGGTCATCCTGTTCAGGGAAGGCTCTGCGCTGGACAGCGCCGCCCGGCAGCAAGTGGCGGAGTGGGCGGCGGCGGAAGGGTATCAAGTCTGGATGGAGCGGGTGGATGAATCGGGCAACGCGGGCATCGTCATCGAAGATGGCGGCGTGAAGAAGGTCAACTGAATCCATGCAATCCACGACCACTCCCCAATACGGTCAGGCGCTCATTGACGTGCAAGGGCTGAAACATGCCCTCACGTCGGCAGGTAGCCTGAAGTTTCCGGTAGGCATCGTCTGCCGCCCGGAGTTCAAGTCTCAACTAAGCGCGGTCTGCCTGTCCCTGTCACCAGAAATGCCAGAAGCGTGTGACCCTATTGGCCGCCGTCTGGACATGATGACGTTCGCGGGTCTGCCGCTCTACGAGGCGGTGACGCAACTGGAGAACTACCGGGTGTTCTATGACCGGGCGGAACTGGCGGCGTATCTGGAAAAGGACAAGGTGGAAGATAAGCGTGTCCGCGAGTTGGAAGATACGCTGCGGTCGCTGTGGAATGAGGAAGGCGTGCCAAAAGAACGGCAGGACGAAATCCTTGCCGACATCGCAGCGAAGGCCAAGCCCGGCGCATTCGTTGGCCCGTTCCGAATACCGGAGAGATTGCCATGAGCCAAGACCGATTCAGCCGGCCAGAGTTCAAGGATTTTGCCAAGGCGCTGCGCTCTGCCAACGGGAGCGGCTACGTGGATGACTACAAACTGTTCAGCGACTACCTGCTACTGGCTCTCCGGGCCGGAGGGTAATGGCGAAAGCGATTTCGCTTGCGCTCTCGTGGCGACAACTGGTAATCGTTGCCAGTGCCATCGCACCGCTTCAAGTTATGCTGATGAATTACAATGCTGCCGTCGTGATTGCGTTCTGGAAGTCCTTCGGGATACC
>Ga0265593_1000863_pt1 | contig 15311 bp, 10 predicted proteins | sample saktaG_8_FD_190136 | JGI IMG/M metagenome (GOLD analysis project Ga0265593, IMG submission 190136) | Saline water microbial communities from Sakinaw Lake, British Columbia, Canada - sak_2011_5_24_36m | ecosystem: Environmental > Aquatic > Non-marine Saline and Alkaline > Saline ...
ATTCTCGATAAAAGTTAACACCCATTCAGGGTGCAAGACAGTAATCATTACACACTCACACCGTTAAATACTGGTTAATAATACCCTCGTCTAGGTTTTCCATAGCACCTGTGGCGACAATACGACCACGCTCCATGAGACAAAAATAATCCGCAAGTTTTTGTGCAAACGGCAGTTTTTGTTCGACCAATAACACGGTTATGCCAAAATCATGCGTTAATTGATTGATTGCTTGATGAATTTCACCCAAGGCATAGGGATTATTTTTGGGTAAGTGCAAGGGCGTACCGCGTGAGCGATTAAGCCGAATAATCACCTCGCCAATTTCACTGACCACATTAGGCTGAATGCCCTCGGTGGGTTCATCTAAAATAAGCAAACTAGGGTTAATCACTAAGGCCCTTGCGATAGCCAATTGCTGTTGTTGCCCCCCTGATAAATCTCCACCGCGACGTTTTAACATCTGTTTTAGCACTGGAAATAACTCGTAAATAAATTCAGGGACTGCGGTAATACCCTGTTTACGCGCCACCCGAAGCCCTATTTTCAAATTCTCTTCAACCGTTAACAAGGGAAAAATTTCACGCCCTTGCGGCACATAACCCATCCCCAAGGCAGCACGTTGCTCTGCTTTATGATTACTTAATAAGGTTCCATTAAAATAAATTTCACCACTTTTGGCAGGAAGAATACCCATAATGGTTTTAAGTAACGTTGTTTTTCCTACGCCATTGCGCCCCATTAAACACACACAGCTACCTTTGGGCACCTCAATATTAATATCCCAAAGCGTATGACTGGCACCGTAATAATGCTCTACCCCCTGCACCTTTAACATGCCGCCCCCAAATACACCTGAATCACCCGAGGGTCCTTATGAATTTCATCCATCGTGCCCTCTGTTAACACCGCACCTTCATGCAAAACGGTTACTTTATCTGCAATGGTGCGAATAAACGCCATGTCATGCTCAACCACCACAATGGTTTGCTGACCTTGCAAAGACAGCAATAACTCAGCGGTGCGTTCTATTTCTTGTTGAGTCATGCCAGCTATCGGCTCATCAACCAGCATCACCTTAGGTTCTTGCATTAATAACATGCCTATTTCCAGCCATTGCTTCTGACCATGCGACAAAATGCCCGCGAAATGCTGGCTATGCTTGCGTAAACCAATGGTGGTTAACACCTCATCAATACGCTCACGCTGTTGCGGTGTTAACCGAAAAAATAAGCTATGCCAAGGATTTTTATTTGTGTGTAAGGCTAACTCCAAATTTTCAAAAACAGTTAACGCCTCAAAAACACTGGGCTTTTGAAACTTACGACAAATCCCCGCTTGTGCAATAGCAGGCTCATCTAACTTAAGTAAATCAATACGTTGACCAAAAAACACCGCACCTGAATCGGGTCGTGTTTTACCCGTGATAACATCCATTAAGGTTGTTTTACCTGCGCCATTAGGACCAATCAAACACCGCAACTCTCCTGTAGTGATGTATAAAGACAACTGGTTCAATGCCTTAAAGCCATCAAAACTAACGCTCACATCCTCTAAATATAAAATAGGTCCATGCCGTGTATCCAGCATCGGCTCATGAGTCGCTAAGGGGGACGCACTACTAGCCTGAGTCAACTGTCTATTCATACGCTGCGCTCCTTGGTGTAAGAACGCAGCCAACCCACCAAACCTTGCGGTAACAACAAAGTAACCAAAACAAATAAACTGCCCAAAATATACAACCACGCCTCGGGTAATAAACCTGTTAAGACAGTTTTGCCATAATTGACCAACATCGCTCCAATGATCGCACCATATAAAGTGCCACGCCCACCAATGGCTACCCAAATGACAATTTCCAAAGAATTAAGTGGCGAAAACTCACTGGGATTAATAATGCCCACTTGCGGGACGTACAAAGCGCCGGCAATGCCTGCTAAGATCGCGGCGAAAACAAAAATCCATAATTTATATAGCTCAACGCGATACCCTAAAAAACGCACGCGTGCTTCTTGATCACGTATCGCCATCACCACACGTCCTAATTTACTCTGCACGACGGCATGACACAGTAAATAACTGCCAAGTAACGCTAAGCCAGAAAGAAAAAACAACCCTAAGCGCACCGCTTCAGATTGACAATTAAAGCCTAAAATTTCTTTAAAATCCGTTAAGCCATTATTACCGCCAAAGCCCATTTCATTACGAAAAAAAGCCAGCAATAAGGCATAAGTTAAGGCTTGCGTGATAATTGACAAATACACACCCGTCACCCGAGAACGAAACGCCAAACCACCAAATACCAACGCCAATAAGCCAGGCACTAAGCCAACCAACAGCAGCATAACGCCAAAATGATTAACCCCTAACCAATACCACGGCAATTCTTGCCAATTTAAAAACACCATAAAATCAGGCAATTCAGGATTACCGTAAACGCCACGCGAGCCAATTTGACGCATGAGGTACATCCCCATCACGTAACCACCTAAGGCAAAAAATGCCCCATGTCCAAGTGCCAAAATACCGCAATAGCCCCACACAAGATCTAACGATAAGCTGACTAAGGCAAAGGTAAGATACTTGCCCAGCAAGGACAGCGTATAAGCTGAGCAATGAAAAACAGATTCCGCAGGCGTAAGCAGCGTCAGTAAGGGAATGCCGATGGTCAGCGTTGCTAAGGCAATGACCAGCGTGCGACTAAAGTTATCATGATGAGCAAACAGGAAGTGCTTCATGGTGTAAACCTACCAAAAGTTGTGAACACAAGATTCTTGCTTAAGAATCAAATTAATCTGTGCGTTAAGAATCAGCCGCTCTGCCTTTTTGTGGAAACAAACCACGCGGGTGCTTTTGAATAAATAAAATAATAAAAATCAACAACAAAATTTTCGCCAATACCGCTCCAGCAAAAGGCTCTAAAAACTTATTCGCAATCCCTAAAGAAAAGCCTGCGACCAAGGTGCCCAGCAAATTACCTACGCCGCCAAAGACCACTACCATAAAGGAATCAACAATATAGGCTTGTCCTAAATTAGAGCCCACATTAGTAATCTGGCTTAAAGCAACGCCTGCAACACCAGCAATCCCCGAACCCAGCCCAAAAGTGAGTGCATCGACCTGCGCAGTAGGAATGCCCATTGCTTTTGCCATAGTACGATTCTGTGCAACAGCTCTGACTTCCAAGCCCAATCGGGTGCGTTTAAGTAGTTGCATCAGTGCCACAAAAACCACTAAGCAAAACACAAAAATATAAAAACGATTCCATGTTAACGATAAAAAATCATTCACTTGCCACGAACCACTTAGCCATTGTGGCGTTGCCACACTTTTGTTAAGGGGCGAAAAAAGTGTGCGTACCAACTGCTGTAAAAGTAAACTGACACCAAACGTGGCCAGTAATGTTTCTAATGGACGACCGTATAAAAAGCGAATAATGCCGCGTTCGATTAGCATCCCGACAGCGGCTGATAGTAAAAAAGCAGCAGGAATTGCTAACAATAACGACAAGCCCACGTGGTTAGGTAGCAGTTGCTGAAGAACATAAGTGGTGTATGCACCCAGCATCATAAGCTCGCCATGCGCCATATTAATGACCCCCATCACACCAAAGGTAATCGCTAGGCCTATGGCTGATAACACCAACACCGCCCCTAAACTCAACCCGAAGAAAACGGTTTCTATGCCCGCATACCAATGCATACGCTGAGTAATTGTTGTTAACGCCGCTTCAGCAACATGGCGAATATCCGCATCTGTTTCAAGGAACTGACCCTCACTATCTTTTTCGACAAAGGTTTTTAATTGATTAACCACCGCCAAACTATCTTGATTTTTCAACACCTTCATTGCAGCAATGCGCTCACTTTTTGCGCCTTGTGTCATGTCTTGAAGTAACAACACCTGCTGAATTGCTTGTTTAACCTGCGCGTCTGTTTCTATCGGTAAACGTGCTTTGATAATACTGAGCAGATGATCATCGACGCTTTCCGCACACTTTTTAACTGCCGCCAACCGTGTCGCTGGCTGTTCTGCATTAATTTCTAATTCTGCTATTAACTGACGCACCTGACTGCGCAATGCGTTTGTTAAGTTAATCTTACTTAACTCCGCAGCTAAAAATTTCCCTAAATCTTTATTTGACTCAGCAGCATACACCGTAAAGACTTGTTCAGCCTGAGTCTCAGCAAGCACCATCGTATCGGTGCTTTTAAGGATAAAAAGCTGCCCCACCAACAGGGCATGCAAAATGACTAAGCTACGTGGCTGATGCCCTTCACCCAACTGCGTAATAGCTTGTTTACGTGCGGTCATTGAGGATTGCTTTAAAAGCGCTAAGCTAGCCTGCAACGACGCAGCACTATCACTTGCTTCCGCCTGACTGATAAACAACAGCGACAACCCCAGCAACACGTAACTAACGCATTGCAACACATAGCACCTTGGCAAAGAGTTCATTTGTAAATCCAATTAAAAGTAACCAGCAGCCTAATGACCCACTGTGCAGAATGATTCATCACGCACGCGCTCCCCGAGGCTTAGCCACACAGAGCGACCTAGCTCGAAAAACGCGAACGTTAACCTAATCTACTTAATAATTTTGCCCAGAACACTTTTTGGTTTTGGTATTGTAGTTACCACACTGAATAGGCGCGGTCCAATCTGCAATAATCGGTTTACTGTCAGGTAAAAAATCTGACCACGCATCACCATCAACCACTTTATTGGTTTGCCAAACTGTCATAAATTGACCATCATCCTGAATTTCGCCAATCAGCACGGGTTTACTAATATGATGATTAGGCAACATTTTAGCGATACCGCCCGTTAAATTAGGATAATCAATGCCAATCATGGCTTTTTGTACTGCCTCAGCATCGGTTGTCCCCGCTTTCTCAACGGCTTTCACCCACATATTAAAACCTAAATAATGCGCTTCCATAGGATCATTGGTGACGCGTTTAGGATTTTTAATGTAGTCATGCCATTGCTTAATAAAGGCGGCATTTTTAGTCGTATCGATGCTCATAAAGTAATTCCAAGCGGCTAAATGCCCCACCAACGGCTTGGTGTCCACGCCTGATAATTCCTCTTCACCCACAGAAAAGGCCACCACTGGAATGTTTTCCGCCGACACGCCTTGATTGCCTAATTCTTTATAAAAAGGCACGTTTGCATCGCCATTAATTGTTGACACGACCGCCGTTTTTTTACCTGCTGAACCAAACTTTTTCACCTCAGCCACAATACTTTGCCAATCGGAATGACCAAATGGCGTGTAGTTAATCATAATGTCTTTTTTTGCCACCCCTTTGGCTTTTAAATATGCCTCCAAGATTTTATTAGTGGTGCGTGGATACACATAATCAGTACCAGCCAACACCCAACGTTTTACTTTTAAATCGTTCATTAAGTAATCAACAGCAGGAATCGCTTGCTGATTGGGTGCTGCCCCTGTGTAAAACACGTTTTTAGATGACTCTTCACCCTCATATTGCACGGGATAAAACAAAATCCCATTTAACTCTTCAATAACGGGCAACACCGATTTACGCGACACCGATGTCCAACAGCCAAAAATAGCCGAGACTTTATCTTTAGTAAGTAACTCGCGTGCTTTTTCAGCAAATAACGGCCAATTAGAGGCCGGATCAACCACCACAGCTTCCAATTTTTTACCTAACAACCCGCCTTTTTTATTTTGCTCCTCAATCAACATTAACATGGTGTCTTTTAAGGTCGTTTCACTGATCGCCATCGTTCCACTTAACGAATGCAAAACACCTACTTTAATCGTCTCTTCTGCCTGTGCATTAACCACAAGTGAAGCGCACAGACTGAGCATTAAAAAATATTTTTTACCTACTACTGAATAATTTTTCATCTTAATAATCCTCATTTTGTAGTTAAATTTGCCACTGGAAACCCACTGTCATGCCATTTAATTCAGTCGCTAAATAACGCTGATAACTTAACGACACCCGTGCGTTATGACCGTCAATAATGTAATTCATGCCGCCCTCGAAGACATCCTGATCGGCACCATGCACTGGCATATTGTTCACATAGCGACCATACGGTTGCAGTTTGCCGTAGCCTACTTTGCTAGGAAATAAATACATTGCACTCACATCGTAAGCATTGCCTTGGAACAACCCAAAAGTGCCACTGCCAGCCGCCCCAGGCGCGAAAGGAATAGGCAAGGTATTGCCATCGACACCGTAATTTTTATACTCACCATTAACGGTTACTACACCATTATTAGGTAATACTTTTTCCAATAAGACATCCACTGAAGTGCCACGGAAATTAGCTGGATTAGCAAGCGTACCCACGCCTTGTTGTTGATAAATATTCGCTACACCTAAGGTTAAAATATCGCCACCTGTGCCGTAATACGTGCCAGACGTGTAGTAGCCAGGATTTTTTTCAACTTCCCAAAAGTTATACGCCACGCGTTGTGCATACAAAATATTGTCATCGTTATTGGCGCCGCCACGTAAGCCACGAAAAAAACCAAAGGCATATTGCAAGCGACCCGCTAAGGCAGCACCCCAAATAGTTGCCCCATCATCACGACCAAACGACCCTGCTGACGTCCCATCTGATTTAATCGTTACGTTTTGATCAGCTGGCTCAAAGGGCGTGCCATTAGCGTAAATATTGTAAACCGAACTATAAAACGGCCCGTTCATCTCACGACGTTCAGCAGGCACTAACATTCTACCCACCCACAAATTCACATACGGATTGACTTCAATCTTACCAATAACATCTAACACCCTAACTTCACCGCCGCTACCACAGGTCTGACACTCGGTATTGACTTCAACTTTAAGGTATTTATGAATCTGCCCATTTAGATATAAACGAACGTTATCAAGATTAAAGTTATTACTGTAACTATTGCCGCTTGGCGCTGCATTTTCATTGGCGGTAAAGCTACTGCGCAAGCCAGCACCCAAGCTAACCCATTTGGTGTCATCGATTTTAAACGTAGCTCCGGCCTGAGCGTCAGACGTGTGACCTAACGCTAATGTAGAAGAAATGATGGCTGTTAAAAGTAGCGGATAATGTCTACTCGTAGTCGTGGCATAATCAATAATGTCTTTCATAAAAAATCCCCTGTTCCATAAGCGCATAGATAAAATCATTCACTCGAAAGCGATGCTGCCAGTATCGGCGATTGCGATTATTCACTGTGTGGGCTTTTGAAGACAATGCGTTAAATAACTCATACGTCATTTAACGTATGTTTATTTTAACGCAGTAAGTAATTGATTATAAAAGTATTTAAGTGATTTGATTGCGTTCAGATGCGGCATGTTTTAATACCTGCCCAACGGAATTCCTGGGAATTCCTGTAGCAAGTCGTACTGGTTATGATTGGCAACCGACACCGACTGGACAGCCTATAATTGTATAGGGTGTACCAGGCGATAGGACGGCATGGATGCAGAAGGTAGAGTGTCGCAATGCGGCTATCGCCTAGTGCGACGTATGACCTATGAGCTAATGCCCGGCTTATAAATAGTCTTTTAATACGCTTAACAGTTCTTGCATTTTGATGGGCTTATTAACAAAAGCGTTCATGCCGCAGGCAAAACATTGTGCACGTTCTTCTTGCGTCACGCCGCCCGTTAAGGCTATTACAGGTAAGTTTGCAAAGTGCGCTTGTTGACGTAGCAAGGTGGTGGCTTCAATGCCGCCCATTACAGGCATTTGCACGTCCATTAATACCGCATCGTAGTGAGTGGTTGCCAACATGCTGAGTGCTTCTTTACCATTATTTGCCACGTCTACCGTCATGCCTGATAACTCTAAATATTCGGTGATGACTTGCTGATTTAAGTCGTAATCTTCCACCACTAAAATATGGCTGCCGCTGATAGGTTTAGCACTTTCTTGTAAGCTTGTCGTTAAACCGCCGCTTACCGTTTTGGCAAATTGTGGCGCGATGATTCTTGTTTCAGCTGACGCATCAATACCTAAGGGCACGATAATGCTAAATGTTGATCCTTCTCCTAGCGTGCTTATCACATTAAATTCACCCTGCATTAGTTGCACTAATTTATCACTAATGGATAAACCTAAGCCCGTGCCACCAAAGTTACGCGTGGTGCTGGTATCTGCTTGACTAAATGGGTTAAATAATTTGTCGATAGCGTTATCAGAAATGCCTATCCCTGTATCGCTCACGCTAAAGCGGATCAGCGCTTCAGTGTCATCGTTATTCAGCAATGAAACCTGTAATGACACACTACCCTGCAAGGTAAATTTAACGGCATTACCTATTAAATTAACCAAAACTTGCTGTAAACGTAATTCATCACCCAGCAAAAAGTCAGGCACCTGTGCATCTTTTTGGGTAACAAAGCTTAAGCCTTTTTCGTGTGCTGAAGGGGCAAATAAATGCTGCATACGCGTTAATAAAACCTCAATATTAAACACGTTATAGTCTAAAGTAACGCCCCCAGCTTCTAACTTTGAAAAATCTAAAATATCATTAAGAATGGTTAATAAGCCTTCGGACGCATGGCTTATTTTTTCTACATAATCCCGCACTTCGTCAGTTAAGGCTTTATTAAGGGCTAACGCAGATAAGCCCATAATAGCGTTCATGGGAGTGCGTATTTCATGTGACATATTAGCCAAAAACTCTGCTTTTGAATGCGCTAACAGCTCTGCTGCTTGTTTTGCTTTGAGTAAGTTTTGTTCGTTATGTTTACGCTGACTAATGTCTTCAATAATTGACCAAAGATACGGTTGCCCATCAGCACCAAAAATTTTTACACCGTTTAAGACCACCGGAATAATTGTGCCTGTTTTTTGAATATATTCTTTTTCGAAAGGGCCGTATTTACCCGTGGTATTTAATTCTTCCAGTTGCGCTGCTTCTTCTGCGGCATAGTGGCTAGGCGTAAGGTCCCAATACGCTAATTGATTTAACTCCTCTCTTGAATACCCACAAATATGCTCAAACGCATGATTGGTTTCAATAAAACGCCCGTCCATAGTGACTAAGCCAATGCCCAAGGGCGATAAATCAAATAGTTTTTGTAATTTATCTTCATTTGCCTGATTTTCTTTTTCGATGTGTTTTAAATCAGAAATATCAAAGGCAATTACATAAAATCCGACGACCTCGTTGTTAAGAAGGTGAGGAATATATTCCGTTAAGGTATGCCGTAACTCTTCTTTATCTTTATAAGGCAGGACTTGTTCAAAACGTTGTAAGGTGCCGTTTAATGCGCCTTCAATATACGGCAAGTTGCGTTGATACACAGCTTCGCCCAATAATTCTCGCAGTGATTTTCCTTTTATCTCTTCTGGCACGACGGCAAACCAGCGTTGATAAGCAAGATTGGCAAATACATTGCACTGGTTTTTATCCCAATAACCAATTAACGCGGGCATATTATCTAAAATAACTTGATGACGCTGCATTAAGTCATAATACTGCTGTTGCATATTGACTCTGTCAGTGACATCACGCTGAATAGAAAGCCAATGGGTGTAATGCCCGTCTTCATTTGCAACGGGCGTAATATCTAGTTCCATCCAAAACGCTGTACCACTTTTGGTGTAATTACAGACTTCAACACGAATTGGCTGCCATTTTTTTAAGGCATGCCGAACCTTATCAAGCACTGCGCGATCAGATTTTTTACCTTGAAGCATTCTTGGTGTTTGCCCAATCGCTTCTTCTATACTGTAACCTGTTGAACGCTCGAAGGCTTCGTTAACATAAATAATTTTTGGACCAGGCAAATCAATAGGCTCTGCTTCAGTGATGATAATAACGTCATTTGCTTTCTGTAAGCACGCGTCTAATAATTTCAGGCGTTGTTGTTGTGAAATATTAAGCGTATTTAATCTCTGTAAAGAAAGCTCCAAGGCTTTGCGTTCGGTAATGTCACGTTGCACAGATATCCAATAACGTAATGCACCCGTGTCATCGGCTACAGGCGTGATGTGTAATTCAACCCAAATTTCATTACCACTTTTAGTCATATTTAAGACTTCTTCACGCACTGGTTGCCACTGCGCGATAGCGTCACGAATACGTTTAAATACTGCTGGATCAGCATTGGGCGAGCGTAATAGCGCGGCGGTTTTACCTAAAATTTCTGCCGCTGCATACCCAGTGACTTCCTCAAAGGTATCGTTAACATAAATAATACTGCCGTTATTTGAGGTGGGCGTAGCTTCACTAATAATAATGACATCATGGGCTTTTTTTAAACAAACCTGAAGCAACGCCAGATGTTGTAATTGTTCTGTATTGGTCGTGCGCAAGACTCGATAAGCTTTAACACCAAATCTTAAAAAATACCCTGTCGATAGCAACAGTAGAAAAAACACGCCATTTCTTATTTGCCACACGCGTGTTAAGTCTTGCTGACGGCCTAGCTGAACAGTATTGACCCACTTATTCATTAAGTCTAATTGCTGCTCTTCTTGTTGCGCTAAAGACTGCCAAACTGTCATCGCATAAGGTGCCGTGGGTTCGTTACTAAGTATTTGTAAATGCGTGCGATAGCCGTCCCATACCGCCCTAATGTTAGCCCATAACGGCAGCATCGCTGGCTTCTCTGCAGCACGTAAGCGAGTACTATTTTCGTAGCTATCTGTAATAATTCCACCATATTGAAAGCTGTGTAAGGTGCTTTCAAAAAGCAGTATGTCTTGTTGCAATTGCTTCTGTAAGGGTTGCTGTGCAGTATGCAGTCGTTGTGCAACATCGAGTTTATGTATGGTTAAGCTCATACGCTCGGTTAACATACGTTGCCGACCTGCCACATTTATTTCCACAATCACAGCCTCTCTTTCCTCAGAGAGATAAAAAGAGAGGCCTATAAGCGTGCTCAATAACAGAAAGGTCATCAGTGCAATAATTAAAAAGCCAGCGCTACACATGGTTATCCTGCCAAAAATGAATGCTAACATAGCTCTCCTGAGGTGTTTTTGCTGCTGTTCTTGGGGGGGGGTAAAATAAAGGGCATTAGATGGGCATTAATTCGGTTTAAAGGACGCGTTTACGTTAATGTGGCTACCAACTTAAAGAGGGTCACATAGGGTTAAGCCGTTCGTGGTGAGCCTGTCAAACCCTGAGCAGCTTAACCGTCCCTCCTTTGACAAGCTCAGGACGAACGGTCAAGCCTTATTGAGTGTCCCGTGTTAAGTGGGTGGCCAGTTAATGTTAGGGTAACAAATCAGCACGCTTAAACGTGTAGACCCTCTGGATTTCACAATTATTAATCCACTAAAAAATGACTTGCAGGCATTTTATAATGAAAAACTAATTAAGTGGTAATTATTAAGCCGCCTTGCACACTATGCCCTAACAAATCGTCCTTGCCTTTAGGACTGCGAAGGGAACAGGACCTAACAAATGCACCCATGAAATTGTAAGCTTGATAAGCCTAGCGCCTTACATAAATAAACAGTATTCAAACAATACTCAGCACAATTTAAATGCAAAATTGCTAAAATGCTATGGTTTAACATCTTATTATTCACTTATATCACTTCTAAGGAGTATCACTACCATGCACCAAACAATTCATTGGCACCCATTATCCACTGCTGAACAGGTGGCTGACGTCGCGTGTGAGCATATTTTAAACGCGGCACGCACTGCGATTGCACAGCATGGTCACTTTAAATTAGTGCTTGCTGGTGGCAGTACGCCAGAAAAAGTGTATCGCTTACTTGCTCAGCAAACTGCCGACTGGCAACATTGGATTGTTTATTATGGCGATGAACGCTGCTTAGCTGCGGAGCATCCAGAAAGAAACAGTGCATTAGCTCTACACACCTTATTGACTAACGTGGCTATTCCTGCCGCACAGATTTTTACCATTCCTGCTGAATTGGGCAATGACGCGGCAGCGGCGGCGTATCGTCCACTGATTGCTGCGGCTGTCCCTTTTGATATGGTGTTGTTAGGCATAGGTGAAGATGGGCACACCGCCAGTTTATTTCCTGGTCATATTCATCAAGCTGATGAATGGGTGCATGCCGTGAATGACTCACCTAAACCTCCTGCTGAGCGCGTGTCGATGAGTGCGAACGCTCTGAGTCAAACCAACGAAGTTATTTTTTTAATTACAGGTTCTACTAAGCGCGATATTGTCACTAAATGGCGAAATGGTGAGGCATTACCGGTGGGCACTATTTGTCCTGCTCAGGGTGTAACGGTTTATATCGATCACGATGCGTTACCCAGCCCAGAGTAATTTACCTGCTATCAAGATTAATAGCACAGAAAAATAACGTTTTAATTGTGCTGAGGGGAGTTTGTTCGCCCACTTAGCACCCAAAGGCGCAGTCAGTATGCTGCTAAGACTAATGCTTAACGTTGCTGGTAAATACACATAACCTACACTGCCCCAAGGTAAATCCGGATGTTGCCACCCTAGCACTGCATAACTAATACTGCCAACTATTGCAATAGGTAGTCCACAAGCACTTGAGAGGGCAACAACCTGAGCCATGGGCAATGGGCGTAATAACAAATATGGCACGGTAAGCGTGCCTCCTCCGATACCCACTAGCGCCGAGATAACACCTATAAACCACCCCACGCCCATATCTACATAACGCGAATTAATAGTTGTTGGTGTAGACTTTTTACGAGGAAACGCCATTAATAATGCCACGTAACACAGAAACACCACTAATAGGTGCCGCAACCAAAGCACGGGCATTGCCTCAGCCAACCCTGCACCCATTGCAGCACCTACGCCAATCGGCACACTTAATTGATACGCAATTGACCATTGCATCGCACCCAAACGTTGATGAGCACGAACTGAAGCAAGTGCAGTAAAAATAATTGCGGCTAACGAGGAAGCTATCGCCATTATCAACAGACTATCAGGCGCAAAACCTTGCCATGCAAAAAGCCAAGTGAGTATTGGCACACTAATAATACCGCCACCAATACCAAATAAACCTGCCAACATTCCGGTCAGACACCCTACGGCTAAATACGCCAAAATAAACATTGTCATGGGCTAAAACTCATGTGTTGTGCTGCTGATCTTTGTTGACGAGACGGCATAGATAATCTTGCTGTCTTCGCATCAGGTGTTTGAGGGTGTTGTTTATTGGGATAGACATCCATTCGTGCTTCAATAAGGCGAAGCACGAATGGTTTACACTGAAAGCATATCTGATGAAGTGCTGTGCGGTTTGCTTTAAAGCGCGTTTAAAATAGCACGCTTAACGGCATCTAAATTAGCATCAATGGTGACAGGTTGAGTATCACGGCATTGTGCCATAGCAATCTCTGGGTCTTTAATCCCATTGCCTGTTAAGGTGCAGACAATTATGCTACCTTCAGGAATTTTACCAGTGCTGATGTCATGCAACGCCCCTGCTAACGAGGTTGCTGAAGCAGGTTCACAAAACACGCCTTCATGCTGTGATAACATTTTTTGTGCAGCTAAAATTTGCTCATCGGTAAATTTATCAAACCAACCACCCGATTCTTTTTGTACAGCCCACGCTAAATCCCAAGACTGGGGGTTACCTATACGTATCGCTGTGGCTAAGGTTTCTGGTTGTTCAATAATATGCCCCGCCACAAAAGGCGCAGACCCTGCGGCTTGATAACCACACATAACTGGCAAACTACGCGTAACAGCTGTGTGGGCAGTGCTATAACGAGCATATTCAGTATAACCACGCCAATAAGCAGTAATATTTCCTGCATTCCCTACAGGTAAACAATGAAAGTCTGGGGCAAAACCTAATTCATCAACAATTTCAAACGCTGCTGTTTTTTGTCCTTCGATACGATAAGGATTGATTGAATTAACAATGGTGACTGGGGCGAGTTCAGCAACGTCCTTGACTAACGCCATACCTTTGTCAAAGTTACCATTGATTTGAATGATTTTGGCATCGTACATTAAGGTTTGTGCAAGTTTACCTAGGGCAATTTTACCTTCAGGAATTAAGACAAATGCTTTGATTCCTGCACGTACCGCATACGCAGCCGCTGATGCCGAAGTATTGCCTGTTGATGCACAAATAATGGCCTGACTCCCTGCCTCTACCGCCTTGGTAACGGCCAGGGTCATACCACGATCTTTAAATGATCCAGTTGGATTTAAGCCTTCAAATTTAACGTAAATAGTGACTTCTTTACCGATTAATTTGGGAATATTTTCCAATTGAATTAAGGGTGTATTGCCCTCGCCTAAACTAATTAAACGCGTTGTGCTACTCACCGGCAAACGATTACGGTAGCGCTCAATTAGGCCGGTATAACGATTTTGTGTAGTCATGTAATGATTTATCCTAATGTTTCCATACGAATATGGTTAATTTTTCCAGTCACTGTGGGTAAGGCTTCGATTTTAGCAATCGCTGCGGTCATTTCTTGTTCTAAGGTGATTTGCGTCAACATAATAATCGGGATTGAGGTTTCCCCTTGTAACGGCTCTTTTTGAATGATGGCTTCAATACTAATGTTATGATCGGCCAAAATACCCGTCACATCTGCTAATACACCTGGCTTATCTTCAGCGGTTAAACGTAAGTAATAGGCCGTCCTAAAATGCTGACATGACAGCACCGGAATATCTGCTAAGGCATTGGCTTGAAAAGCTAAATGTGGCACGCGATTAGCTGGGTTGGAAGTTAAGGCACGCACCACATCAATAATATCAGCCACCACCGCTGACGCCGTGGGTTCTGCGCCTGCACCAGCACCATAATATAGCGTGGGGCCTACGGCATCACCTTTTACGACTACGGCATTCATTACGCCATTAACATTGGCAATTAAACGATGCTGTGGAATTAACGTGGGGTGTACGCGCAACTCAATACCTTGAGCCGATTTTCTAGCCATACCCAAATGTTTAATCCGATACCCTAACTCTTCCGCGTATTGAATATCCATGCGCGTGATAGTGGCAATGCCTTCGGTATACACTTTGTCAAATTGCAAAGGAATGCCAAATGCAATGGCCGCCAAAATAGTTAATTTATGCGCAGCATCAATGCCTTGAATATCAAAGGTAGGATCGGCTTCGGCGTAACCTAAGGCCTGAGCTTCTGTCAAAACGTCATTAAAATCACGTCCTTTGTCACGCATCTCCGTTAAAATAAAATTGCTGGTGCCATTAATAATACCTGCTAACCATTCAATTTGATTCCCACTTAAGCCCTCACGAAGTGCTTTAATGATGGGAATACCCCCCGCAACGGCGGCTTCAAAGGCGACAATGACGCCTTTTTCACTGGCTTTAGCAAAAATTTCATTACCATGTTGTGCAATAAGTAATTTATTG
>Ga0265593_1000868_pt1 | contig 15247 bp, 16 predicted proteins | sample saktaG_8_FD_190136 | JGI IMG/M metagenome (GOLD analysis project Ga0265593, IMG submission 190136) | Saline water microbial communities from Sakinaw Lake, British Columbia, Canada - sak_2011_5_24_36m | ecosystem: Environmental > Aquatic > Non-marine Saline and Alkaline > Saline ...
AATACTGCCGAAAGCCTTTGCCACGCCTCTCTTGCCATCTATAGTGACACCTTGAATCATAAATCCTTTCGCCATTAATTCTTCGGCTAATTGCTTGTATTCACATCTTATTTACAGCGGTAAAAGTATCGAGCTCACTGTCAGTATCGGCGCAACAATGCATAAGCCTGGTGATGATATTGATACAATTATAAAACGAACGGATAGTGCTCTTCTAAAAAGTAAACAAAACGGCAAAAATACCATTACCTTAGAGTAGCTAAAAGAAGGTTGTGCTATAATTTCAAAAAAATTAAAGGCACTATAATGCTAACCGATCGCGTTAATACACTATCAGAATCGATTACCATCGCTATTTCAACTTTGGCGCAAGAGCTAAAGGCACAGGGCAAAGACATTATCAGCTTTTCAGCCGGTGAACCTGATTTTGACACTCCTCAAGTCATCAAAGATGCCGCTATTTGTGCAATCAACGAAGGTTTTACTAAATACACTGCTGTAGATGGTATCCCTGCTCTTAAATCTGCTATTGCATTAAAACTTAAACGTGATAATGGATTGGAATATAAAGCTGACCAGATTATTGCTAATAATGGTGCAAAACATTCCCTTTACAATCTTTTTGCCTGTACCATTCAAGCAGGTGATGAAGTTATTATCCCTGCCCCTTACTGGGTTACTTATCCTGAATTAGTACAATATTGCGGTGGCACGGTTATTGAAATTATGACCGATGATGCCAGTGGCTTTAAAATCACCCCTCAACAGCTCCAAAAGGCTTTGACTCCTAAAACAAAAATGCTTATTTTGACTTCTCCTTCCAACCCGACAGGAGCAGTTTATACGCGTGCAGAACTCACTGCATTGGGTAAAGTTCTTGAAGGGACAGATATTATCGTAGCGAGCGATGAGATGTACGAAAAGCTTATTTATGATGGTGAGTTTGTCTCAGCAGCATCAGTGAGTGATGATATGTTTAAGCGTACGGTTACCATCAACGGACTGAGCAAATCAGTTGCAATGACGGGATGGCGTTTTGGCTATATGGCTGCCGCTAATACCGAAATAATCCAAGCAACCAAAAAACTCCAAAGCCAAAGCACCTCAAACATCAACTCCATTACTCAAAAAGCGGCAATCGTTGGACTCAACGGTGAAGCTGATGCGGATATTGAATCTATGCGTCAAGCCTTTATGTCACGCCGCGATGAAGCAGTACGCCTTTTTAATGATATTGACGGGCTTTCGGTCCTCTCACCGAATGGAGCTTTTTATCTTTTTGTAAATATTAAAGAAATTACGGATGATTCAATGACTTTTTGTAAAGAACTATTAGAAGAGCAAGGTATAGCTGTTGTTCCTGGTATCGGTTTTGGAAGTGAAGGATATTTTAGATTTAGTTTTGCAACCGATATTGAGAGTATACGCACAGGGATTAAGCGAATTGCTACGTTTGTAGCAACAAAAAAGTAGTTACATTTTTGGATTCCGTGTCGTAGCACGGAATGACAAATTTATTTAATACTTTTTAAAGCCTCAATAACTTCATCAATATTTGCCAGTGGAAGATGAACTTTCCATTCTGGATTTTTTGCATCACCAGAAAGTGATATTCCAATACTCGCGACACTGTCACTTCCCTCTCCATACGGTGCATCAATCTTGCTGACTGCAATCACCCCTTTTTTAGTTCCATTCAATGGTATTTCTTTGACAATAGCTGCAGATGAACTCATAAATTCCCCTAATATAGTGATATAAGTAAGAGTGTATCGGGATTTTCGCTAAAGAAAGCTTAAAATAGTGCTATTGACTTGAGGTTGAAGATTGTGAAGTATTTCCGTAAATAAATGCGTACATTTTTCGATAATATATCTCATTACGCGTTCGGTCAGTAGCACTAAAATGATGATATCTACCCAGAGTTTCCCATGAATATCCAAAACTTTTGACCAAGCCTGTGATGATTCGATTCGCATGCTCACGCTCTGTAGCATCTACAAAATATTCAGAAAGATTAGCATTTGGATGATATTTATAGTTGATTTGATAGGGTCCAAGATCCAAGTTAGTAATACCACCATTAATAAGAGCTTGCGCTTGCGCACTGCACTCCTCAGTAGAGTTGCATCGAATAATATGCCCTTTTACTGGGAAACCTGCCATTTGTGCCCGTACGGCATCTTCGACAGCATTAATGCGAATAACATTCGGATTGCACTGCCCGTCTGCTTCTTTTAAACATTCACAATGCTTAATGGCATCAAGGACAATATCGGGCATACGTACGCCAGCAGTATCCATACCCTCACCCATTAAGTGAGTAGTAAGTATCAGTAGCGCACCTAGTCTCTTCATCTGACCGTCCTATCTTAAGATTGTAATATTTTAGCTAATTTTGCTTGAAGCTTCAGCCATAATTTATGTTCCATAAGGGGGAAACCGCTGTACACTCCACTATTTTTGATACTTTTTGTAACACCAGAGCGTGCGGCAAGGGTTGTAAAAGGGGCTATTGTTAAATGCCCGGATGTTGCACTCTGTCCACCCATAACCACATTGCGACCTAATGTTGTTGATCCGGCAAGCCCCGATTGAGATACCATAATACAATGTTCACCAACCACACAATTGTGACCAATTTGAATCAGATTATCGATTTTACTACCCTTTTTGATAAGTGTAGAACCAAAAACAGCACAATCTATCGTTGTATTTGCCCCTATTTCAACATCATCTTCTATGATTACATTTCCATTTTGGTAAAGCTTAATATGCTCTCCTATCTTGGTGTGAGCATATCCAAAACCATCACTTCCGACAACACTGCCAGAGTGAATCATCACATTATTACCAATAATACAATCACGATAGATAGAAACATTAGGATAAAGAATCACATTATTACCGATAACAACATCTGTACCAATGTATACGCCACTCATAATTGTACAATTTGAACCAACATGTGCACCATTCTCAATATGTGCAGTAGGATAAATAACATTATCCTCACCAATAATTGGGTCAATATTACTGCTCGTTACAGGTTTTGCAAATAGTTTTGATAACTTTGCAACCATAAGATAAGGCTCATCACTGCATAAAGCAACAACATTATTTGGTAATAAATGGGCTTTAGAAGCGGGAAGAATAACAGCTGATGCTTGTGTCAACTCCAAATCTTTTTCGTATTTGGAATCTGAGAGAAAAGATATTTCTCCTTCCATTGCTTCTTTGAGAGTATTCATTCCCACAATATCACAATTAAGTGCTAATGACACATCAAGCTTTAACAGATCAGCAATATCTTTAAGATTCATTTAGCGCTCCAAGGCTACAGAGCCGCTTCGAACAATCTCTTTGGGATGAAAACGTTTAATCGCTTCTAAAAAATGTCCTACGCGCAACGGTTCATCGGCAACCATCACGATAAGCGTATCACTCCCAACATTCACAATTCGTCCATTGTAAGCATGCGCAAGTGCTTCAATATCGCTCAAAGACTCACTCAATGGGAATTTAACCATTACCATCTCTTTTTCAACCAAATCAGCGTGCTCATATACTTTTAAAACAGGAATGAGCTTATGCAATTGCTTGATAATCTGCTCGACTACTTTAATCGAACCGGCTGTCACGATCGTAATACGTGAGTATTTAGAATCAGGGATAGGAGCCACAGTAAGAGACTCAATATTGTATCCACGTCCTGAAAAAAGACCTGCTATTCGTGAGAGAACACTCGCTTCATTTAAAACGATAACGGAAATTACGCGTCGTGCTTGTTCCATTATTTATCCTTATATTCTAACATCATATTAAAGAGCGATCCGCCGGCAGGAACCATTGGCAATACATTCTCAAAACGTGCAACCACAACATCAATAATAGCAACCACATTTTTTTCTACTGCATCTTTTAAAGCTGCATCGAATTCATCTTTGGTCGTTACACGGTACCCTACTCCTCCGAAACTTTCAGCAAGTTTTACAAAATCAGGCTGGATAGAAAGATCGGTTTGAGAATGGCGTTTGTCGTAGAACATTGTTTGCCATTGACGTACCATCCCCAAAAAGTTATTGTTCAAGATTACATTGATAACAGGAAGCTTGTACTCAACTGCCGTCATTAATTCTTGAATATTCATCAAAATAGAACCATCACCCGTGATGTTGATACTGACGCGTTCCATATCGGCCCGTTTTACCCCAATCGCTGCGGGGAAACCATACCCCATTGTCCCTAATCCGCCTGAACTGTTCCATTGGCGCGGACGACTAAATGGGTAGAACTGTGCTGTCCACATTTGGTGCTGTCCTACATCGGTCGAAATATTGGCATCATCACCTAAAAGTTGACCAATACGCTCAACGACCCATTGAGGCTTTAAGCGATCGCCTTCTTCAGTATAGGATAGTGGATGAAGCTTATTAAAATTGGCAATCGTATTGTGCCATGGCCCATAGCGCAATGGATCTACTTGATCTTTTGCCAATGTCATCATAGACTCTACGACGTTTTTCACATCACCAACAATCGGAAAATGCGCATTCACGAGTTTCGAAATACTAGCTGGGTCAATATCGACATGAATAATCTGTGCATTTTTTGCAAATTCAGAAAGCTTACCCGTAACACGGTCATCAAAGCGAGCACCCAAACCAATAACCAAATCGGTTTCAGACATTGCCATATTCGCTGCATACGATCCGTGCATCCCTAGCATCGAGATAAGCAAAGGGTCTGCATGGTGAAGTGTCCCGCGTGCCATAAATGTCTCAACTGCAGGAATTTGTGTCATTTGAACAAATTCTCTCACTAACTCAGCTGCACCCGAACTAATGACACCTCCACCAAGATAAAGTAACGGTCGTTTTGCATTAGCGATTGCATCAACTGCTTTTTTTATCTGACGCATATTTCCTTTGACTGTAGGCTTATAGGTTTCAAGCTCTACTTCTTTGGAATAGTCAAACAACGCTATTTGGGCGGTAACGTCTTTGGGAATATCAACGTGTACAGGACCCGGACGACCTGTACGTGCCAAATAAAACGCCTCTTTTAAAATACGAGCTAAATCTTTTGCATCGGTTACGAGATAGTTGTGTTTCGTACACGGGCGACTGATACCTACGGCATCAATCTCTTGAAATGCATCGGTACCAATCAGTGACATAGGTACTTGTCCGCTAATAACAACCAAGGGAATAGAGTCCATATAGGCATCAGCGATTCCCGTAATCGCATTCGTAAACCCTGGACCTGAGGTAATCATCGCTACCCCAACCTTGCCTGAAGCTTTCGCATAGCCCTCTGCTGCATGTACTGCCGCCTGCTCATGGCGTGTAAGGACATGCTGAAATGAACTTTGCTGATAAATTGCATCATAGACGTTCATAATTGCACCGCCTGGATAACCGAATATAACTTCGACTTCCTCCGCGATAAGGGCTTCGATAACCATCTGTGCGCCGCTTATTTGCATGTCGTCTCCTTTACGTAAAATAGGTGTTAATAATGTTGAAAAAATTACGAAATTATAAATGATATTAACTATGAATTACGTTAAATAGCCTATTAGCTTCACAAAAATAGGCTAAAATTGATATTCATCAATCACTCGAAGGGTAAAGAACGCTAAAATTCTAAAAATTTGAAGGATACACTATGAAATCGATCTTTTTGATAACTTTAACCACTGTAGTACTAAGCGCAGCAGATGGGTATACTCTTTATAAAAACAATTGCATGAAATGCCATGCAGAAATGATGACCAAAGCCGAAGTCATGAAGTCCTTTGGGACACTTAAAGCACCGCCTATGGTAGAAGTGTCCAATCGTCTAAAAGCAAATATTCGTATCATGGATGAAGACAAAGACGTAAAGCGTCGCGTGGTAATCGCGTTTATAGACTATATTGATAATCCAAGTATTCAATACAGTATGTGTGAGCCAATGGCATTGGAAAAATTTGGTGTCATGCCGTCTCTAAAAGGTAAGCTGAATAATGAACAAAAAGAGGCCATTGCATCGTGGGTCTATGACCGCTATGATGGAAAAACGTTTTAATTGCTAAAATAATTCAGCGCGACCCCTTCGCGCAGTCCATCATCGATGACGATAGCATTCTTCACTTCAAAGACATCAAAAATCATCTCCAAAATACGTATCCCCACAACAATCAATTGCTCTCTTCCCACACCAACATAACGTGAACGCGTTACCTCATCCATCTCAAGTAATTCTTCCAGAACTCGTACGCAATCAGACCGTTTTAAAAAAGTACCGTTGATTCTGTTGGCGTCATACGTTTGATAATCCATCCCCAATAAATACGCTGCAATGGTAGTCGGGGTACCTGCAGTCAAAACAAGTGTTTTAGGGATTGTTTCTAAAGTCAAAGAGTGGAGGTAAAGAGTGATTTCATTACGAAAAAAAGTAAGCTCATCTTTTATATTGTTTGTTAAAAATTTTTCATCTAGCGTTACGATTCCTAATGAAAAGCTTTTGGATGCCGTTGTATTTTTTGAAACAACCACCACTTCCGTCGAACCGCCTCCAACATCAACCAGTACAAATTCATCTGAGGGGACATTTAACCTATGAAGACGATTTTCTACCGCCATCAAGGTCAATATCGCCTCTTCATCTCCATCAATAATACGAAAATTCACCCCTGATTCTTGAGCAATATAGTGTAATATTTCCTCTGAATTAGATGCCATTCTCATTGCAGCGGTTGTAATCGCAACAACTTCATGACTTGAAAAATCAATCTTTTGCTTTGCTTCAGCTAAAGCACACAGAATTCTCTTTAACGCAGGTGAACCAATCTTATTGAATTCATTTAATCCTTCTGCAGTACGAACAATTTTTTCAAAACTTTTTCCCCATGAAATTCCATCGTACTCGATTATACGGAGCGTATTGGAACCTAAATCTATGGCAATCATGACTATTTTTTAGACGTTATATCACTGACAAGCATAGAAGGGCTCCACATATCTACGGAACCATGCTTTATCATTTGCAAATCCAAGTGTGTCTCATAGTTATGCTTGTATAAGTTGAAAAAATAAATCATATAATCATCCAAACCGAACAATCCAACATAATTGCGAATACCATTTTCCAACTCAGATGAAGGAGCGTGAGCGCGTAATTTTTTCTCCAACTGAACCGAGTAACATTGAGCAAAAACACTTGCCATACTGGCGTATTTAGCACTTATCGGTAAGTAAAATTCAAAATGTTTGCGTAATCCATCAATTTCACCTTTTACAACGTAACGCAATGCCTGATCAAGGATATTATTCCAATTACTCTCTAATTTTTTTGCTTCCGTAGTTTCATACAATAATGGGTATGAAGCGAGATAGCTAAATGCATTCAGATAATTTTCTGAAGCAATGGCATCAAAGAAAAGATGTTTTACTTTTATTGTCTCCAAGAGTTCATTGGCTTCCTTAGAATAATCAGGAAAATGGATTAATACTTCACACGACTTCTTTGCGACAGGAAGATCATTGTTTTGATACGCTTTCATCGCCTGTATGTACAGTTTATCTGCATATTCCATTACGGTGCTGTATTCAGAAAACTCTTTTAAAAAGGGATGATTTTTTACCAGCTCAAAAAATTTAATAAAATTACGGGATGTAATCACCTTTTTAAAGTACTCATAAAGTCGTTTTTCTGCAAAAAGCTGCTGAATCAGAGTCGTCTTGTCAGATATTCCTCGGTATGGTGCCAATAACGTTCTAGCTTGTTCCTCACCACCCACTCCCAAAATAAGTTCTTGCGCTTTTGAAAACAATTTTTTCCAGCGAAGCTCCATTTTACGATACGGTTCAGATTCTTGAAATACGACATATTGTTTTGCCATAGAGTACGCAAGAGGTAGCCGCCCTTCTTGAACAGATATTTGAAACTGAGCATATTTCTCATAATCTCGTAAAATCTGAGTGATCAGACCATTTTTATTGGGGATACCGCTGAAAAGCTCAAGCAACTCTTTCGCTTTTGGCTTTTCTCCTTTTTCCAAGTAGATTCTTGCTTTGGATAAAACATCGTTCCAAATCTTTTCTACTAACTCATATGGCTTTGAATACAGCAAGATTGGGTTTTCTTCTACTTTAAGATAAAAAGCTTTGTATTGACGTTGACGCAAAAGATCCATATACACTTCTTGCTCTCCAAAAAGAGAATAAAATCGAACATTGCCACCAACCGTACCAATAGCCAAACGAAAATCACTTTCGATAAAAGCCATAGAGCTAATCTCTTCACTCTCTTTTAAGTATCGCTGTTTGACCAATTCTAACGATTGCATATCGTATAACGCAACATAACCCAGCTTTGTCCCTACAAATACAAATCGTTTATCACTGCTTATACACATGCACGTAATCGTATCGTTCATTTTTGGCAATCGTTTTAAGACTCTTCCCGTACGAATGTCCCAAACGATCAATCCCCCCTCTTTCTCAGCAGAAAGTAAACGAATGTCCGGTAAAAATATCATACTAACGATTACACTTCCATGACCGATTAACTTCATTGGTCGCTTCATAGTTGCAAGATTGAGTAAATTAATGGTACGGTCAAAACTACCCGTGGCAATCCATTGCCCAGTATCATTAAAAGCAATTGATGTTACAAAATCGGTATGAGGAGGCATGGAAAATGCCAATCGTGCCGTTTGAATGACCCATACAAACACTTTGCCATCTTGTCCGCATGTTACACAATATCTACTATTAGGATCTATTCCAACGCTCTCTATTTCACCCTGATGTCGTCCAACTTTGTATAAAAGCTCTTTTTTCACTGTACTAAAAAGTGCTGCTTTATTACTTTTTGGAACAATAGATACCGAATAATCTCCCTCAAAAGAAACATCTACAATCGTACCTGTCGTCCGCTCATGATGAATATTACTTTTGAATCCTCCTATGACTTTGTAATCATCCATAGAAATAATACGTACTGTTGTTTGAGCATCAACAATGGAAAGAGAGCCATTAGAGAGTGTTTTAATCTGGAGGATGGGTGTTTTGATATTAAGTGATTTTACTACTTCCATCCTCTAGCCTTTAGTTTTCTTCACTGCTTAGATAGCGATTTTCATGTAACGAAGAACGAATTTGAGCTTGATGTTCTTCACCTTTCGTCTCCAAATGGATTCGAACGTTTGCGTCTCCATATGCCAAGGAAGTGGACGTACGATCGTATTCGATGTGGACAATGTTGGCGTTAAGTTCTTGCAACATTCGTGTCAACTGCATCAAAGCCCCCGGCTTATCGATGAGAGTTACAGTGAGCTTCATCTTGCGCCCTGATTTAATAAGCCCTTTTTCTATAATGATAGAGAGCAAGGTAACATCCATATTACCACCACTGAGGACGATTCCTACTTTTTTGCCTTTAAGATGAGGTAATTTATGGTGAAGCAATGCAGCGACTCCTGCTGCACCTGCACCCTCAACAACCAATTTTTGGCGTTCAAGCAAAAATAAAATCGCATTTGCAATCTCTTCATCGTCCACGCCAACTATCGTATCCACCGACTCTAAAATATGTCCTAAAGTGAGTGGAGAAGTATCTCGAACTGCAATACCATCGGCAATGGTACGAACACTCAAACTGTCAATAGCTCTTTTGGCTTCAAACGATTCTCTCATAGCCGGAGCACCCATCGCACTGACACCGATTACTTCTATAGAGGGAGACATCTGCTTAATACACGAAGCCATACCGGAGATTAATCCTCCTCCACCAACGGGAATCACGATTGCGTCTAAGTCAGGCATAGCACTTAGCATTTCAAGAGCTATCGTCCCCTGACCTGCCATAACTGCTTCATCCGCAAATGGGTGAACAAAAACCATCTCATTTTTTTGACTGTATTCGTATGCATAGGCGTACGCTTCATCATAGTTTGATCCCGCCAATATAACTTCAGCCCCGTAATAGCGAACACCATTGATTTTGGTAAGCGGCGTGGATTCCGGCATCACGATAAGCGCATTGATAGCAAAAATCTGAGCTGCCATTGCTACACCTTGTGCATGGTTGCCTGCACTTGCAGTAATGACACCAAGAGAACGCTCGTGATCGCTCAGAGAAGCTATTTTATTATAAGCACCCCGTATTTTAAATGCACCGGTCACTTGCAAATTCTCATTTTTGAGGTAAATCTCACAACCGCTTTGTTCACTTAGGCGTGGTGCATACGAAAAAGGTGTATCAACCACGATTCCTCGTATTCGCTCGTGAGCTGTTATTATCGTCTCTAAATCGATCAATGTTTCCCTTTAAGCGTTGATAAGTCGATGTTCGACCATACTGCAATGATTCTGAACCACTTGCATACCCGCATTTTGTGCTCGCGCTGCGGCTTCATTGTTGACAATCCCTTTTTGTGCCCAAAAAACTTTTACATCACCACGCGCAATACACGCATCGGCAACCGCATTTAAAGCGTCAGGTTTACGAAATATATTTACCATATCAACAGGAAAGGGTATCTCTTCAAGTGAACGATAGACTTTTTCATCTAAAATCGTCTCTTCTTTTGGGTATACAGGGATGATGGTATATCCTGCATTTTTGAGGTATTGAGCTACACGATAGCTGTCTTTGGTTGGATCAGGTGACAAACCCAATACTGCAATCGTTTTTATATTTTCAAAAATAGCTTTTATTTCTTCGTTATTCGCATTAACGGTTGGAAACTCACATTCCATAAAATTCTCCTAAAAATTCTAAAATTAGGTATATTATACCCAAAGAACTTCCAGTGTGGAGGAAATTTATAACGTTTTAGCCTCTTCACCAATATAACGTTGTCTTGGACGCGCAATTTTCATTTCAGGATCATTTTTGAGTTCAATCCATTGCGTTATCCATCCCACTGAACGACCGATAACAAAAATAATGGTAAACATGGATTTTGGAATTTTTAATGCGGTTAAAATAAGACCTGAATAGAAATCAATATTCGGATACAATTTTCGTTGTACAAAATAAGGATCATTTAGGGCAATTTCTTCTATTTTTTGGGCGATTTTTAATAAGTTACTATCAATTCCCAAATCGTCTTTTAGCTCGTCAAGCAATTTTTTGAGGATTTTTGATCGTGGATCAAAATTTTTATAGACACGATGTCCAAATCCCATCAACTTAAACTCATCATGAGGATCTTTTGCTCGGGCAATAAATCCATCGACGTTTTCTACACTTCCAATCATTTCCAGTTGTGCGATAACCGATTCGTTCGCTCCACCGTGTGCTCTTCCCCAGAGTGCATTTATCCCAGCTGAAAGTGCCGCATACGGGTGTGCCCCAGTCGAAGCCACCGCACGTACTGTCGAGGTAGAGGCATTTTGTTCATGATCGGCATGAAGGGTGAAAATCGTATCCAATGCCCGTATTTCCACATCACGAATTTCGAGATTTTCTCCCGGATACGCACGCATCATGTAGAGAAAGTTTTCGGTAAAAGGACGTTCAATATCAGGATAGATGTAAGGAATTCCGAACATTCTCCTATGTGTAAAAGCAGCAAGTGTCGGGATTTTAGCAATGATCCGTCGTGCCATTACTTGTGCTTCTTCCTGTGTAGATACACTCAAATGTTCAAAATAGAAAGTCGATAGTGCTGAAACCGCCGATGACATCATTGCCATCGGATGCGCTTTATCCGGAAATGCATCAAACAGCCGTTTCAGCCCTTCGTGTACAAAAGAGCGCTTACGCAATTCAATATCGAATTCAGCACGCTCTTTTTCATTCGGAAGTTTATCGGTCAGGAGAAGATATGCCACATCCAAATAACTTTTTTTTGTAGCCAAATCACAAATATCGTATCCGCGATAACGTAATTCTCCTTTGTCTCCATCGATGTAGGTAATCGAGGAACTGCAACTTGCGGTGGAGGTAAATCCAGGATCATAGGTAAACATCCCTGTCTCTTTGTACAATGATCTCACATCGATAACATCAGGACCCATCGTGGGGTTCAAAATGGGAAATTCATAACTATTGCCGGTTCGATTATCGATAAGAGTAATACTGTTCATGTCCTATCCCTAGTATAATAAAAATAAATACCTATACTAATACCATCAAGCTTTGCTATCGATAAAAGAATACTAAACCAACTGAATTCCCATCATTTCATCAAGCGTCAGCTCAAAACTAAAAATCTCTAAATCTTCTTTTATATGCTGTTGTGATGTTGACCCGATCAAGGGGACAATCCCCATTTGAGTCAGATACCGATAAACGATTTGTGCCGGAGTTTTATTATATTTCTGTGCCAATACAACGACGGACTTGCCTCCCAATACATGAGGATTTGCAGTCAAGCTCCAAAAACTTTGATAAACAATCCCCTGCTCATCGCACCATTGGCGTAATTCGATATCATATCCACTCTCGGAATAAAATCGATTTTGTACCACAGAGGGTTTCACATCCGCATCAAAATAGAGGCGTTGCAAAAGTTCCAAATCATAACAGTTACTAATTCCAAGCTGACGAGCTCCACTACTATGATATATGGCTTCCATGGCCTTCCATACTTTAAGGAGATTGGCATACGGGAAAAGAGGTGAATGCAACACTAGTGAATCAACATAGTCAGTTCCAAGATTTTGTTTTGATACCTCAAAAGACTTTGCCACTTGAACATCCAATGCAGCATTTGGATCATAGGGAATACGTTGAGGATCCTGCCCTTGGAGAGGGGTAAATTTGGTTTGGATAAACAATTCGTCTCGCATAATACCGTGATTACTCAACCGCCCAATCGCTTCACCTACGAGTGATTCTTCGTAATGTTTGGGTTGACATGCCGTATCAATACCTCGAAATCCGCTCAAAACTGCCTGAACAACCAAATCAGCGGTATGCTCTTTTTTCCATGCCGTACCGTATATCAGGGATGGCATTTTAACATTTGCATTCGTTATAACGTAAGGGTGGACGTGCATGGGTATCTCCTACTACTTGAAACTCATAGCAGTATAGTCGATGCAAACTAAAGAATTAACGTTGCAACTTTTGTCGCTTATACTCTTCAAAGAAAATTTAAAAATACCCTATCATGCTATAATGGTACACTATCATAGTTGGAGGATTAAATGAATACCTATTGGATGTGGTTGAGTATTTTGGCAGTTATATTTCTTCTATTCAAAGTGATTTTTCGTAAGACACCAGACGACGAAGATTGCGAATAAAATAAATTTTTCATACAAGGAAACCCTCGATGTCATTTTCTACACTCGGACTTAGCACACAAATACTGCGCGCGCTCCACGAAAGCAACTACCATGAACCAACAACGATTCAAAGCGAAGTCATACCAATCGTACTATCTGGGGATGATGTATTAGCTCGCGCTCAGACGGGAAGCGGTAAAAGTGCAAGCTTTGTTTTACCGATTTTGGAGCTTTGGTCAAAAAATGTAGGAGAAGGAAAGCCAAAAATTAAAGCGCTGGTATTGACTCCGACACGCGAGCTGACGCTTCAGGTTGCCCAGACTTTCGAAACGTTTGGAACATACTTGTCAAAAAAGCCAAAAATTGTCAGTATTATCGGTGGGGAAAGCCTCAGTGATCAACTCTTCGCCATTCAAAAAGGGTGTGACATCGTGGTAGCAACCTCAGGTAGATTACTCGAAGTACTGAAAAAAAAGCAGATGAATCTCTCCCGTCTGGAATTTTTCGTACTGGATGAAGCAGACAAGATGCTTGACCTCGGATTTTCAGAGGAGCTTGAGCTTATCTTAAAAGAGATTCCAACCAAACGTCAAAACCTCTTGTTCTCTGCAACCTATCCCCCTAAAATGCAAATCATTGCCTCACGAATCACCCAAAATCCAGTCGAAATTACCCTCGATTATGAAGAGCCGACTGTTGAGAGTATCGTCCAGCGGGTTATCGAAGTTAACCATGAAAATCGCGGTCCGCTGCTTCGCAATCTTTTAGAAACTGAAAAATGGGAGCAGGTACTGGTCTTTATGGCAAACAAAAGAGCCACAGATAACATCGCTGCAAAATTTAAGAAGTATGGCTTTTTAGCGGAATCATTTCATGGTGATTTACTTCAAGATGAACGCAACTTTACTTTATCCCAGTTCAAGAATAAAAAAATTCGTATCCTCTTTGCTACTGATATTGCTGCACGTGGGCTAGATATTGACGACATCACCTGCGTCATCAACTTCGACCTTCCCCGATCACCTGCTGATTATGTCCACCGTATAGGACGTACGGGAAGAGCCGGAAAATCAGGTATTGCCGTCTCATTTATTGCACACGAGGATAAAGAGCATTTTGCCCTCATCGAAAAACGCTCAGGAATCAAGCTCATACGGGAACAAATAGAGGGGTTTGAACTCACAGGAACAGCTCCTCAAAAAGAAAAAGGTCCGGAACCTGTCAAAGGCAAGGGAAAAAGTAAAAAAGACAAACTTAGAGAACAAGCGCAGCGATAAGGGAGAATTAATAACTCCCCTCACCTACCGTAATAATATAGTTATCATCCACTTCTACAACGCCAAATAAATGTTGACCGCAAAAGCTTTCATTCATCTCTTGTGCCCATGCTCGTGCGATGCGCATTGCATTTTCTTTGTCGTCTAATGTTTTAATCTGAGGCATTTGTTTACGCTTTGCACACGCGCATAGTTTTTCAACAACAACATGATAATCCATACTATCCCCCTATTTACAGCCACAGCCGCCGCCGACCATGCCTATGACAAAATTGTCGTTCACTTCCACCAACTGAAATTCATGTTTACCGCAAAAACTTCCATTCATGTGCGCAAGTTTCGTTTCGGCCGCTTCAAATGCGGTATCTTTTACTTCATAGGTTTCAATTTGGGAAAGCCCCTCTTTTTTTGCACAACTGCAAAGTTTTTCGATTACAACATGATGTTCCATAGTCATTCTCCAACAGTAATTTGAAGAATAAATGCATAATACGTTCTATTAATTACCTCGATTTAAAACTTTGCATTGGGGATAGGATAGTGTTCGATCACAAAATCAATATCCTTATCTCCTCTACCGCTTAGATTAACCAAAATAGTTTTGTCTTTACCGGCGTAATGAAAAAAACGAGTTGCTGAATTATCATCTTTTATTATAGTTATCTAACTGCTCGTCTATCAATTTTACTTTCCTTTTTAGAGCCAATCCCTGATGCAATTTTATGAGTTTTTTGAGGT
>Ga0265593_1000870_pt1 | contig 15232 bp, 10 predicted proteins | sample saktaG_8_FD_190136 | JGI IMG/M metagenome (GOLD analysis project Ga0265593, IMG submission 190136) | Saline water microbial communities from Sakinaw Lake, British Columbia, Canada - sak_2011_5_24_36m | ecosystem: Environmental > Aquatic > Non-marine Saline and Alkaline > Saline ...
GCGCGTGGGGCAACGGCGGCAAGTGAGGCGGCCGATGTTGTAATCGTTGAGGATTCAATTGGGCATTTAGTCGAAGCCATTGAGATCGCACAGGTTTCTAGGCGTAAGGCTATTCAAGCCGCTGCAATAGGTATGTCTCTTTCATTCCTTGTCATGCTCTCAGGAGCTGCCGGGCTCTCCACAGCTAGCGAAGGTGCGCTGGCTCAAGAGGTGATAGATGTCGTTGCCATTCTCTGGGCCCTGAGCGCTCTGGCAGATAAATAGCCCCATAAACTCACCCCTATGGGGTGAGGGAAAGTTGAAAAAAATGGGGGGATAGCCCACCCTTATGGCATGAGAACAGAGCCAACTTCCAGTCAGGGGGTGAGACTTCCGCGCTCGCGTCCACCGGCAACTTCACCCTCATTTCTCTCACGCAAGGAATTATTTTCACTCTTTGAAGATCAGATTCCAGGGGCAACCCTAGTTGTAGCCCCGGCAGGATATGGCAAGACGACGCTGGTCTCTGAGTGGGTCCAAACAAGTGCTCGGCCAACAATTTGGTACACGGCAGATATGAACGACTCATTCGAAGATTTTAAAGAGCACCTTATCGATGGAATTGAAGAGTTCATTCCAAACTGGAAATCAACGACCACAAAGATGGACAAGTTAAATGAAACGAGTTCAATCAGAGATCTTGTAAAAGTAGTTGGCGCATATCCTGGTCAAGTCAACTTTGTTATTGATTTTGCTCGAGGCGTCTATGAGGGAATTCTGCCATTTCGCCAACTACTCATTGATGCAGTTCCCGATAATGTGCATTTGATTATCATCCGGCGGACGACATTAGATACGAGTCTGTCTCGTTATGCCTCCTTAGGTAATTTAACGTTGATTACAAGTGAGGATTTAAAGTTTTCAGAAACTGAGGTAGCTGCAGTTGCATCGATAAATAATGTAAATTTGAGTGAGAATGGAAATGCGGCAGAGCTAATGCTCTGTAATGGTTGGCCAGCAGCGGTTCAGTTAATGTGCAGGAATATTAGTAAGGGCAACTCGCATAGTAAGTTTTCTAATGCCATAACGGCAAATGTAAATCCCTTAAACATTTTGGCCCTAGATGCCTTTAATTCAATGAATGAAAACCATCGCAACACAGTTCTTAAGTTATCTTTAGTAGAAGAGTTTGATAGTGAAATCGCATCGCTTATATTGGGAGAAGAGTATTCAGAATCTTTCCTGAATAAATTGGTAACAGATGGTCTCTTTATTACTGCATCTACAACGATGAATCGCACGTTTAGATTTAACCCTCTCGTCTATGAGGCGTTAACTCAGATTCCTCAGAGTGAGATGGGTACCGCCGAGGTAACCCATGCTCTTCTGGCTAAACTCTTTATAGAACGCGAAGAACCATCCAAGGCATTGGACCATGCCTTCGCATCAGGTGACAAAGAGTTTTTTGCAGAGTTATTCAGGTCAAATCTTCGAGAAATGGCCGATATTGGGCGCGGCGATCTTCTCGTAAAATGGTCCCACTTTGCCGGAGATGACTCAGCGCATGGAGAGCTCATGCGCAAGACAATAAAAATAATTGGTCATTTAGTCAATGCAGATTTCCTTAAGGCAGAGGCGATGGCCGCCGAGCTTGAGTCTCTTGCACAAAGTGGTCCCGACAACTCATATATTGAGAAAATATGCGCGATGGTGCGCTCACATGTTTACTTTGCCCGTGGAGATTTCTCTCGGGCAGTGGAGTTTATGGGAAAGGCAGCTTTCAACCCAGACCAGAGCCCATCATCGCTGCAAAGCGGAGACCACGTTGCCTTATTGCGTCTTGCAGCAGATAACGCCTTTCTCCACGATGATTTTGAAGAGTTGCGTAGGTGCTATGAAAGAGCAAAAGAACTTGTAGCAATCCAGGTCTCACCCAACTCTGCCTACTATCTCAACTGCATGAACGCGATGCTCCTGTACTCAGAAGGCCAATATTTCCAAGCCGCTGAAGTTGCCAGAATTGTCAGAGTTCAGGCACAGGAGAATAACTACAGGACATTTTTGGCTCCGCTGGATGTGTTGATGGTTACAGTGCGGTGTTTGTTAGAGGCATCAAAGCTCGATGAAGCCATTCAGACATGCAAATTAATCATGGATTTAGCGCGCGAATTGGAGATTTGGCCGTGGTACTTCATGGCCGAAGGAACAATAATTAGGATTCAGATTAGTCAAGGCCAGCACTCCCAGGCTTTTGATGCGATTTCACGGCAACGCGAGGCATTGAAGAGCTTCTCACTTAGGAACGAACTAAGTTGGCTAGTTGATATGAGCGAGATATATTTAAAGGCAGCCCTCAAGGATGCTTCCCGCGTTGAAGAGTTGGCGAATCGGATGCCAGACATTGAATTGGTTAGGCAGATTCAATTGGGCTATAAGTTCATGCGAGATCCTAAAAAGACCTCAATCTTAATTTCCTCTATGCCAGAGGTTACTGCTCGAGAGAAGATACAAAAATGGCTTGTCGAAGCTAACGCAAACAGTGGCCATGAAAAGTTAGCGTCCGCCTCACTCTCGAAAGCGTTAGATCTTGGAGCTGAATGCGGTTACCACGAGTATTTTTTGCGCCAAATCCATCTTTATCCGCTCATAATTAAAGCTGCCGCTAATAAACCGACTATCTATCTGGAAAATCTCGCAAAAGATATGAGCGATCGGATAAATGTGATCACACACTCATCCGGTGAGATGGAAGAGAAGCTCACTAACCGTGAGTTAGAGATTCTCAAGCACCTCAACAGCGGCAATGCCATTAGCTCAATAGCGAAATCTCTTCATATTTCACAGAACACAATGAAGACGCACCTTCGTAATACCTATCGCAAGTTGAATGCCGATGGCCGCCATAGCGCCGTGGATAAAGCTAAGAAGCTTCTACTCATTTAAGTTTCTAAGGCCTAGGCTTCCTGACTATGAGTAAACCACTCGGAGCTTCGTACTGGAAGTTATGGACGGCAACTGCGATCTCCAATTTGGGAGATGGCGTATCGATGATCGCCTATCCCTGGATAGCTTCGGCGGTAACTCGATCTCCAATTTTAATCGCCGCAGCCGGTTTTGCCTCTCGGCTGCCATGGCTAATCTTTACTTTACACGCTGGTGTCCTCACTGATCGCTTTGATAGGCGCAAGCTAATTGTCGGTATGGATTTCATCCGGGGGACATTGACGGTTTTTGTCGGTGTCATAGTTCTTCTTAATCAGAACTCTCTTCCTTCTCTCAATGACTTAACGACAATAACCGGCATTGCTACTAACTGGCCGCTATATCTAACACTTGTATTCGCTGCATTTCTCTTTGGTTTGGCCGAAGTATTGCGCGATAACAGCGCACAGACTTTGATGCCCTCCGTTGTTGACAAAGAAAATTTAGAGAAAGCAAACAGTCGAATGTGGTCGGCCGAATCTCTGACCAACGGTTTCATCGGACCGCCCTTAGGCTCTTTACTTATTGGTATTGCAATATTCCTGCCTTTTTTCTTTGATGCAGTCTCGTTCTTCATTGCAGTTGCTCTGGTTGCATCACTTGTCGGAAGCTTTAAACCAGTTGAAAGAGAAGAGCCCCGAGCAAAGATTAACTTCAGTGCTGAAATAAAGGAGGGCTTTGCTTGGTTGTGGGCGCACCCACTCTTGCGACCGATGGCAATTATCTTGGGCTGTTTAAATGGCTTAGGCACTATGGTCGGCGCAGTCTTTATTCTTTATGCGCAAGAGGTTTTACATACCTCTGTATTCATTTTCGCAATCCTCGGCACTGGAGGGGCAATTGGGGGGATTCTTGGCGGAATTTTCGCCCCTAAACTCTCAGCCAAATTAGGCAGTGGACCAGCATTGTTCCTTTCCTTATTATCGGCTCCAATTGGAAATCTAATTATCGGCCTAACCTCATCGTGGCAAGTTGTTTGGGTAGTGACCGCCTTTGAAACATTTTTTGCAATTGTTTGGAACACGATTACTGTCTCACTTCGCCAAAGCATTATCCCCACACATTTATTGGGGCGAGTGAACTCTGTTTATCGTTTTTTTGCGTGGGGATCGATTCCAATTGGAATGCTCCTAGGCGGAGGTGTTGTCACGGTTCTAACTCACTATCTCTCTCGCGAAACCTCGTTGCGTTCTCTCTTTTTCATCTCGACTGTTGTGGGGTTAGCTCTTCTCTCCATGGCCGCACCCCGGCTTACCACCTCCAAAATTAATTCCGCTAGGGGTTAGATGTAAGGCGTAGATATCAGAGCGATAGCCCAGTCTTTCTCTGCTTTTCGCCACCCCTGGAGGGCTTGCTTATTGACCACTCCCGCCGACGTAGGGCAGACTCCTTCCACCAAAGGCGCAGGTGTGGGGTAGGTCGACTCTCCACATTGAGCCTTAATTACCCTCGAGGAGATGAAATGAAACTAACACGCGGTGCAAAATTTGCACTTGCAGTAGTTGCTTCAAGCGCGTTGGCGGTATCACTACTGACACCAGCGCAAGCGGCAACACGTTCAACAGTAATTATTCATGAGACTAACCCGGTAGCAGGACTTAACTGTTCTTTATCAACAACTAACAACACCACTTGTACTGACATGGGTGCGTTGCAGGGAATGGGTTTCAATTACTACAACGATAAAAAAGAATTAATTAAGAACACAACATTTGGTTCTTATAAGATCGTCAAGAACTCACCAACAGATTTCCGCGTGCAATACACAGTTGCAGCAGGTCGCGTATGGTCAGATGGAACACCAATTACTGGTGTTGATCTTCTACTTTCACACGTAGTAGGCAGCGATGCATACTCAAAGTCCGCAGGACTTGGGGACCCAGTTGATAAGAAGACTGCACCTGCTTTCAATGGTCTTGGATACTCAGGAACATACGGAAAGAACATCACATCCGTAACACTTTCTGCCGATGAGATGAGCGTTACTCTTCAGTACAAGAATCCAGTTGCTAACTGGGATCTCTATGGTCCAGGACCATCACCTGTTCACGCACTTGTACTTCTTTCTGAAGGCAAGAAGGAGCTTGGAACTGCATCAGAAAACCTTGCAGCTAAGGCTCGATTCCTAAAGGCATTCAACGATCAGGACACAGCATCACTTAAGAAAATGGGTAAGGTTTGGACTGAGGATTACTTAATTACAACTATCAACAAGGACACTAATCCTCTTCTACTCATCAGTAACGGTGGCTTCATCATTGAGAGCGCAGTTGCAAAGACTTCAATGACTCTAAAGCTCAACCCTAAGTACAACTCGGGTCCAAAGATGGATGGATCAGTTGATACGGTTGTTTTCAAGGTTATTGGTGATGGAACTGCAGCTATTCAGGCTCTAGCAAACGGTGAGATTGATATCTATGCCGGACAAGCTACAGCCGATGCTGTTGCTGCACTTAAGAAGATTAGTGCCGTTAACGTAGTAGGCGGCGACCAAGCTGTTTACGAGCACTGGGATCTGCACTATGACACTGTTGATGGAGAAGATGCCTACACAGGTCTGTTCTCAGTTAAAGATGGAGCAAAGTCGAAGGCACTTCGCCAGGCATTCCTTCTAGGAGTACCTCGTGATGAGATCATGGACAAGCTAATTGCACCAATTAACGGCAAGACAGTTCCAATGTGTACAACATGGGTCGCACCAGGCTCTGCTGCTTACAACAAGATCTGTGCCGCAAATGGTTCCTCTTTCTACACACGCGGTACTCAGGCATCACGTAACGCATCAGCTCTTGCATTAGTACAGAAGTACTATCCAAATGCGCTCAAGAGCCCAGTCAAAGTGAACGTTCTCGTTCCTGGAAACAACCCACGCCGTGCTGCAGAGTTCGCTCTTGCTAAGGCAAACATGGCAAAGATCGGCTTCGATCTTGTCGGAGAAGTTCGTGCAGACTGGGGCTCGCTACTTGGAACATCCAAGTACGATGCCTACTTCTTTGCATGGGTTTCATCAAGCGTTAACCAGCGTCAATCATGTGGTTTGATGGAAAAGGATGGCGCTAACAACTACGTTATGGGCTACCAGAACTCATCATTTGATTCGATCTGTAACTCAATGTATGTACCGCTAAAGGATCCAATTCTAATAGCGAAGTACATTCAAGCAGAGCGCATTACAAATGCCGATGCAATCTCAGTGCCAGTGTTCGTACACCCAGGTGTATTTGCAGTTAACAAGGCGTTGAAGAATGTTAAGCCAGCTCCATTGTCACCACAGACAACATGGAACTTCTGGGAGTGGAGCTACTAATAGATAATTAGCCTCAGAGCTACTATTTATTAATAGCGTTACTAAACAGTCCTCTGGACGCTCGGAGATCTCTCCGAGCGTCCTTTGGCTGTATAGTCAGAAAATACTTTTGCAAATATCGTAGAACCGAAAGGATCCTGATTTCATGGCCGCATTTATTCTTCGCAGACTAGGTGTTCTCGGAGTGATCCTCTTTGGCTCTAGTTTTATTCTCTATAACTTGGCGGCGATTTCTGGAGATCCACTCGAATCCCTTAAATTGAGCTCAGAGCCAAATAGAGATTTCTTGATCGCCTCTTTAACTCGCGAACTTCAGTTAGATGTTCCTCCACCGGCGAGATACTTCCTCTGGATAAAAGGAGTACTTGGTTTATTTATCGGTAACCCAGATTTTGGTAAGGGCCGTGATGGAGCGCTAGTTTCACACTCATTAGCTTTGGCAATTCCAGTAACAATTCGATTAGTACTTGCAGCAACTATTTTTGCAATAGTACTGGGAATCTCAATTGGAGTAATTACAGCCCTTCGTCAGTACAGCCGTTTTGACTACTCAATGACATTTGTTTCATTTTTGATGTTTTCTCTACCCGTCTTCTGGGTAGCAGTCCTACTTAAGGCATATCTTGCAATTTCATTTAATAATTTTTTACGTGACCCCCACGTGCCGTTTGGTTGGATAGTTTTTCTAGGTTTATTTGGAGCGATTTTCTGGGCCTCAATTATCGGCGGGACTCGCCGAACTTTTTGGACCGTTTTTGGTACGGCATTTCTCATTATTAGCACTCTAGTAACAATATTTAGTCTCACTGGCTGGTTCCTTAATCCGGGCCTTGGACCAATTGTTGTGCTTGCTATGTCGATCGGTATTGCATTTGGAGTTACGCAGATTTCAGTTGGATTAGGAAATAAGGCGGCTCTAAAATCTTCATTAACAATGGCGGGAATGTCGGTAATCGCTTACTACCCAGCGAATTGGGTATTTGATAACCATCCAGGTTCACTTCAGGTCTTTTTAATGGCCTCCTTGGCTATAACCGCTGCCGTTTTTGTTGGCATGTCATTCTCGAAGATTGACCGGGGACCGATTATTCGTACGACGATTATTACCGCTGTCCTTTCTGGAGGCCTCATAATCGTTGATAAGTTTATGCAAACGTGGAAGCCCTACATGGAAACTGATGCGATTAACTATCGCCCAGTACCAACTGTGGGACAGCGAAGTGATTTGTTGGGCTCAGATGATTGGTGGCTATCGAACTTAGATATTTTGACGCACCTAGTTCTGCCGACTTTGGCGCTCACGCTAATTTCATTTGCAGGGTATGTTCGTTTTTCTCGTGGAACCCTTTTGGATGTATTAAATCAAGATTACATTCGTACCGCTCGAGCAAAAGGGCTGACGGAGAGAACAGTTATTATGCGTCACGCCTTCCGTAACACAATGATTCCTTTGACCACGATTATGGTTGTTGATTTCGCAGGGGTTATTGGTGGCGCACTGATTACTGAGAGCGTTTTTGGCTGGTCAGGAATGGGAACTCTATTTCGAAATGGACTACTCGGTTATGACCTTAATTTACTGATGGGAGTCTTCTTTGTGACTGCCTCCTTGTCGGTAGTTGCTAACTTAGTTGCAGATTTGTTGTACTCGGCATTAGACCCACGCATTCGCGTAGGAAGCGGTGCATGATGATTTTCAAGAAGAAATCTGTACAAGACAATTCTCTGACGGTGAGTGGAGAAAATGCGATTGCAAACAAGGAAGTTGAAGGGTTAAGCCAAGGGCAAATTGTCCGTCGACGCTTCTTCCGCCACCGTGCGGCGGTATTCTCGCTATGCGTGATTTTCTTTATTACTTTTTTTGTATTCACCGCTTTGGATTTTAGATTATTCGGTATTTGGCGAATGCATGGCTGGTGGAAATGGACCGTGGAAGACATTCCAGAGTTGCGCTATGGCGATTGCCCAAATGACACGGTTGGCTGCCCGACTATCTCATTGCTTCCTAAGTTACTTGGCGGAAACGGCATTGGCTTTGGCGAGCACCCATTCGGGCAAGATGACATTGGCCGCGATTTCTTTGCCTTAGTTATGAAGGGCACTCAAAGATCTCTCTCGGTTATGATCGTCATCGGAATAATAGGCGCGTCAATTGGTACCGTCATCGGTGCAATTTCAGGCTTTTACCGCGGGAAAATAGATGCAGTTCTCATGCGCTTCACCGATTTCATTATCACTATCCCAGCAATCATTATCGGCTCTGTAGTCGGTTACCACTTCGGAAACCTCGGAGCGATTTTCCTAGCTTTCTATCTAGGTCTTTTCGCTTGGACAGGGTTATCTCGTCTTGTTCGAGGAGAGTTCTTAACTTTACGTGAGCGAGAGTTTGTCGATGCCGCAAGAGTTGCCGGCGCATCGAATCGCAGAATCATCTTTAAGCACATTCTTCCTAACGCCGTTGGCGTAATCATTGTTTCGGTTACGCTCTTGATGTCAGGTGCGATTTTGCTTGAAACTGCGCTCAGTTATATCGGTTTTGGCGTGGTTGAGCCCGATGTCTCACTTGGATTATTAATCAACAAGTATCAAGATGCCTTTACAACACGACCTTGGCTTTTCTGGTACCCAGGTTTATTCATTATCTCAATCGCTTTGAGTATTAACTTTATTGGCGATGGTCTTCGTGATGCATTTGATCCGCGCCAACGTCGACGGATCTCAAAAAAGGAACGTCAAGAGTCGGCAACTGCACGAAAGTTGGCACAGGCCAATGACTAAATTATCTAACGAAGAGATTCTTATGAATTTCAAAGATATTCAAAGCGGCGCTGCCTCTATTGATGAACTCTTTTCTTCGGAGCCTGGCAATGTGGGCACACACACCCGAATCACTTCTAGAAGAGTCACCAAGACGTCGAGGGATATTTCCACCGGGGAGCAGATCAGTTTTGTGCATTCTTCGCGTGTGACTGCGTCCCGGAGCTGGAGCGGCCCACGCATGGAAAGTAGCGCCGTCGACAATGATGGACATGCTGTATTTAGTCTCGATCTCATCGACGCGATCCCAGCTAGCAGTGATCTCTTTGGTTGGGTTAACAATCTTGATGCCCTCATCAAAGATCAGAACATAGGGCTTGAGAAATCCGAGGTAGATGCCGACACAGCAACTGCCACAGATCAGCGTGGTAACAATAATTTCGTTCATGCCACCATAGAAAGCGCTTTGTCCGATGAAGCCAATGCAAAAAGCGATCAAAATCCATCCAGTAAACAAGGCGCTACCGGGACGAAACTTTTCGGGGTTAGTCATTTACCAAGTTTCTCACACATGGAGGCATCCTTATGAGTAAGCCAATTTTAGAAATCTCGGGATTTAACGTTGATTTCTGGGTAGATGGAACGTGGTATCCAGCCGTTATCGATATGAACCTTTCTCTTGAACCAGGCAAGGTTACGGCCATTGTTGGCGAATCCGGATCCGGTAAATCAACAACTGCCCTAGGTCTGATGTCTCTTCTTGCATCTAATGCCCGCATGAGCGGAAGCGTTAAAGTTAAAGATCAAGAGATGCTCAATGCAAAGTCGGCCACCTTGCGACAGTTTCGAGGAAAAGAAGTCGCTTACATTTTCCAGGAGCCAATGACGGCCTTAAACCCGGTCTACACAATTGGTTTTCAAATCATGGAGACACTTCGAAACCACTTTGATATGGGTCCAGCTCAGGCCCATGCGCGTGCCCTCGAACTTATTACGATGGTTGATATTCCAGATCCAGCGCGCTCGATCGATAAATATCCCCACCAGCTATCTGGCGGACAGCGCCAGCGCGCAATGATCGCTCAAGCACTTGCCTGCGATCCGGGGTTATTGGTGGCCGATGAACCAACAACAGCCCTCGATGTAACGGTTCAGGCCGAGATTCTAGATCTCATGCGTGAGCTAAAAGATAAACTCAACTCTGCCATTTTATTGATTACTCATGACATGGGTGTTGTAGCCGATATGGCCGATGAGATTTTAGTGATGAAAGATGGAATCACCGTCGAACATGGCACTGCAGATCAAATCTTTAACAAACCACAGCATCCATATACACAACAGCTATTAGGCGCAGTTCCAAAATTAGGATCTAGCGTGAAGCGAGTACTGCCATACAAGGAGAGCGCTAAGCCAGAGCCGGTTTTACGTTTATCGGATGTCACAATTGAATATCCAAAACGCGGACGCATCCCAGCATTTGTAGCGGTTAAAAACTTCAGCCTTGAAATTTATCCTGGCGAAATCGTTGGCCTAGTTGGAGAATCTGGCTCAGGTAAGACAACTGTCGGCCGTGCTGCAATTGGACTTCTTCCGATTAAATCTGGAGCAATCGAGATTGTCGGCAAAGATATTAGTCACGCATCGCAGAAAGAACTCTTCTCTATTCGTCGCCATACTGGAATCGTCTTTCAAGATCCGGCCAGCTCGTTAAATCCACGTCTGCCAATCGGTGAGTCAATCGGTGAGCCAATCTTCTTAGCGAAAATCGCAAAGGGCGCAGAGTTAGCGCACATGATTGAGGATTTGCTCGATCAAGTTGAGCTTCCACGCAGTTATCGCAATCGCTACCCGCATGAACTATCTGGCGGGCAGCGACAGCGCGTAGGTATTGCTCGAGCCCTTGCACTGACGCCAGATTTATTGATTGCAGATGAACCAACTTCGGCGTTGGATGTCTCGGTTCAGGCCCGCTTCTTGGAACTATTGACCGAACTTCAAGAAAAGATGAAGTTCGCCTGTCTCTTTATTAGTCACGATTTGGCCGTTGTCGATATTTTGGCTCACCGTATTGCGGTGATGCAAAATGGAGTTCTCGTTGAAGAGGGCGATCGCGACGAGATCTTGCTGAGACCAAAAAATGAGTACACACGTCGTCTGATTTCAGCTGTTCCGGTACCAGATCCTGCCGAGCAGCGCATTCGTCGAGAGGCGCGGTTAGCCCTCAAGAAGTAGCTTGTTTTAATTGCTGGCTTGGCCGCTGCGATGTTTGTAGCGGCCTAAGAAATCGGCCTTCATGTCGGCGAAGTTTCCATCAATAAGCGCCTGTCGCATCTGATCGACTAAGCGCACAATGAATCGCTCGTTGTGTATCGTTGCAAGCGTTGCAGAAACCATCTCTTTGCCACGAAATACATGGTGCATATAGGCCCGTGTGTAGTGCGTACAGGTGTAGCAGTCACATTCATCATCTATTGCCGTGAAATCCCGCTTAAAACGGCTGTTAGATAGGTTAAAACGCCCCTCCATCGTGTACACGGCGCTCGTGCGTGCAATTCGCGAGGCTAAAACGCAGTCGAAAGTATCGATTCCATTTTCAACCCCCACAAATAAATCTTCGGGAGCGCCAATTCCTAATAAGTGCTTTGGCTTATCGGCAGGAAGTATCTGATTGACCCAGGTGAGGATTGTGCCCAAGGCGGATTTATCTAACGCCCCACCGATTCCGAAGCCATCGAAAGATTGACCCGATGATTGCATCGACCCGAGATCGGTGGCGGCTTTCTTGCGCAGATCTTCATATTGGGCGCCTTGGATGACACCGAACAGGGCTTGGTAGGGCTTACCGATTCGCTCATCTGTCAGGCGCTTGTGCTCGTCCAAGCAACGTAACGCCCATGCATACGTGCGATCCATCGCCAGCTCTTGATAGCGACGGGTGTTATGCAAAGTTGTGCACTCGTCAAATGCGAACATGATGTCGGCACCGATCTGATGTTGAACCTGCATCGAAATCTCGGGGGTAAAGCGATGCATCGAACCATCTAAGTGAGATTTAAAAGTGACGCCCTCATCATCGACATGGGCCAAGCGCTCCTTATTATCGGCGATGACATCATCGCGACGAAAGGTCTTTGCATCCATCGCTAAAACTTTCTTAAAGCCAACACCGAGAGATAAAACTTGAAAGCCACCTGAGTCGGTAATAGTTGGCCCCGGCCAGTTCATGAATTCGCCAAGCCCGCCAGCCTCATCGAGAATATCTGGCCCTGGTTGAAGATAGAGGTGATAAGCATTAGCAAGGAGCGCTTGTGCACCAAGATCTGCCATCGCTTCGGGGAGTACAGATTTAACGGTCGCCTTGGTGCCTACAGGAATAAATGCCGGAGTCTGAATCTGGCCATGCGGAGTTGTAATTGTTCCAACGCGCGCCAAAGAGTTACCTTCGGAATGTTTTATATCAAATGAGAAATTCACCAGTTACCAGATCTGTACTCGTGATTTTTCATCCAACCACATTCCATCAGACTCAGTCACACCAAAGGCTGAATAAAACTGGGGGACGTTCTTTACGATTTGATTGCAGCGAAACTCATTTGGTGAGTGTGGATCAGTTGCGATTCGTCGGCGTAGCTCTTCGGGTCGAACTTTACCTCGAGCAAAATGGGCCCACGAGTAAAAGAAGCGCTGGTCGCCAGTTAAGCCATCGATGACCGGTGCGCTTTTGCCCGCCAGCGAAATTTGATAGGCCTTATAGGCAATTGATAAGCCGCCTAAATCGCCAATATTTTCACCCACGGTTAGTGCGCCGTTAACGTTGATATCAGGGGTCTCCTCAGGACGCAGCTGGTTGTACTGCTCAATAAGAGCGTTAGAGCGAATTTCAAATGCTGTGCGATCGGCATCGCTCCACCAGTTATTAAGGGCGCCATCTCCATCGTACTTTGAACCTTGATCATCAAAACCATGGCCGATTTCGTGTCCGATAACGGCCCCGATTCCGCCGTAATTGACGGCATCATCTGAATTGAGTCCAAAGAATGGAGGCTGCAAAATCGCTGCTGGGAAAACGATCTCATTCATGATGGGGTTGTAATAGGCGTTAACGGTTTGAGGGGTAATCATCCACTCATCTCGGTCAACAGGTTTGCCGATTTTAGAAATCTCATGATCGCGTTGGAACTTGGTGACCTGGCCAATATTAGAAAAAAGGTCATCTGGACTAGTGGATAGCTTTGAATAATCCCACCACTTATCTGGATAGCCAATTTTGGTATTGAACTTAGCTAGCTTCTCAAGCGCCTTTTCTTTAGTTTCATCGCTCATCCACTCTAACTCGCTAATACTGATGCGATAGGCCTCAAGTAGATTTTTGACTAAATCCTGCATGCGGGCTTTAGCCTGTGGTGGAAAGTGGCGCTCCACAAAGACTTTGCCGATTGCCTCACCGAGTGAGCCCTCAACAATGGAGACTGCACGCTTCCAGCGCTCGCGAAGCTCGGGGGTTCCGGAGAGTGTCTTGCCGTAAAAGGAGAAGTTCTGATCAACTAAATCGCTAGAAAGGTATGGGGCCGATCCGCTAATAATGTTCCACTTGAGCCAGTTGACCCAGGAGTCACGATCAAAGGCGGCCAAAAGTTTGGAGAGATCTGAGAAAAATGATGGCTCCCGAACGATGACTGACTCCAATACAACGGCAGGAATTTCACCGGCGGAAAGGTAGAGATCCCAATCAAAGGCGGGCATGAGGGCGCTTATTTCGTCGCGGCTCATTTTGTTATAGGTCAGCGTTGCATCGCGATCCTTGACTTGATCCCAGTGGCACAGGGCAATGGCACTTTCAAGAGCCATGATGGAGTTGGCAATGGAGGCACCGTCATTGATTCCAACGAGAGAGAACATCGCCTCAATATGTTCTACAAAGGCCTTACGGATGTCGGCGTATTGATCCTCGCGATAGTAAGACTCATCCGGCAGCGAGAGTCCGCCTTGGCCGATATAGAAAATATGTTCATCGGCATCCATTTGATCGGCGTAGATAAACGAGCCGAAGATTCCACCGAGGCCTTGTGCCTCTAGATATGACATCGTTGAAATAAAGTCGGTAAGGCTTTGAATCGAATCGCACGTGGCTAAGTCTTTTAGGATTGGCGTGTAGCCCTTTGCCTCAATGGCATCGGCGGCCATAAAGGAGGTATAGAGATCGCTAATTTTCGTGGCCTCGTCCGAGCCCGAGGCGGTTTCGATAATTTCATGTACGTGTTTTTCAGATTCAATCCGCAGGGCGACGAAGGCACCATCGGAGGATCTGTCGGATGGAATTTCATGGGTCGCTAGCCACTTGCCATTGAAGTGGCGATAGAGATCATCGCTCGCGGCAATCGCTGGCTCAATGTGAGTTAAATCTAAACCGCTGGTGCTGGTACTCACGCGCAAAACCCCTAACAAAATAAGTAGTTGAAAGTTCAACCGTTAGCGTAGACTGTCCTCATGCCAAGTGAAAACGCTACCGCACCAGCCTGGCTTAACCCAGCCGAGATGAAGGCCTGGCGCAGTTACATCATCGCCAGCCGGCGCTTATTAGAGGCCTTGGACAATGATTTAGATGGACACGATCTATCAATGCCCGATTATGAAATTTTGGCGCAGTTAAGCGATGCCCCTGATCGTCGCTTGCGGATGAGCGAGCTCGCAGAGATAACACTTTTATCCCGCTCGCGTTTATCACACCGCATGAAGGTTATGGAAAAAGCTGGATGGGTCAAACGTGAGGCATGCCCATCAGATAAACGCGGCTACTTTGCCGTGATGACGGCCAAAGGTTGGAAGGCAATAGTCGCTGCCGCCCCGGACCATGTTGATAGCGTTCGATCGCGATTTCTTGAGCACTTATCAGTAGGTGATCAAGAAGTTTTGGCGCAGATTTTTTCTAGGATTGAAACATCTCTTCGCACCGAGGTGCTCGACGAATAATAAAGTGAATTAAAAAAGCCCGCCACATAAAGTGGCGGGCTTTTTTAATTGTTAATTACTTAGCTGCTGCCTTCTTGCGGCGGCGCTTCTTTGGAGCAGCTGCAGGTGCTGCTGCTGCCTTCTTGCGCTTCTTTGGAGCAGCTTTCTTAGCTGCTGCCTTCTTGCGCTTCTTTGGAGCAGCTTTCTTAGCTGCTGCCTTCTTGCGCTTCTTTGGAGCAGCTTTCTTAGCTGCTG
>Ga0265593_1000871_pt1 | contig 15226 bp, 18 predicted proteins | sample saktaG_8_FD_190136 | JGI IMG/M metagenome (GOLD analysis project Ga0265593, IMG submission 190136) | Saline water microbial communities from Sakinaw Lake, British Columbia, Canada - sak_2011_5_24_36m | ecosystem: Environmental > Aquatic > Non-marine Saline and Alkaline > Saline ...
TACCGCTTGTGGCGAAAAAGCTGCTGAAGCTCCTGCTGCTGAAGCTCCTGCTGCTGAAGCTCCTGCTGCTGCACCTGCTGAAGCTGCTCCTGCTGCTGAAGCTGCACCTGCTGCTGACGCTGCTGCTCCTGCTGCTGAAGCTGCTAAGTAATTAGCTTTTAGTAATAAAAAAGCCGACTAAAAGTCGGCTTTTTTATTTTCCACCCCACTCAACATCACTAGCTAATCACTCGCCAATCAAACCCTATCATTTGATCTGCAACACCAATCCAATCTTCTTCACACCCTAATACTTTAGCCAAAGCCATTTTAGCCAATTTTGGTGTGTTATTTTTAGCACTTAAATGTGCCGCAACAATATGCTGCAATTGACTATTATCTAATTTAGATAATATATTGGCAGAATCTGAATTCTCTAAATGTCCCAAATCCCCACCAACACGCTGTTTTAATGACCAGCTATAAGGTCCGGCTTGCAACAAGCTAGCATCATGATTGCATTCTAATACCAATGCTTTGCAACCACTTAACTGATCTTCAATGTGAGGGGTGCTACGACCTACATCTGTGAGTACGCCTAATTGATGATTACCGTCAGTAAAAACACACTGTATGGGCTCACGCGCGTCATGTGGGACAGGGTAGGGTTGTACTTGTATGTCGTTAATTGCAAAAGGCATATGGCTATCAACCACATTTAACTGAATGTCATGTTGATTGGGCATATAACGGCTCACCATTTTAAGGGTGCCATAGGTAAGCCACACCGGAATGTTGTACTTTGCGGCCAACTTAAATACACCGCCTGCATGATCATCATGTTCATGCGTAATAACAATACCCGTTAAAGTAGTAGGATCAACACTCAACCGTCCGAGCCTAGAAAGCGTTTCTTTAAGACCGAAACCACAGTCCAACATCAGCGTGGTGTGATGTACTTTTACCACTAGCGAATTGCCAGCACTACCACTACCAAGTGAGGCAAAACGCATAGCTTCTGAACCTTAATTCGCAATGAACGCTATTTTAACTGCTCATACATAAGGGCCACGATGCGGTTTGCCGTGGTTGTTGCAATACGCGCGCCTTCTTTATCTACGACCGTCACAATTGCATTATCTTTATCGCCATCAGCGACTTTAATGCGATATTGTTTTTCTGGGTTTACTTTTTGCTTATCGTCTGTACCCCAGAATTTTAGTTTTTCAACCATACTTTTTTCATCTTTATTGCTAACTGTTCCAGCGTCTTTTTTATCATCGTCACCCCAGAATTTTAAGGTATCTAGCAAGCCTTTCTTTTTCTTAGGAGTGTCGTCAATATCAACATCCGCATAACGCACAAAGAATATACCGTTAGAACGATCTTTATCTTCAATCACGAAACCAACTCTATCCAAAGCCAAACCTACTCGACGCCAAGCGCGGTCAAAAGCATCATTTAACTTCAATGTGGCACTACCATCAGTTTCCTTGATGACTTCAGCACGTTTCAAAGTCACACCTTGAGCAATAATCTCTTTGGATTTTTGCTCAGCAACACCAAGTTTCACCATTAAACGGCGTAATAATTCGGCGTCTAACTCTGCATCTCGCACATCCTGTGCGACGGCTGCCTTATCCTCTACTTTATACCCTGTATCAATCTCACCATATCGTGTTTTTGTCTTATTTTTATCGGCATCTGGCGCCCCTGAAACCGAACGATGTGTCATGTAAATTTCGGTTGTGCCCGCTTCATTGCCGCGGTCGATACGTGTACGAAATTTTTTCTTATCCGTAAAATTCGATAATTTATCTAGCCATTTATCAACCTTATCGCCTAAATTACCCGTCTCATCTTTTTTGATTGCTTCAGAATCAATCCATTCGGTTTCCATCACGCCCAATTGTGCATTTTCTGAACGCACAGCAAACCCTTGATCTGCCCAAAATTCGAGTATCACTGGCCATACTTTTTCAGCAGAGGAATTCACCACTAGCCATCGTTGCGCACCGGCTTTTTCTAATCTAACGCCATCTGGCGTCACCAACACTTTTTCAACGCCAATCTCTTGGCCTTCTTGTGCTTGGCTATAGCTTGAATAGTTAGTGCTGCCAGGAATAGAATAGGCATCACTCACTGGACTCGCCGTTAAATCAGGGGGCACTTCTAACGGACGAGAACGTCCCGCACCTTTATAATCTGAAGTGTTATTGATAAAAGGAATCGAATCGCACGCAGTCAAGCTTGCGATAACCAGCATATAAATAACGCTATGTTTGATATTTATTTGTTTCATTCAGACCTCTGTATAAAATACTTTATAAATCGCTGTAACTAGCAATGTAATTAAACACTATAAAAGCTGTGCGGGTTTGCAAGCGTTTCGCAACACTTCATGGTATTGCACCGACAAATGTACCATCGGCAACCTAATGCCCGACTTTATTAAACCCATTTGTTCCAAAACCCATTTCACCGGTATTGGGTTCGCTTCAACAAAGAGTTTTTGGTGTAACTGAAATAATTTTGCATTAATCTCACAAGCAGTCTTAACGTCACCCGCTACCGCAGCTATACACATCTCATGCATGAGCTTGGGTGCTACGTTAGCGGTCACTGAAATAACGCCTTTGCCACCTAACAACATTAAACTCATAGCCGTTGCATCATCACCGCTCAATACGGCGAAATCTTTAGGTGCCCGTAACAGCAAATCTGTACCGCGCTCTATGCCGCCGGTTGCATCTTTAATACCAATAATGTTTGCGTGTGAGGCTAAACGTAGCGTTGTATCGTTAGTAATGTCACAGGCCGTACGACCAGGTACATTGTAAAGAATTTGCGGGATATCTACTGCATCGGCAATTGCTTTAAAGTGCTGGTACAAACCCTCTTGAGTGGGCTTGTTGTAATAAGGCGCGACTAATAAACATGCATCTACGCCTAATTCTTTGGCTTTTTGCGTCAGCTCAATGGCTTCTTTGGTTGAATTGGCACCAGTCCCTGCAATTACAGGCACTCGTCCATTGACTTGGTTCACCGCTGTTTTTATCAATAAGCAATGTTCATCAAAATCCACTGTGGGCGACTCACCAGTCGTACCTACGATTACAATACCATCAGTGCCTTGGTCGATATGAAATTCAATCAACGCCTTCAAAGAAGGGATGTCTAAACTACCGTCTTCGAACATTGGCGTGACAATTGCCACCAAACTGCCTTTGGCTAGCAAACTTCCTTGGCCTACTGAACCGCCTTGTAACATACGCAAACCTAAAGTATTCATAATCTTATATTTTAACTTAAAAGCCAGGTGAATATACAGTTTCTCAATGCAAAGTTTCTCTAGGAAAACTGAATAACCTATCAAGATTAATCGATACGCACAACTCCATATAGATACGATTATCTGAACTTTTTAAGAATTAACACATAGTCACATGTAAGACGCAAAGATGATTTGTGTAATTTTTTACTTAATTAATAGAGGCGCCCTAAAGCATAAACACGCTATAATTTAGTCTATCATTTTAGATAATTACCATGACTATTGATTTTCATCATTACATCATGATTCTAATTGGCACAGTGCTTGTGAATAACATCGTGCTAGTTAAAATCCTAGGACTTTGCCCATTTATGGGCGTCTCTAAAAAATTAGAAGCCTCCATTGGCATGGCTGGCGCAACAGCATTCGTGCTCAGCATAGGTTCAATGACAAGCTGGGGAATTACGCATTATCTTCTTGATCCAAATGGTTTAGAGTATCTTCGCACCCTTTCATTTATTGTGGTGATTGCTGGCGTTGTTCAGTTTACTGAAATGGCAATGGAAAAAAACTTCCCCCCTTTATATCAATCGCTAGGTATTTTCTTACCATTGATTACAACTAATTGTGCCGTATTGGGCATTCCTTTATTAAATGCACAATCAAGCCATAGCTTTATGGAGTCGCTGTTATTTGGCATGGGTGGGGCATTGGGCTTTTCTTTGGTGCTCATTTTATTTGCATCTATGCGCGAACGGCTGGAAGCCGCCGATGTACCCGTGGTGCTCAAGGGCTCTGCGATTGCTATGGCCACTGCAGCACTGATGAGCTTAGCGTTCATGGGGTTTGCTGGCCTCGATAAATATTAAATTTAAGTACTTAACATTCTAGCAACATGATTATTTCCCTTTACATTATGCTTGGTCTTGCCTTATTACTTGGGGTTGTACTGGGCATCTCTGCATTATTATTTAAAGTTGAAGGCGACCCACTGGTCGCCCGCATCGATGCCATTTTGCCGCAAACGCAATGTGGTCAATGCAGCTATCCGGGCTGCAAACCTTATGCAACAGCCATCGCAGCAGGTGAAGCTGACATTAATCAATGTCCCCCTGGTGGCGATGCTGGCGCGCATGCGTTAGCAGATTTAATGGGCGTGGAATATAAACCTATTAATGCAGCTAATGGCGTAGAAAAACCCAAGGCGGTGGCTTTTATTGATGAGGCAACTTGCATAGGTTGCACACTTTGCATACAAGCCTGCCCAGTGGATGCTATCCTAGGTGCAGCGAAGCACATGCACACAATCATTACTTCAGAATGCACCGGTTGCGAGCTATGTTTGGCGCCTTGCCCAGTAGATTGCATTACGATGCTACCAATCGCTGAAAATCCAGACAATTGGAAATGGAAATACCCTGTCATACCAATCATAGCGGTACCTTTTGAGGCAAATAATGCCAATTAACAATGCACTTTTAATAGCAGAAAATATAAATAAAACTTAAGCATGAATGCAATTATCAACTTTGCGAGCAATTTAATTCGCGGCGCCTCTAGCAACAAAGACGTCTTTAAATTCAATGGTGGCGTACATCCGCATGATCACAAAGCCGAATCAACCACGCTTCCTATCGCCCAGCTTGCCATCCCTGAAAAACTCATACTGCCGCTACGCCAACATGTAGGTTATATTCCTAAAGTTTTGGTGCAAGTAGGCGACTTTGTACTAAAAGGTCAAATGCTTGCAGAACCAGAAGGCACGGTATCGGCAGCGATTCATGCACCGACTTCTGGCACGATTACCGCCATTAGCGAACAGGTCATTCCGCACCCGTCTGGTCTACCTGATATGTGCATCACGCTAACACCAGATGGTAAAGATACTTGGGCACAATTACAGCCAACGGACTGGCGCAATACCGATAAAAAAAGATTGGTAGATAAATTGCGCGCATCAGGCATTGTTGGCTTGGGTGGCGCGACCTTCCCTACACATATTAAATTGCGTACAAACGGCAAGTCTAACGTACATACCTTAGTGATTAACGCAGCTGAGTGCGAGCCATATATCACTTGTGATGACATGCTGATGCGCGAACGTGCAGACCAAGTCATCAACGGAATAAAAATCGTACAGCATTTGCTTGGTGCAGAAAAATGTATCATAGGTATTGAGGATAATAAACCTCAAGCAGCCAGTGCGATGACAGCAGCCTGCGCCAATAAGGCGTTACAAGTAAAAGTAGTCCCTACGCTTTACCCTAGTGGCGATGCGCGGCGCTTGATTCATCTGCTACTTGATATTGAAATTCCAAATGACAAACGCTCGACTGACGTTGGCATACAAGTATTTAACATCGCCACTGTGCTGGCGGTTTATCGTTATTTTGAATTCGGTGAGCCCTCCATTAACCGCATAGTGACGATGACAGGCAATGTAGAAAAACCTCAGAATTTTGAAGTGTTATTTGGCACACCGCTACAATCATTAATAGCCGCAGCTGGTGGCGCCAAAGCGGATACAACGCATTACATCATGGGCGGCCCAATGATGGGCTTTGATTTGCCCAACGAGCAAGTACCCATTACAAAAGCAGCTAATTGCATTATCGCCACAGCGCCTGATTTATTCCCTGCACCACCACCCGCCATGCCATGCATACGTTGTGCGCGTTGCGCAGATGCCTGCCCAGTCAATTTGCAACCACAAGAACTTTATTGGTTTTCGAAGTCTGATAACTTTGAAAAAGCGCGCGACTATAATTTATTTGACTGTATAGAATGTGGCTGTTGCTCTTATGTATGCCCTAGCGACATCCCACTCGTACAATATTATCGGTACGCAAAAAGTGAAGTTATTGCCTCAGATAAAGGCAAAGAAGCGGCTGATCTAGCGCGTGAACGTAATGAATTTAGATTAGCACGTATTGAACGAGAGAAATTAGAACGCGCGCAAAAACATGCTGAACGGGCACAAGCTGGCAAAGCTGAAATTAAAAGCGTTGAGGCCAACACAACCAACCTCACTTTAGAAAAAGATGAAACCTTAGCTCATGCACAAACAACCACATTGGCGCCAACTGACAAACAAGCAGCCATTGCCGCCGCAATAGCACGCGCTAAAGCGCAAAAAGTAGCCTCTACCCCAGCATTAGCAGCAGATAATAAAAGTTCAGCGCCTACAACGAATGAAGCTCAAGCAACACAAGATAAGCAAGCCATGATTACTGCAGCGATAGAACGCGCAAAAGCAGCAAAATTAGCGGCAATCCAAGCGGGCGTTACACCTAAAAATATTGAAAACCTAAGTGCTACAATTCAAACTGAAATCAATGAAACTGACGCAATACGCGAAAAAATAAACATAACCACCAAAACCAAAGTGGCAGATTAAATAGGATAAGCATTTGAACCGCTCACCATACATTACAGACGCACCCACCGTCACCAGCATTATGCTTAAAGTATTGCTGGCACTAGTTCCTGGCATCATTGCTTATACATGGATTTATGGCGGTGGGATTTTAGTGTCAATTACACTCGCCACGACCACTGCTTTAGTCTGCGAAGCGGCCTTACTTAAAATTCGCCAACGTCCGATCAAACCTTATTTAATCGACATGAGCGCCGTAGTAACAGCGTGGCTACTTGCTTTAGCAATACCCCCTTTAGCACCTTGGTGGCTAGTCGTGGTGGGCACATTTTTTGCAATCGTCATTGCAAAACAACTTTATGGTGGACTAGGCTACAACCCATTTAATCCGGCGATGGTAGGCTACGCCGTGCTACTTATTTCATTTCCACTCATTATGACTAAGTGGCCTGCACCCTTATTATTAGCTGAACACCCTCTTAGCTTTATGGAACAACTTAACTTTATTTTCAGCAATATGCTCCCCTCGGAAATTAAAGTGGATGCGATTACGTCAGCCACCCCACTCGATTACTTGAAAACACAACTCATGCTCAAACACGAAGTGAGTAATATCAAGCAGGCACCTATATTTGGCATATTTGGCGCTAAAGGTGGAGAAGTTGTCACGGGCGCTTATTTATTAGGGGGCTTATATTTATTGCAGCAACGCGTTATCAGTTGGCATTTACCCACAGCATTTTTAGCGGCATTAGCTATCATCTCACTCACATTTTATGCAGTTGAGCCTGCTCACTTTGCTAATCCAATGTTTCATTTAATGAGTGGCGCATCAATGTTATGTGCATTTTTTATCATTACCGACCCAGTCAGTGGCCCGACCACACCCAAAGGTAAACTCTACTTTGCTGCTGGCGTTGGTGTACTCACTTATTTAATCCGCGTCTATGGAGGCTATCCAGATGGCGTGGCATTTGCCGTGTTATTAATGAATATGTGCGTGCCATTAATTGATGCACTTACACAACCACGTGTCTTTGGACATAAAGAATAATATGCAAGATACCATGTTTAAACATGCATCTAAAACAGCTATTACGCTGGTTGCTTTTGCCTTTCTTGGCACGGCAATGCTCGCCTATGTGTTTGATATTACCCGCGCGCCGATTGAAGCTAGCGAAAAGGAGGCGCGCTTAGCCCTGTTTAAGCAAATATTGCCTGAGAGCACTTACGACAACGACTTGTTGAAAGATAACGTAGAAATTGTACCGAATGAGCAATTAGGTAATCGCCAACCCACAGTTGCAAATATTGCAAAGTCCAATGGAAAAACTGCTGGCGTTATACTAGAAGCTGTTGCTCATGATGGTTACAGTGGCGACATTAAACTACTCATCGCAATCCGCGCAGATGGCTCAATTAGCGGCGTACGGGTACTAGCACATAAAGAAACGCCAGGCTTAGGCGACTATATTGATATTACGCACGGTAATTGGATAAAACTATTTAACGATGAATCGGTCAATAAAACACCAATTGAACAATGGCACGTGAAAAAAGATGGTGGTAAATTTGACTATGTAGCCGGCGCCACCATTACGCCGCGCGCTGTAGTCAAAGCAGTATTAAAAGCATTGCAGTTTTATGAAGCAAACAAACAAACGCTTTTTGCAATTGCTAAAGTTGAATAAGGAATAGCCATGAGCAACCTCTATAAAGAAATTACCATCAATGGGTTATGGAAACAAAACACAGGCGTAGTCCAATTACTAGGCTTATGCCCGACGCTTGCAGTGACTACAAGTGCAGTCAATGGTCTAAGTTTAGGCTTTGCCACTGCACTAGTCATGGCCGCCGCAAATGGCTCCGTTTCGCCTGTGCGTCAGTTTGTACCAAACGAAATCCGCGTACCTGTTTTCATTTTAGTGATTGCGACTTTAGTAACCGTCATAGATTTGTCCATCAATGCATTCGCGCATCCGCTACATAAAGTTTTGGGGATTTTCATTCCTTTAATTGTGGTTAACTGTATTGTACTTGCGCGAGTAGAATCATTTGCTGCTAAAAATCCACCAGTGCCTTCAATGTTGGATGGCTTTATGATGGGCTCAGGGCTCATGCTTGTACTGGGCTTGCTGGGTGCGATTCGAGAATTGGTAGGCAAAGGCACAATTCTATCTGGTTTGGATTTAGTGTTCGGCCCAGCCGCGCACCCTTTCATGTGGACTAGCACCGATTATCATGGCTTATTATTAGCGGTTTTACCACCTGGCGCATTTTTGGGCTTAGGCTCGCTGATTGCAATTCGCAATTGGATAGAGATTAGAAAAGCAGCTAAAACTAGCGCGCCCAGTCCAAGTCTGAAACCTGCGCTCAGCCATTAATATCCATGAACGAGCTTAAACGCTTTGAAATATTTAAGCGCTTAAGTGTCGCTATACCCAATCCAACAACAGAACTCAAACATCACAGCACATTTGAACTATTGATTGCAGTGATTTTATCCGCACAAGCCACCGATAAAAGTGTAAACCTAGCTACCGATAAACTATATGCCATTGCCAATACGCCAGAAAGCATATTAGCACTAGGCATATTGGGCTTAGAGCAATTCATTAATACGATTGGGCTATATCATGCCAAAGCCAAAAATGTTCTGGCCACTTGCCAAATGCTCATCACGCATCATCAGTCACAGGTGCCCAATACACGTGAAGCCTTAGAGCGTCTTCCAGGTGTCGGACGTAAAACTGCCAACGTCATTTTGAATACCGCATTTGGTGAACCAACCATCGCCGTGGATACACATTTATTCCGGCTAGGCAATCGCATCAAACTAGCTACTGGCAAAACTGTCTTAGAGGTAGAGCATCAATATCTCAAAACAATACCGGCAGAATTTATGCAAGATGCACACCATTTACTAATTTTACATGGCCGCTATACCTGTATTGCGCGTAAGCCAAAATGTGCGGCATGCTGTATTGAAGATTTATGTGAATATCCGGCAAAAGAATATAACGTGGTAAATAATTAAAATGAGTTTATACAATCCAAGTCGAGATCAAGCGCGACAATTTTTATTCGACGCTTGGTCTAAATTTCAGCAAAAACTAACACTGACAGATTTAGAAAAAATTGCGGTTGAAGTTATACAAATGCATCCTGAATATCATTTTGTATTCAATTCACCAGAACGCTATATGGAACAACAATATTTTCCAGAAATAGGCGAGACTAATCCTTTTCTGCATATCTCTTTACATTTATCAGCCATTGAGCAAATTAGCATCAATCAGCCAATAGGCATTACATCCATCTACAACCAACTTTGCACACAACATCACGACAAACACGCATCGCAACATGACATATTAGAATGTCTTGCTGAAACCATTTGGTATTCCCAACGCCACAATGTGCCATTAGATTCAGCACATTATCTTGACCTATTGAAAGTAAAAATTAGATGAGAATTTTTAATCCAAGCATCTAAACTTAACTTACCAGCACCACCTAATAACAAAGGCATAAACATTATCAAATAAATAACTGGCAACTTGTAATTACCAAATCCATCACCTGTTTCATCTACGAGACGATAGCCCTTTAGAAGATCTGCTAAAGAGAAGACCTGCTCAGGTATATGCACCGTCAATATTGCCACTATCGTTAATATCATTAAAGACACCGTAAAAAATCGTGTTGCAAAACCAACGAATAAAGCAATTGCCCCAAAAATCTCAAAATAAGTGGCTAGATTCCAGCTGACGTCGATTGATACTAAATTGAATGGGAAAGGAAATTGCAATTCAGAAAACCAATTCTTACCATGATATTTTTCCAATCCTGACTCTAGAAACTCCCAAGCCAACAAACTGCGTAAAAATAATTGAGGAAGCCATGTAGTAGTCTTATCTAATAACGAAGTCGCTTGCAAATAGAATCTTACAGGACTAACTTTCCTTACAATGCTGGGCATAATTTTATCCTAATAAAATTAGTGACTTACTTTAGTCGCATAATACCCAAAACCCTTACAAAAACTATATTGATAATCAAAGTACATTCATGATTAAATGTTGAAATGAAAAAAACACATGAATGGCTTAACGACCATGGTGACTACTTATATCGCTTTGCTTTGGCAAGATTGCGCGATTCACATGCTGCAGAAGATGCTGTACAAGAAACTATGCTTGCGGCTGTCAAAAGCAATAGCTTTGATGGTAAATCTTCAGCTCGTACTTGGCTTACAGGCATACTGAAACATAAAATCATTGATCTGCAGCGCAAGCAAATTCGCGAGCAGCCATTATCTGACTTAATCGACTTAGATGCATCCGATACCAGCATGGACGACTTTTTCGACAAAAGTGGCCATTGGCTTGATAAGCCACAAACATTGGATATGCCCGAAAACGCACTTGAGCAAAAACAATTCTTAACTATTTTAAGTGATTGCATGGACAAGCTACCTGCTAAATTAGCCGCAATCTTTATGATGAGAGACGTACATGAAACAGATAACGAAAATATTTGTAAGGAACTTGGAATCACTGCGACCAATGCTTGGGTGATGCTGTATAGAGCCCGCATGGGATTAAGAAAATGTCTAGAGATGAATTGGATTGCAGGGTAATCCGGTGAAAATAATGCTTACTTGCAAACAAGCCAGCCAGATTATCTCTCAGTCATTAGATAATCCGTTGTTATGGTCAGACCGCATGAGATTAAAGTTTCATCTTTTTATTTGCGACGCCTGTAGTCGTTTTGGTCATCAGCTGCATTTGTTGGCTAATGCGGTGAAACGCATCAAGAATGAAACTGAAAATGACAGCACTATACAGCTTAGCTTAGAGGCAAAAGCAAAGATTTTGAATGCAATTGCATCTAAAAACCATTAAACACCGTATTAATTTATCACATTACTTTTAATCATTAATAAAGGATTTAGTATGAACAACACTCAAAAATCAATCGCACTCGCTATCAGCGGTGCGTTCGCGTTATCAATCGCTGCTAGTTCAGTGAATGCTGCAGAAAACCCATTTGCTGTGAAGTCATTATCTTCAGGCTATCAAGTTGCTGACAATGCAACAGGTAAAATGAAAGATGGCAAATGCAGCACAGGAAAATGTGGCGCAAGCAAAAAAGCTGCGATAAAAAAATCACAAGAGGAAAAAGCTAAAGAAGGTAAATGTAGTGCTGAAAAAATGCAAGGCGACAAAATGAAAGAGGGTGATTGCAGCGCTGAGATGAAGAAAGAAATGCCAGATAAAGCATCTCAAGCTAAATAACACTACGCTGACAGATTTATCCTGACTGACACTTGGCTTTAAACCATGAGCTTACTCAGTAATAAAACAAGTAATATTCAAGGCGTGGGTTTGGGGTTAAAGCGCGAGCTGATACCCCAGATTCAAGCTGCTTTTGGTAATGAGTCGATTGCTAATATCAACTTTGTTGAAATTGCACCGGAAAACTGGTTAGATATTGGCGGAAAATCTGCTAAACAGCTTGATTGGTTTGTAGAGCGCTACCCTATTGTTTGCCATGGCTTATGCTTATCTCTTGGTGGGTTGGCACCTCTCAATACGGCTTTTTTACAGCAAGTAAAAAGGTTTTTGCTTCAATATAACATTCCTCTGTATACCGAACATTTAAGCTACTCAACTGATGGCTACAATGGCCAGCAAGGGTATTTATACGATTTACTACCTATACCATTTACTGAAGAAGCTGTGCGTCACGTTGCTCAGCGAATACGTCAAACGCAAGACATTTTAAGCCAACGCATTGCCATAGAAAATGCTTCTTTTTATGTACAAGCTCCAATCTCGTCAATGGATGAATTAACGTTTATCAAAGCAGTACTAGAAGAAGCCGACTGCTTCTTACACTTAGACATTAACAACCTTTACGTCAATAGCGTTAATTTTGACTTTGACGCACATGTGTTTTTGCATGGCATTCCGGGCGAGCGCATTGTGTATTCACACATGGCAGGTCATTATCAGCAAGCGCAGGATCTTTTGATTGACACACATGGCACAGAAATCATTAACCCTGTATGGGCATTGCTTGCAGAGGCTTATGAGCTCTTTGGGCCATTCCCTACCTGTTTAGAGCGAGATAACAACATACCGCCTTTGCCAACACTGATGCATGAAGTCAATAAAATTGCGGATATCCAAAATAAGTATCGATTTTAGACATGACAAAAAATATCCCTAATTTTCAGCAGTATCAGCAAGCATTTACCGCCTATATTCGTGACCCTATTGGCCAGCCCAGGCCAAAAAATGTCTCAGCTAAAGGCATGAATATTTATAAGGAAATTGTGTTTAACAATTTATTTGAATCTGTTTCAGCCTGCTTTCCCGTTGCGCGAAAAGTCATGGGAAAGCGAGCTTGGTTAAGCTTAATACGTAAATACTTTCGAGTGCATTCTGCCAGCACGCCAATTTTCAGAAAAATTCCTGAAGAGTTTTTAACCTACCTAACAAATCTGGAGAAATCCTCCTCAGATACACTACCTGTATATTTAACCAGTCTTTGTCACTACGAGTGGATTGAGTTACTCGTTTCAACAATGGCAGATAGCTCGCCTGAAACTGTTATTAATAATCAAATAATAAATGTTGCTGGTGATTTACTAGAATATCAACCAGCGTTTAACCCGACGATGCAATTACTCAATTACCCATACGCAGTGCAAAAAATATCACCTCGTTATAAACCTAAAGAAAAAGTAGCAACGCAACTTTTGGTGTTTCGCAATACAGAATACATCGTAAAGTTTATTGAGCTAAACCCTATCACTTACAGGCTAATTGAGTTACTTCAAGATAAAGGCATGACAAGCAAGCGAGCGCTAACTCAGATTACAAATGAAATTGGGAATTTACCGCTAGAAAAAGTAATTCAGTTTGGACTGGAAATTCTAAATGAATTAAAAAATCAAGGTGTCGTACTTGGCGTTTATAACAAGCCTTTATAAATCATTAATCGTCAAAACTGACTTGTTTCGTCTGACGTTCTTCTAACGCGATAAGCAAGTTTTTTTGATCTTTTGGGTTCATATCCCACCAGCCCTTAATTTCATCAGTAGTGCGATAACAGCCTAAACACATCCCTGTTGAATCATCGACTGTGCATACCCCTATGCAGGGTGATTGAATTTCATTTTGTATATTTTCAGACATAGTCGAACCCTTCTTTCTGGTTTAGCTTAAAACACCGTGGCATTGCTTGAATTTTTTACCAGATCCACATGGGCATGGATCATTACGACCCACTTTCACACCTTCACGCACGATTGGTTGAGTATTAGTTGATTGCTCAGCATCCACAGGGTTAGCTAATGCTTCATCATAGTCAGCATGTTGATATTGCACATTCTCTACTTCAACCGGCTTTTCAACTGCTTCAACATCCGCCTCGTTTTTCACTTGTACCAACATTGTAACTTTTGTGACTTCACTTTTCACTGCATTTAACAAACCTTCAAACAGTTCAAATGCTTCGCGCTTGTATTCTTGCTTAGGATTTTTTTGAGCATAAGAGCGCAAATGTATGCCTTGGCGTAAATGGTCAAGCGCAGCAAGATGCTCTCGCCAATGATTATCTAAACTTTGTAGCATCACCGACCGCTCAAACTGACGCATAACATCTGCGCTAGCAAGCGACTCTTTATCAACATAAGCACTGTTAGCCGCTTCAATGATGCGATCACGCAACGTTTCTTCATGCAAATCAGGATTATCTTCCAACATTTTTTGCAATGGAATTTCAAGTCCAGTTTCGGCCTTAAGTTCTCTTTCCAAACTTGGCACATCCCATAACTCTTCAACACTATTAGGCGGAATGTGTGTTGCAATCATGCTGATAAGGACATCTTCACGCATCGCTTGAATCGTATCGCCCACATCAATCGCTTCCAATAATTCATTGCGCTGCTCATAAATAACCTTACGTTGGTCATTCGCCACATCATCGTATTCGAGCAGTTGTTTACGAATATCAAAGTTGCGCCCTTCTACTTTACGCTGTGCATTCTCTATCGCACGCGTCACCCATGGATGCTCAATCGCTTCACCATCAGGCATATTAAGCTTTTCCATAATGGCTGAAACACGGTCAGAAGCAAAAATGCGTAATAACTGATCTTCTAATGAAAGATAAAAGCGACTTGATCCTGCATCACCTTGGCGACCTGAGCGACCGCGCAACTGATTATCTACACGTCGAGATTCGTGACGCTCAGTACCTGCGATATGTAATCCACCTGCGGCTAAAACAGCATCATGACGTTGTTGCCATTCCGTTTTAAGTTTATTAATACGGGTTTCTTTTTCAGCATCCGTGAGAGAAGCGTCATGCTTAACGGCCTCTATATCAGACTCAGGATTACCACCCAACACAATATCAGTACCACGACCCGCCATATTGGTAGCAATAGTAATCACGCCAGGGCGACCCGCTTGAGCAATGACATGCGCCTCACGCTCGTGCTGCTTAGCATTAAGCACTTGGTGCTCTAATTTTTCCACATTGAGTAGCTTGGAAATTAGCTCGGAATTTTCAATCGAGGT
>Ga0265593_1000872_pt1 | contig 15223 bp, 14 predicted proteins | sample saktaG_8_FD_190136 | JGI IMG/M metagenome (GOLD analysis project Ga0265593, IMG submission 190136) | Saline water microbial communities from Sakinaw Lake, British Columbia, Canada - sak_2011_5_24_36m | ecosystem: Environmental > Aquatic > Non-marine Saline and Alkaline > Saline ...
CGTCTTCATTTTGGTAATCGCCGCTTTGGTCCAGATGGTTGAGACCTTCTTAAAGAAGATCAGTCCATCATTATACAAAGCACTTGGAATCTACTTGCCTTTGATTACAACAAACTGCGCCGTTCTAGGTGTAGCAATCATCAACATCAACAACGGTCATAATTTCATTGAAATGCTTGTTTATTCAACGTTTATTTCACTTGGATTCCTATTTGTCATGTACATCTTCTCGATGATGAGAGAAAAATTAGACCTCGCTCCAGTTCCAAAAGCATTTAAAGGAACACCGATTGCTTTAATCGTAGCTGCTATTCTCGCGATGATTTTTGCTAGATTCGGAGGAATTATCTAATGAATATCTTATTGCCCGCTTTGGTTCTTGCTGGAATTGGATTTGTCCTTGGATTTTTGATTTTCCTTGTTGGAAAATACTTCTATGTAGAAGAAGACAACAGGATTGAAGGAATTGTTGATTTGTTGCCAAAGTATAACTGTGGTGCCTGTGGGTATCCAGGATGTAAAGAGATGGCAATCGGCCTTCTTGCAAAAGAAGCCAAACCAGCTCAATGCAAACCGATGAAAAAGGATGATGCAGATGTTTTACAGAAGCATCTGAATGAACTTTTCGCAGCGAAAACAGAATAATCATGAAAAACACTTTCTCCTTGGAAAGTGTTTTTTTCTTTTAAAAGAAACATGATTTTGGTATAATGTAATAAAGCTCGGGTGATAAAGTGACTCCAATTCAAGTATTAATTTTCATTGCAATCGCAGCAGTGCTTCTGATTTCATTGGCATTGATTCTTTCAGCAAGTTCGAAGGCTAAAAACATGGTCATTATTCACTCTTCACTTGTCAATATATTTGGAGAAAACAGTGTAAGAACAATAAAGGGAAAAACTTATCATTACGAAGTTGAAACCGAATCAAAAGTATATCTAATAAAAGTATCCCAATTCAATCCCAAACACGAACTGATTATCACAAATCAATATTATTGGTGTGTAAACGAAAACATTAAAAACTGGAAACGCTCATCCGCACCTGACTTGATCAGTGGAGTTAGAGATTTTGTAGATTTAAAAATCGATTTAGAAAAACCTGTTGTAAAAGTAAGCTTGATTTACCCCGATTGCCATAACATTACAAGATATTTAAATGAATCGGATGTTGAACTTGTCACGTATAAAAAAAGCGCTTATGGGGTCTTTTTTATTAGATATTCTGAAATTGAATTATTTTTCAAAAACTGAGCAAAAAAGGTTTACAAAATCAGCCTTATCATTTATTATAGTAATGCACGCGCTATTAGCTCAGTTGGTAGAGCAAATGACTCTTAATCATTGGGTCCCCGGTTCGAATCCGTGATGGCGCACCATTTTTTGCCCAGTTCTGGGGAAGCAGCTTATTAGCCGCTTCCTTTTTTTAAATACATTTAGGAAAATTAAAGGGAGTCAAATGGGTGTCAAATCATTTTTCGAGGATGAAAAATGGCGAAAACTAGGCGTCTTGGATTTAAACAGCAAATGATTTCTGCTCATTTGGTTTGGATCCCTCATCTTATTCATAAAAAAACATGAGAGGAAATTTACTTGCTGATAATCATGTGATATAATTGGCATTGATATAACATTGATTTCATTAGCATATTGTGCAATTACTCCAGTGTTATATCAATATGCTTGTGTACTTGCATGAAACGGATGGAAATCCATTTGTGATCTATTCGAATTCGAGTGGGTATCCATAAGAACTTACCAAGTTTCATTTATTTAGAAATACAAGGAGCAAATTTTATGAAAACAAAAGTCGTTTTTCCCACATATGCAGCAAAGAAGTTGCTGGTGATTGCATTAATATCACTTTTCATCGCATTCTGTCTTTTTCTTTGCGAATATTATACCGAGGCATCTCAAGGTGAAATATATTTTATAGTTGGACTTGTATTGATATTTGCTCTTTTAATTTTTGTAAGTATTATTATTTTAATGTTTAAGCCAATTATCATAAAAGAGAATTCAATGATTTCGCTTTGTGGTATATTGCCTTATAATTATGCGAAGAGGAATACTTCAGAAAAAAGGAGAGAAATCCGCTTTACAGATATAATTAACGTAGAATGGTCTTCAATAACTGTATTAAATGACAAAATTGAATCTGATATCCCTGTATTCCAACTAAGATTGACTAATGAAGAGTATTTGTATATGCTTATAAACGCATTTTCTGTACAACAACAGACTAAACTTTTTGAACTCATTCAGGGGAAACTTTTGCTTTCAAAAGAAAATATTTAAAATTATTCTAAATAAACTACTGAAAATCCGTGTGTCTCAAAATCTAGATAAAGGTTCTATGAAGCCCTTTCGAGGGCTTTTCATTTGCTTTGCTTTTAGGTATTTCATTGGCTTTTTACATTTTATAATCGAGGTCTCAAGCTTGTTTGACTTTGGTATTGACAAGCTCGCATAAATCGTCTATAATGGAATTGAAGTCCATATTAGACGAATCGGAGAGTGAAGAAATGTATATTTACAGGCATATTGAAACACGGATTTTAAAAATGAAAGAGATGTTTAAAGTCCTTTTGATTACCGGCCCTAGACAAGTTGGAAAAACGACGACCTTAAAACATATGTTTGGAGAAACTTATCAATATGTAACTCTTGATGATATCAATGAAAAGGCGATCGCAAATAATGATCCAAAACTCTTTTTCCGAAGTCATGCGTTCCCTATAATCATTGATGAAGTTCAGCTGAGCCCGAACATTTTCAGTGAGATAAAAAGATTAGTGGATCAGATGGATGAGTACGGACAAATCATTTTGACCGGTTCTCAAACATTCCATTTGATGCAGAACGTTACTGAGACGCTTGCCGGTAGAGTTGGAATAATAGAATTTTCCGGTCTTTCCTATCGGGAAATCACTGGAGACCAATTTTCGAATCCGTTCATTCCAAACGATGCTTATCTAAATCATCTTCGCCATCAGGAAAAAGAAGAAGACCTTTGGCGAGTGGTCCATCGTGGAAGCATGCCGGAATTGTACAAGAAACCCGACACTGAATGGCAAGCTTATTATGCGTCTTATGTGAGGACCTATCTTGAAAGGGATGTCCGCAGTTTATTGAATGTTAAGAATTTGGATGTGTTTGCCAGGTTCTTGGTGAGCCTGGCAGCAAGGACGGGACAACTGATCAATTATGCGAATATCTCTAGTGAGATTGGAGTGGACCTAAAAACCGTGCAAAGTTGGACCAAGGTATTGGAATCTTCAGGGCTTGTTGCGATTATTTCGCCTTTCTCAAACAATGCTTTGAATAGGGTTGTACATACCCCTATGATTTATTTTCTGGATACCGGCTTGGTCAGCTATCTACTGAGATGGTATACAAAAGAGACATTGCAGAACGGCGCAATGAGTGGCCCTATTTTAGAAACATATGCTGTTTCTGAAATCCTGAAATCGTTTCGTAATAATGGGTTCATTGACCCTCCAATCACTTTCTATAGGGACAAAGATATGAAAGAGATTGATGTGATTATCAATTATGATGGGACACTTTACCCAATTGAAATCAAGAAATCTATGAACCCTAATCCAAGCATGGCCAAACAATTCAAACTCCTCTACAAGGCATTGGGATTTCAAATCTCAAACGAAACAATTCTATGCCTTACAAAGAGCCGAACATATCTTGCAGATAATCTTGTCGCATATCCTATAGAACGAATCTAGTAGCGAAGCATTGCAGGGGTCAGAACAGGGGTCAGAGCGATACAACAGCGCCAATTTACCGCCAGATATAGGCCTCGAATAATTTGTAGCCCTATGACTCTTAATCATTGGGTCCCCGGTTCGAGTCCGTGATGGCACATCATTTGAAATAAACCGAACAATTTTGTTCGGTTTTTTTACTGATTGGTTTAATAAATCTATACAAATTGTGGTATTCCTTATTTTACCGGCCATTGAAGTGATGGGATATTGTAATAAATTATGACTCATATTGAAAACAACGAATTATAGGAAAAAAACGAAATAATTACATATTATCAATTAGCCATTTGCTTTCATCATTCACTAGATGTATCATTAATGGTGTGGAGGTAATTATATGAAAAAAATAATGGTATTCACTTTACTGGCATTTTTATCTTTTTCTTACTCTTTTTTGAACCAATTAAACGCTGATACACTTTCTTATCCTTTTGACTCAATTACAATTGTAGAAGCTTACACATTCGATGTGACAATCCCCAGTACAATCACATCAGATTCTTTGTTGTTTGGCCAGGTGACAGAAGGTGAAGTTATTTCAATCTATGTTGGAACTTTGGAATTCGTGTTGGACGGTGTACCTGCATCTGGTTCTTCTCAAGTCATTATTGTATCTGATTCTGAAGGGAATGATTTGTTCCAGTTCCTTATTAATAACTATTTGTATCAAGAAGGAATATTACAATCCTATGGATTTGCATCGCATATCCTTATTGATCCAGAAGTAGGAGTTTTTAAGGATTTGTCTTTATTAGATGCTGGACTTCAGGAATTTGTCGTAGTGCACGATTTGATAAATGACGCATGGTCTTTCTCCGATGATGAAGGAACCGAAATGCTTGCAATGCCAGGAACCTATGCGAGTGAAACCGGATTATCTATCGTCATCTCAGCATACTCTGGAACGGGGGAATAACATGAAAAAACTATTTATATCTTTGATGGTTTTATTCTTATCAATTGTATTGGTATCGTGTACTGGAGTAAGTTCAGAAACAACGACTCTTTCTTCTTCAGATACAACTACAATCTCCTCTTCAGCTACAACTTCTGAAACAGAGGGGACTGAACCCTTGTCCCAAGATGATATCTTGGACTCACTTTCAAGCGCTATTAAAGATTTGTTTGAATAAAAATTACAGGTTGTTCTTGTTCCAAAAATAAAACAGCTAATTTTAGCTGTTTTTTTCTATTTTTGCGTATTCAATCAAACTGTATTTAACAATTTGCATTGCCCTTTTCAATTGTACGGACTCTAGAACGTAAGCAATCCGAACTTGACTCTTTCCAAGAGACTTGTTGACATAGAAGTCCTCTGCTGGAGCGAGCATAACCGTTTCGTTTTCATAATTATATTCGCTTAACATCCATTTTACATACTCTTCAGCGTCTTTGACCGGTAAAGTAACGATGATATAGAATGCGCCTTTTGGCGTTTCAAATTTAAGTCCAGGGATTTGTCTCAATTCAGATAAGACGATGTCTCGCCGTTTCTGATATTCATCTCTTGTCGCCGCAACATTGTCGTCATCAAGAAGATAAAGTTGAGTTGCGCCGATTTGGTTAATGGTTGAAACACTAAGTCTTGCTTGGGCTAACTTCAAAATGCTTTTCATCAAATCCTTATTCTTGGATTGAACGCTACCGATTCTTGCTCCGCAAGAAGAATATCTCTTTGATACACTTTCGATAATGACGGATCTATCTTCAATTCCCTTTATCATTCCAAGAGAAGGAGCGACCTCTCCATCAAATACCAGTTTACGATAGACTTCGTCACTGATTAAGAACAAATCTTTTTCTAGAGCGATTCTTTTCAACATTTCCAGTTCTGCCATAGTGTAAACTGTGCCTGTAGGGTTTCCTGGATTGGAGAAGAGAATCAATTTAGTCTTTGGTGTAATCCTCGACACGATGTCTTCGTAGGACGGAAGATGAAAACCCGTACTGGGTGAAGTGGTGATAGGCCTAGCGATAACTCCAGTCTGTTGGACAAAACTATTATAATTAGTGTAAAATGGTTCTGGGACTAGAATTTCATCGCCAACGTCACAAATGGCAGTGAGTGCAAAAATCAAAGCTTCAGAACCTCCATTAGTTACGATAATTTCATCGTCGTCAAAGTGGATTCCGTCTTTCATAAAGTAATTTTGAATGGAATGAATTAACTCTGGCTCACCTTGAGACAAAGCATATTTCAATACTTTGATGTTTTCATGGGTAATTGCGTCAAAGAATACCTTTGGTGTTTCAATATCTGGTTGACCGATATTCAAGTGATACACATGAATTCCTCTTTTTTTGGCTTGTTGAGCCATGGGTATTAATTTTCGAATAGGTGAGGCTTGCATTGCAATAACACGTTTGGACAAATTCATATTTGATCCCTCCTGCCAACATTCATTTTAACACTTTTGAAAATAGGACGCAAGTTTTCTTTTTAAAAAGAATGCTTCATTGTTTCACACCACACATCACTTCACTATTTTATTGTGATAAAGCGCTAAATCACGCCATTTCTTTATTTTCCATTCACTCTATCTTTTTAGAAATTGATGGAGTATAATGAAGGAAAGGACAAGGTGATATTATGATAATTTTAGACGGAAATAATTGTACTTTAGAACAGTTCATCGCAGTAGTGAGAGAACATGAACTTGTTGAATTATCTGACGAAGGAAAAAGGAAAGTTCTTCTATCCAGAAAATTCATTGACGAAGTGATTGAAAGCGAAAAACCAGTATATGGAATTAACACCGGTTTTGGAAAGCTATCCGATGTGACCATCAATAAGTGCGATACCTCAAAGCTTCAGAAAAACCTCCTCATGTCGCATGCATGTGGCGTAGGAGAACCTTATTCTTTGGAAGTCGTTAGAGGAATGATGCTTTTAAGGATTAATGCGCTCGTCAAAGGGTATAGTGGCATCCGGTTAATCACACTTGAAAAGCTCATTGAGCTATTAAATAATAATGTAATCCCTGTTGTGTTCGAAAAAGGAAGTTTAGGTGCAAGCGGAGACTTAGCTCCATTGTCCCACATGAGTCTTCCATTGATCGGACTTGGGGAAGTATTTTATAATGGAAAAAGAATGTCGGCTTTAGAAGGACTAAAAGAGGCGGGAATCGCACCACTCGAATCGCTTGAAGCCAAAGAAGGCCTTTGTTTAATCAACGGGACGCAAGCTATGACCTCTGTAGGCGCACTTACACTTTATGACAGCTATCAATTGATGGACGTCTCAGCAATCGCGCTAGCAATGACTATGGAAGCTTTGAATGCGATAACAGATGCATTCGATGAACGAATCCATCTTCTAAGAGGACATAAAGGACAAATCGAGTTCTCGAGAAAAGTTGTAAATCTATTAAAAGATAGTCATTTGACAACCAAACAAGGTGAAATGAGAATTCAAGACGCCTATTCGATTCGATGTGCACCGCAAGTGAGCGGAGCAATCATCGATACGCTTGAATTTGTAAGAAACACGATTGAAACGGAAATGAATGCCGTTACAGACAACCCAATCGTCTTCGCAGAAAGCGAAGAAGCCATCAGTGCGGGTAATTTCCATGGAGAGCCATTGGCGTTTGCATTAGACTATCTTGGCATTGCGCTCTCTGAAATGGCAAACATTGCTGAAAGAAGAATTGAAAGAATGGTCAATCCTAGTTTATCGAATGGGTTGCCTCCATTTCTTGTCGCCAAACCTGGAATCAATTCAGGCTTCATGATTGTTCAATACAGCGCAGCTTCCCTTGTAAGTGAAAACAAAGTTCTTTCACACCCTGCAAGCGTAGATTCAATACCATCTTCAGCGAATCAAGAAGATCATGTTTCAATGGGTTCTATTTCAGCTAGAAAAGCAGGAATGATTCTTGATAACGTTAGAAAAGTGATCGCAATGGAACTTTTCGCATCCGCGCAAGCGATTGATTTTCGAGGAAAATCGAAAATGTCTACAGCAACACAAAAAACCTATTTTATCATACGAAAATACATACCATTCATCGAAAACGATGAAATTATGTATCCACACATTCATAAATTGGAAGATTTAATTAAGACAAATCAATTTAACAAATAAGGAGGACGCCATGGAAAAAATCAAATCAATCAGTCTTCGAGAACTATTCAAAGACCTCCCACCCAAACCTGCTTTTGAAAAGGGTATAAGACGAGCCCCAAAAAGAGAAGCCAACCTCAGCGAAGAAGAAATTCTTCTTGCGATGAAAAATGCGATGAGATACATCCCCAATGAGTGGCAAAAGGAACTTGAAGAAGAATTTCTTGAAGAACTCATGACCAAAGGCAAAATCTATGGTTACCGTTTTAGACCCGTTGGTAGGATTTTTGGCAAGCCCATCGATGAATACTCTGGAAACTGTATAGAAGGCAAAGCATTTCAAGTCATGATTCAAAATAATCTTGATTTCGAAATCGCTCTTTATCCCTATGAACTTGTTACGTACGGTGAAACCGGATCCGTGATGCAAAATTGGATGCAGTACCTCCTTGTAATGAAATATCTTACCTTGATTGAAAACAATCAAACATTAGTCGTGATGTCAGGACATCCTTTAGGACTCTTTGCATCACATGAAATGAGTCCGAGAGTCATCCTGACGAACGGATTAATGATAGGAGAGTTTGATAACATCCATCAGTTTAACCGTGTCTCAGCACTTGGTGTTGCTTCCTACGGTCAAATGACCGCCGGTGGATGGATGTACATTGGCCCTCAAGGAATTGTTCATGGAACGTATTCAACGCTTCTCAATGCAGGCAGAAGCAAGCTTGGTATTCCGATGAATGAGGACCTAAAAGGAAAATTATTCGTTTCTTCAGGACTCGGAGGGATGAGTGGTGCGCAAGGGAAAGCGATTATTATCAGTGGAGGTGTCGGTATCATTGCTGAAGTCGATAAATCAAGAATTGAAACCAGATACAACCAAGGCTGGATTTCTTTCGTGACGGATTCGATTAAAGAAGCTTTTCAAAAAGCCGAAGAAGCACAAAAACAAAAGGTTGCAATCGCAATTGCCTTTCATGGCAATATCGTTGATTTACTTGAATATGCTGCTGAAAACAAAATTCACATTGATTTGTTAAGTGATCAAACCAGTTGTCACGCTGTCTATGATGGTGGGTACACTCCTCAAGGAATCACTTTCGAAGAAAGAACAGCATTACTTGAAAACAATAAAGACTTATTTAAAGAACTGATTAATTTGTCCTTACATCGTCATTATGAATTAATCAAAAAGATTGTGAAGCAAGGAACCTATTTCTTTGATTATGGAAACTCCTTTTTAAAAGCAATCTACGATTCAGGCGTTCAAGAAATTTGCAAAAATGGAATAAATGATTTGGATGGATTTGTCTTTCCAAGTTATGTCGAGGATTTGATGGGACCAATGTTATTTGACTATGGTTATGGCCCATTTAGGTGGGTCTGTTTGTCAGGTAAAGAATCTGATTTGGATTTGACTGATAAAGCTGCCATGGACTCGATTGACCCCAATAGAAGATTCCAGGATTATGACAATTATCTATGGATCAAAAATGCGAAGAAGAATCAACTCGTCGTTGGCACGTTAGCAAGAATCCTCTATCAAGACGCTTACGGCAGATTGAAAATCGCACTCAAATTCAACGAGATGGTTCGAAATAAAGAAATTGGCCCAGTAATGCTCGGAAGAGATCATCATGATACGGGTGGAACAGACTCTCCATTTAGGGAAACCGCGAACATTAAGGATGGATCTAACATTATGGCTGACATGGCTACTCATGTTGCCTTAGGAAACGCTGCACGCGGAATGAGCCTTGTCAGCCTTCATAATGGCGGAGGCGTTGGAATCGGAAAAGCCATAAACGGTGGATATGGGATGGTTCTTGACGGGTCTTTAAGAGTTGATGAAATTCTAAAAAAAGCGATGATATTCGATGTAATGGCAGGCGTGTCCAGAAGAGCTTGGGCGAGAAATGAGAACGCGATTGAAACCGCAAATGAGTTCAATCTGATGGACAATGATTCCTGTGTAACGATGCCATTTTTACCAGACGAGCAATCCATCCAACAAAAGATCAAAAAATATCTCGAAACCGAGGCAAAATAAGATGAACAAAATTGTGGAATGCGTTCCTAATTTTAGTGAGGGCAGAGACCAACAAAAGATTGCATATATTACATCCGCATTTTTAAACAACGAGAAAGTAAAACTTGTAAGTGTCGAAAGCGACTCTGACTACAATAGAACCGTCGTCACTTTAATTGGAGACGGAGACGCCATCATTGAATCTTTGATGGAGTTTACGAAGAGATGCATCGAAACCATTGATATGAACGTTCAATCCGGTCAGCATCCAAGAATGGGCGCAGTAGACGTGATTCCTTTCATTCCTCTTGAAGGCGTTAAAATGAAAGATTGCATTGACTATGCAAATGTTCTTGGAGAGAAACTTGCGAGCACCTTCAGCGTTCCTGTGTTTTTGTATGCAGAAGCTGCAAGAAAAGAAGACAGAGAATCTCTTCCGAGTATTCGTAAAGGCGAATTCGAGGGAATGAAAGATAAAATCAAAGAATCCAACTGGGCACCAGATTTTGGCGCCCCTGAGATTCACCCCACTTTCGGTGCGGTCGCAGTCGGTGCAAGAGAGTTTTTAGTTGCCTACAACATTGATATTAAGACAATGGATGAATCGATTCCAAACGAAATTGCAAAAGCAATACGAAAATCAAGTGGAGGATTCGAGTTTGTTCAATCGGGCCCAGCCACGCTTGAAGCAAGAGGTCATACTCAAGTTACAATGAATATTCTCAACTACAAAAAGAATCCAATGTACCGAATCTTCGAAACAGTTAAATCGGAAGCAAAAAGATTTCAAATCAATATTACTAGCGCGGAGATTATTGGATTAATTCCAAAGAATGCGCTTTACAAATCGATTGAATACTATTTGCAATGTGATGGACTCCCCTCTCCTGAAAAAAACATCAGCATTCAGGAACTTGTATCCTATTCCAGAAAATACTTATTATTGAGGGACTTTGATGAAAATAAGGTAATTGAAACCTATCTATAAAGGAGGAGTATCAATGTTCGCAGATCTTCTGTTTATCAACATTGAAAAACTATATACGCCTTTTCACAAGCCACCCGTTAAGGGCCAATTGATGAGAGATATTTTGACATTGGAACATTGTTCTATGGCTGTCAAAGACGGTTTGATTTTAGACATATCAACAAAAGATCTTTCTTCCATGATTGATACTCACACGTTAGTCATTGATTCTTCCAGATGCATTATCGTTCCGGGGTTTGTGGATTCTCATACACATTTGGTTCATTATGGTTCAAGAGAAAAAGAAGCACTTCAACTTGCGCAAGGTGTTCCTTATCTCGAAATTTTGAAACAAGGCGGGGGAATTCTTTCAACCGTAAGAGAAACTAGAAATGCAACACATAAAGAACTGTATCAGAAAGCGTATACAACGCTTAACAACATGTTATCCTTTGGCGTTACAACCCTTGAAGCTAAATCGGGATATGGGCTCAATCAAGAGACTGAAATGAAACAGCTAGCAGTTACAAAAGAATTGAACAAAAAACACCCGATTGAGCTCTTTTCCACTTACTTGGGTGCGCATGCAATTCCACCCGAATTCAAAGACAACAGAGAAGGTTACATTGAACTGATTCTTCAATCACTTTCCATTGTTAAGCAAGAAAATTTAGCTGATGCAGTTGATGTATTCATGGAGACGAGTGTCTTCGATTATGATGAAACCAAAAGAATTTTAACAGAAGCAAAAAGACTTGGATTGAAGCTTCATTTGCACGCAGACGAAATCACTTCACTTGGGGGAGCCGGACTCGGTATTGAAATGGGCGCGGCCAGTGTTGATCACTTGATGGCAATAACTGATAACGACATTGCTTTACTTAAAGATTCAAATACAATTGCCAATCTATTACCAGCAACATCATTCTTTCTAAACAAAGCATATGCTCCAGCAAGAAAACTAATTGATAACGGTGTTGCCGTTTCAATCTCAAGCGATTATAATCCAGGATCTGCACCATCAGAAAATTATCAATTCGCATTGCAACTCGCTTTCAACAAGATGAAGATGCTTCCAAGTGAAATCATCACCGCTTCTAGCATTAACCCAGCATTTCATTTGGGGTGCAGTGAAATAGTGGGCTCTCTTGAAAAAGGAAAGCAAGCGGACCTTATTTTAATGGAAGCTCCTAGCTTTGAATATGCACTGATTCATTTTGCAGTCAATCCTGTAAAGCAAGTCTATAAGAAAGGAAAGTTGGTTTATAACAAAACCAACCAGGAATAAACGATGAAACTCATGGAAGAAAGAGTAGTTGACTTCATTGAAGAAGTCGATTCAAAGAAACCAGCGCCGGGTGGTGGATCGGTCAGCGCACTTGCTTCAACACTTGGAGTATCTTTGACACGAATGGTCGGTCATCTTACCATGTCAAAAAAGGCTTTTACGAAGTTAGATGATAATACTCAAATGCTTTTTCCTTTACAAATGAATGTTCTATTAAGAGAAAAAGACGCTCTGCTTCAATTAGTGGATGAAGATACTTGGGCGTTTAATCAAATGATGGATGCATACAAGTTACCGAAAGATTCTGAATCTCAAGCCAAAGATAGAGACCGTGCAATTCAAATAGCAACCATTCATGGAATTGAAGTACCAAGAGCGGTCTGCATGCACTCTCTTGCATGTCTTCGAGAACTAGAGTTCCTTGTATTATATGGAAACAAGTCAGCCATCTCTGATATTGGGGTAGGTGTCTTGATGATGTGCTCCGGAATCGAAGGCGCTGTTTTGAACATGAAGATTAACTTGCCTGGATTAACTGACGAACAACTTGTTAAAAATTACCTTCAAGATATTCACAATTTTATGAATGAAATGTCGGAACTGAAGACAAAGTTCCTTTTGCATGTACATACTTATTTAGATCGTTCTGTGTTATAATTAAATCGAAAATAGAAGGAGGTTCTATGATGCAATTTTTTATCGATACAGCTAATATTGAAGAAATCAAAACCGCAAGCACGTGGGGAATCATTGATGGTGTCACGACAAACCCCTCACTAATCGCAAGAGAAGGAAAAAATCTCGTTGAAGTCATTAAAGAGATTACCGGACTCATCGATGGCCCAATCAGTGCTGAAGTTCAAGAAGCTTCGGCTGAAGAAATGGTTGAAGAAGCGTTTAAGTTTGCTAGAATTCATCCGAATATCGTTATCAAAATTCCTATGACTTTTGAAGGCATCAAAGCGACAAAAGTTCTGACTTCCTACAATATAAAGACAAACGTCACGCTTGTGTTTTCTGTAAGTCAAGCATTGATGGCCGCAAAAGCAGGTGCGACTTATGTCTCCCCATTTATGGGAAGACTTGATGACGCCACTGGCTCAAATACTGCAGGATATGAACTTTTGGAAGACATTCGAATTGCCTTTGATAATTTCGGATATGAAACGATGATTATTGCCGCTTCAATCAGGCATACCGAACACGTGACTCAAGCTGCACTGTCAGGTAGCGATGTCGCAACCATCCCTTATAAAGTGTTGTTGCAGATGATTGAACATCCACTCACGACCAAGGGACTTGAAATCTTTAGAAATGCTGCTAAAAAATAAGATGGAGAATTCGAAGTCACTGAAAAAGTCTATGAGAAATCATAGGCTTTTTTATATTGAAAAATGTAGTTATCCACAAAATGAATATAAAATACAAATATTTGCCTAGATATAGCCATTTTAAGCATTAAATATGGTATAATATATATCGGCGGTGGTAGAATGATCAAATCACAAACACAGATGAATTTAAGTGCATATTCTAAACTATATGATATATTAGTTTCAGAAGATAATGAATTAAGACAAATCAATGAATTGATTGATTTTGAGTTTGTCTATGATGAACTGAAAGATAAGTATAGTCCAACCATGGGTAGAGGTGCAGTAGATCCAATTATGATGTTTAAGTATTTATTACTAAAATCGCTATATCCAGTTAGTGATAAAGGACTGGTTAACCGGGCCTATACAGATATGTCATACAAGTATTTTTTAGGATTGAACCCGGAAGACCCAGTGATTGATTCTAGTTCTTTAACTAAGTTTCGAAGACAAAGATTAAAAGACATAAATATCTTAGATTTATTAATCAGTAAGACGGTTCAAATAGCGAAAGAGAACGGACTTCTTAATAGTAAAACAATTATCGTTGATTCAACGCATACAAACGCTAGATATAATCAAAAATCGCCTAATCAAACATTACAAGAACTATCGAAGGATTTACGAAAAAATATCTATAAGATAGATGAATCCTATAAAGAAAAAATGCCACAAAAGACAACTTATAAATCACAAGGTCTATTGGATTCAGAGATAGAATATACAAAAAAGCTATGTAATATCATTCGAAAAGATGAAAGACTAATGTTCTATGGGCATATTAAAGAAGGCGTTGACTATTTAGATGAATTAATCGATGATCATATGCATGAACTTGAATTATCCAAAGACAAAGACGCTAAAATTGGCCATAAACAGGCAGATACTAATTTTTTTGGATATAAAACTCATATCGCTATGAGTGATGAAAGAATCATCACCGCTGCGACGATAACATCAGGTGAGAAACATGATGGAAAACAATTGGAAGATTTAGTAAACAAGTCGAGGGAAGCAGGTATGGAAGTTGAGTCCGTTATTGGAGACGCCGCATACTCTGAAAAAGAAAATATTTCTTTAGCGGATGAAGGAAAAAACTTCAAATTATATTCAAGATTAAGTCGCACTGTTTCAGAAGGTAATAAGCATAAAGTAGATGGATTCTTCTATAATAAAGATGCGGGAATGTATGTTTGTCCAGAAGGACATATGGCTATTAAAAAAACAGTATCAGGCAAAAAGAAACATAAAATCTATGGAGATACCATGGTTGAAACATATCATATGGACATTGAAAAGTGTAAAATATGTCCTTTGAAAGAAAAGTGTTATAAAGAAGGAGCTCATTCAAAATCCTATTCCGTATCTATCAAATCTAACATTCATAATAATCATATGATCTTTCAAGAAACGGATGATTTTAAATCCAAAGTGAAGGATAGATACAAAATTGAAGCTAAGAATTCAGAACTCAAAAACGCCCATGCTTATGGTCAAGCCGACTCGCATGGTCTTTTCGGCATGAATATTCAAGCCGCCACGACAATTTTCGTGGTAAATATCAAAAGAATTATGAAGTTAATCAAGTAGTTTTCTCCGCTTTGCTTTTGGATAGTCCTTAAATTTGACAAAAATAATGAAAAAAGAGATAAATCTCGCATTTGAGTTTTTATCTCTTTTTATATACCCTACTTTTTCAGTGACTTC
>Ga0265593_1000875_pt1 | contig 15188 bp, 9 predicted proteins | sample saktaG_8_FD_190136 | JGI IMG/M metagenome (GOLD analysis project Ga0265593, IMG submission 190136) | Saline water microbial communities from Sakinaw Lake, British Columbia, Canada - sak_2011_5_24_36m | ecosystem: Environmental > Aquatic > Non-marine Saline and Alkaline > Saline ...
ACCAAACATCTGGAAACCGGGCTGGATCAAGTTGCGGCGGGCAACAAAACCTATCAGGCTTTGCTCGGCGAGGCGTGGGGAGTGCTGCAAACCGAATTGGGCCGAATGACTGACGTTGGATCGGGCGCACCGCGTCAATCCAAGGACGGCAAAACCCATTTCAAACATGAAATAGTGGCAGACGCCCGTTGCCGCTGCGGCGGCCCGATTGAAAAAAGCCCGAAAGCCTGGAGTTGCGCCGACTGCAAGGCCATCGTGTGGAACACCGTCGCCAGCAAGTCGATTGACGGGAAAACCGCCTTGGCCTTGTTGGCGGGGGAGCAGGTCAAAATGGACGGACTGAAATCGAAAGCCGGCAAGCCTTTCTCGGCAACCTTATATATTGACGATGACGGGAAGGTGAAGTTTGGATTTTTTTGAAAACATACTCAAAAGAAGCCGCTTTCTATCGCGGCAAGCCGCAACAAGCGGGTTTGATGCCACTTTGCTGTTGTGTTTCCTGCTGGTTGCGCCGCTCCATGCCAGCGCGGCCCTTGACTTTGCCGCACCGAGCGAGTTGCCCGGCGTCACGCGCGAGATGAAGACGGCGGGGTTCTGGGTCGCCCGCCATCCTGCGCCGGATCAACTCGTCATGAAACCGACGGATATCGCGAAGTTCAACGCACGGACACGCGGGACAGGGCTTATCGAGGACGTTGCCGGGTTCCCCGCGACTTACGACGGCGCGAAGCTCAAGTCCGAGATCGTCAATATGATTGACGGACTCAGGGGACGGAAGTTGTACCAGCAGAACACACAGCCAGCGGATGCCCCGTTCTATGACCCGCCGGTCGGGAACATCGGGCTGGAAACCCTGCCGGCGAGTGTCCCGGTCCGTTTCGGTTTCATCACGCGGGCGGCCGACGAGCGACTCCTGCCGACCGGGTCCGCACTGAATGCCCAGCCCGGGGATGTCGATTTTGACGAACTACAGAACAGCAGCCTTGAGGTCGGCACGGCGGTTGCCGTCCTCCATGCGACGCAGGACGGGCGCTGGTTTTTCGTCCACGACACATTCGCGTCCGGATGGGTGGAGGCGGAGCGGGTCGCGCTGGTATCGCAGCCTGATTTCATCGCACATTTGAAGCGCAGGAACATCGCGGTTGTGGTTGGGCCGAAAGCGGATGTTTACCTCGACGGCAAAATGACGAAACATCTCGCAGCGGTCAAGATGGGTGCACGGTTCGTCCTCAAGAACACCGTCGGGCCAGTGGTCGAGGTTATTCTGCCCGAACGGCAGGATGACGGCAACGTCCAAATGATGCCAGGGTTCATCGCCCGCGAAGAGGTGAGCATCGGCTATCGGCCTTACACGGCCCGTGCCGTTTATCACCAAGCCTTCAAAATGCTGAACGCCCCTTACGGCTGGGGCGATAGGTACGGCGAGCAGGACTGTTCGCGGTTTTTGCAGATGGTCTTCGCGACTTTCGGCATCGACCTGCCGCGGAATTCCGGCTCACAGGCCAAGGTGGGCCGTTCGGTCGCAGAGTTCAAGCCAACCACGCCGACGGACAAAAGGCTGAACGCGATTCTGGGTAGTTCGCCGGGGCTGACCCTCATCCAGATGAAGGGCCACATTATGTTGTACCTTGGGGGGGTCGACGGCCAGCCCTACGCCATCCATGCCATCTGGGCCTACCATGAGAAATCGCCTGACGGCAAGGAACGGTCGCGCCTGCTCAACCGCGTCACCGTCACCGGCCTCGACCTCGGCAAGGGTTCGGAGAAGAAGTCGCTGTTGGAGCGGGCTTTGTCCGTGCGCGAGATCGTTCCAGACAAGCGGTGATCGAAATCCTTGATTCCAGTGCCTTGGGGAATGGGGCATGGCCGCCGGGCGGTTTGACCCGATCGCAGGGTTGCCCAAGTTCTGGCAATTAATCTAGCAAACTCAGCGAGGTTGGCGTATCATTCCGCAACTGTCGGCTTTTAAGCTTTTGCAAAAATCTTTGAATTTTGTCCCACATTCTCTGAAGGCCGCTTTCATGAACAACGAAATCCAAATCCGCACCGTCACCGCCGAATTACTGCGCACAGGCCCGACACACAACCAGTTGTTGTCGCCGTTGACCCAATATCTAGGCATCTGCGGGTTCAGCGGCGCGGGCATAGTCACGCTGCCCCACGAACATGCGACCTTCCTGCGCCGGACGAACGCGATGCACTACGACGGCGGCGCGGACAAGGAGCGTCTGGCGGTGTTGCGCGACCTCGGCTTGGACATTGCCAAGGTACTGGGTTCCGTCCCCAACCTACCAGGGGCTTTGACTGCCGGGGGGGCGGCGGAAACTCTGGTGCATTTGCGGCTAACCCTGACCGCATCGGAACTGGCTTTGTTGCCATTTGAGCTATCAAAAGTGCCGATCAATGCGAACTCTGCCGACGAAAGCTGGCTGGCCTTGCAAACGGCAGTGCCGGTGTGCATTACCCGCCGTAGCCGCAATGTCGCTTCCGAGGGTGTGCGTTTGCCGGAGGTTCCCCGCATCCTGTTTATCGCATCCAATCCCGACTCGGCCAACATACCTTACGACGAACACCGCAAAGAACTAATCGAAGCAGTCAAACCATTCCTTTATCCCGACGAATTCACGGAAATAGCCGGGAAAGTAGGGGAAGTGAAAGGCAAACTCTCGCTTGATGATCGCCGCGAACAGTTCGGCAATTGGCTGACCATCATCAAAGACGCTGGCTTCGATGAGGTCGTCGCCGAATGTGCCGCAGTCCAATATACCCATATCCACATCTTGGCCCACGGCGACAAACTTCCCAATGCCGAAGACACGGCCTATGGCCTGGTGTTACGCGGGGCCGGGGCCGATCCCGGCTTGGTTTCCGGCGAACGCCTGGCTTCTGCCTTCGCCCGCATCGTGGGGGACAAGATACACCGGCCCACGCTGGTGAGCCTGGCGACTTGCGACAGCGCCAATCCCGGCTCAGTCATCATCCCCGTTGCCAGCCTGGCCCATGCCTTGCACTTGGCGGGCATTCCGCTGGTGGTGGCATCACAATTTCCGTTGTCGAAGAAGGGTTCCATCGAGGTGGCCAAAGCACTTTACCCTGGGCTGCTAAGGGGGAAAAATCCATGGATACTGCTGCACAGCATCCGCAGCGACTTGCACGCACGCTTCGCCGACAGCAACCACGACTGGGCGAGCCTGGTGGTTTACGAGGCATTGCCCGACAATTTGGAGGAACAGCTTGAGGAGGTGCGTTACCATCAGGGCAAGCGGGCCAACAAGGCGGCCCTTGTACACATGGAACGGGCAATTCCCATAAAAGAATCTGTGCCGGGACCCAATGATTTGGAAATCCACGGCCGGTTCGCCCAAACGGTCAAGGGGACATTCGACCAACTGCCCATGGACGGCAAATTCAGCGCGGAATGCCTGGGACTTAGGGCAAGCAGCCACAAACAGCTTGCCCAAGCGAAATATCAGTGGGCCAAGGCGATGAGCCAAGGCTCCACGGAATGCCACGACTGCTTGCTGCAACACTACGATGACTTGGAACAGGCCCGAATTGATTACCAACAAGCCGCAAGAAGCTTCCTAGTCAACAACGAAGGCAAGCCTCTGCAACACATCGCCCAACTCCACTGGGTGCTGGTGCAGACGCTTTCGCTAACCGCCCTATTAGGCAAGCAGAGGCCGGAAGGTTTCTGCGAAACTGCCAAACTTTCTGCGGAAGCCTACCTCGACCACTCATCGGCGGAGGAGATGGCTTGGGCGCATGGTAGCCTGGCCGAACTTTATCTGCTGCATCTAGCCGACTGCACCCCCGAAACCCGTGCCGCCGTCGCCCAAGAGGCCAAAAAACATATCAAAGAACTAGTTGAATTGGTCCCCACAGACGATCCATTTCCCATCGAATCCACCCGCAAACAGTTTGAACGCTATATAGACTGGTGGGGCCAGTCTTCTTTCGAAGACGCCCTCGCCGAATGGGGGGGCGAGAGGAGACCTGACTGGAACGGGGAAGGCGGCATCGTCGAAACCGCCAAGGCCATCGTCGCCATCTTGGAACGGCGCAAACCCCGTTCACGCGCCACACCCAAACCAGTAACGCCCACGCCAATAGACTCGGACACAGCCCAGATTGAAAAACCCGTGGAGGCGGAGGTGTCCACCGAGGGCCAATTGTCCCCCACCGCCAAACCGGCGGCGAAAGGGAAGCCTATCGCTGCATCGGCATTTTTGGAACAAACCCAAGATAGCGGCGGCGAAGCGTTCCTAGACATTAAAATGCTGCCCGCCGGCCACGGCGATTGCCTATGGCTGCAATACGGCAAAGGCCAGTCGGTTTCCCGCGTGTTGATCGACTGCGGCACTGACAGCACCTATAAGCCGCTGAAAGAGCATATGCTGCAACTGCCGGAAAGCCAGCGCGATTTTGAATTGTTCATCTTAAGCCACATTGATGCCGACCACATCGGCGGGGCCATTCCGTTCTTCAAAGACCGCAGCCTAGGTGTGCGCTTTGCCGATGTCTGGTTCAATGGCTATAAGCACCTGCCGAGTCAACCGAGCGCCATGGACGATAAGCTGGGGGCCAAGCAAGGCGAGATATTCTCCTTGGAGCTTGATAAATTCGAACTGCCTTGGAACCAGTGGCGCAACCACGGGCCTATCGTCATCGATGGCGAGGAATTGCCGGTTTGCACCCTGCCCGGCGGGATGCGCCTGACCCTGCTCTCACCGACCCAAGACAAGCTCGCCATCTTGGCGAAGAAATGGAAGAAGGACATCGAAGAGATTCACCTGACCCCCGGCAAATCCGCCGACTTTGAACAGTTCCTGCGCGCCACCCCGGCAACTTCCACCGATGTGGATGCGCTCGCCGACGCAAAATTCAACCCCGATGCCGCCCCGCACAACGGCAGCAGCATCGCCGTGCTGGCCGAGTATGAAGGCAAAAGCATCCTGCTCGGGGCAGATGCCCATGCACCGCTGCTGGTCGCTTCCATCCAAAAACTGTCAAAGCAGCGCGGGGCGGACAGGCTGAAAATCGACGCTTTCAAAGTCTCCCATCATGCCAGCCAGAACAATTTGAACATCGATCTGATGAAGCTGCTCGACTGCCGCCACTATTTGATTTCGACCAACGGCGACCGTTTTAAACACCCCGACCGCGAGGCGATTGCCCGCATCATCAAATACGGCAAATACGGCGGCAACCACCCGAAACTTTATTTCAACTTCCGCACCGAATGGAACAATGTCTGGGAGCAGAAGCCGCTGCAGGAGAAATACGGCTATGCGGCGTTTTACCCGGAGGCCGGTCAAGCAGGCTTGCTGGTCCGGCTGTGAACACTCCTAGTCTTGTGCCGTGCGCCGTCCTGGCTTGCCATCCGTCCACGCCCTGTCCAGCCATCCGCCTGTTTGAGGTGAAGGTCCGGGCGGGCGAAGGCAAGCTTGCCTTGGAATATCGGCTTGAGGGCGACATCGGCGCATTGGACATCCCGCCAACCGACCCCTCGCATCGGGCCGACGGGCTTTGGCAAAACACCTGCTGCGAAACATTCATCAGAGGGGAAGGGGAAGTCTATTATGAATTCAACTTTTCCCCATCGACGGCTTGGGCAGCCTACCGCTTCACCGCCTACCGGCAAGGCATGGCGCTGGCGGACTTGGCCGAACCGGTGAAAATCACCGTGCGCCACGATGCACAGCGCCTCGAATTGGAAGCGGTGGTCAGGCTGGACGGCCTGCTGCTGCCGAAAGAAGGCAAGTTGCGCCTGGGGCTTTCGGCGGTCGTCAAACAAAAGCACGGCGAGCTTTCCTATTGGGCCTTTGCGCATCCAAAGGACAGGCCGGATTTCCACCACCCCGACGGTTTCACGTTCGACGCTGAAACCGCAGCCATTTCCGGGATGTAGGGGGCGAATTCATTCGCCCATGGGCGGTTCAAGCCGCCCCTGCAAGCTTTGCAATAAAACCGGGATAAAACTCACCTTTTCTCCAAGATGTACTGATGAAATTTGGCATTGACCTATTGCTCGAAAACCCTGCGCTGCGCCGACCGCTGGCCAGTCGCCGCGTCGCCTTGCTGGCCCACCCCGCCTCGGTGACGGCGGGGCTGGCCCACACGCTGGACGCGCTGGCCGCCACCGACGGCATCGACCTAACCGCCGCCTTCGGGCCTCAACACGGGCTGCGCGGCGACAAGCAGGACAACATGGTCGAAACGCCCAATTTCACCGACCCGGCCCTCGGCATCCCGGTGTTCAGCCTGTATGGCGAAGTCCGCCGCCCCACTCCCGCCATGATGGACAGCTTCGACGTGCTATTGGTGGATTTGCAGGATTTGGGCTGCCGCATCTACACCTTTATCACGACGCTGCGCTATGTGTTGGAAGAAGCCGCCAAGCATGGCAAATCCGTCTGGATCCTTGACCGGCCCAATCCGGCGGGCCGTCCGGTCGAAGGCTTGCGTCTGCGCGAGGGATGGGAAAGCTTTGTCGGCGCGGGCAAGCTGCCGATGCGACATGGATTGACCCTAGGCGAACTCGCGCTTTGGTTCGTCAAAACGCTGCACTTGGATGTCGATTGCCAAGTCGTCAAAATGGAGGGTTGGGAACCTGCACAAGCGCCGGGCCATGGCTGGCCCCTCGGCGAGCGCGCCTGGGTCAACCCCAGCCCGAACGCACCCAATCTGTGGATGGCGCGTTGCTACGCCGGCACCGTCGTGCTCGAAGGCACGACCCTGTCGGAGGGGCGCGGCACCACCCGGCCTTTGGAACTGTTTGGCGCACCCGACCTGGACGCGGACAGGCTAGTGGCCGAAATGCACCGGCTGGCCCCGCACTGGCTGCAAGGCTGCCGCTTGCGGACCTGCTGGTTTGAGCCGACCTTCCACAAACACGCGGGCCAACTCTGCGCCGGCGTGCAAATCCATGTGGACGACCCCGCCTACCACCACGACAACTTCCGCCCGTGGCGGCTACAGGCATTGGCTTTCAAAGCGATACGCAGACTCTGGCCGGATTACCCGCTGTGGCGCGACTTTCCCTATGAATACGAACACGACCGCCTCGCCATCGACCTCATCAACGGCAGCGAACAGTTGCGCGAATGGGTGGATGACCCGGAGGCCACCCCGTGCGATTTGGACGCACTGGCCATCCCGGACGAGGCGTCATGGCGGGAGGAGCGCGAGGCGGTGAGCTTGTACCCTTGAGCCGAAGTAGGGGCGCAGCCAAGTAGAGTACGCTGTGTGTGCCTTTCTCGGCAATTAATGGTACGCACAGCGTACCCTATTGCCCAACAGCGGCTTGAAGGGTTGATGCCTTCCCATGAAGTGGTCAGCGACCTTGAACGCGCCGCGTATGGCGAGATCACCGTGAATGATGCCATCGCCAACATTGGCAAGAGGCGCAGGGATGCAGAACCTGGCCGTTGGGGTCGGTGTATCGGGATCCCTGTTTGGGGGACGACCTCCGTCCACCCGTCCGCGTAGGCGAGCGACTGTATAGAATTATCCACTTGGCAAACGATAAGGGGTTTAAAAAACTTGGACAGGGTCACCCGATCACTCCGCAAACCTTCCCGCCGCAGGGTTCTGCGCCCGTTATTGCTATTGCCCATGCTGTGGTTTGCCGTTGCGGCGCAAGCGTCGCCGGTTGTCGGCGAAGTGCTGGCGGTTCTGGGCATCCCGCCGGAAAAGTTGGCGAACCTTGACCGGGGCGAGGTCATCAGTCAGCCGGATCAAGAATCGGGCGAGAAAGAACTGGCCATGGACGCCGCCCTGTACCTGCCGGTCCCCTTGCCCAAGGTCTTCGCCTATTTGCAGCGTGCCGAGGTGGAGGCCAACGATTCGGATATCATCGCACACGGGGAGATTCAGCCCGGTGCCCGCGCAGATGCCTTCGGGCGGTTTGCGCTTTCGGCACAGCACGGCGATGAGGTCGAAGGGCTGTTGAATGCCGAGCCGGGCGACCGTTTCAACCTCTCCGCCGGGGAGATCGACAGTTTCCTGCCGTTTCGGGAAAAACTGGCCGGCGCGGATAAGAAGGCCCAAGCCGAGGGGGTGTCGCGGCATTACCGGGAAATCCTGTTGGCGCGCTGGCACGCCTACCGCGACGGCGGCCTGGCCGGCATCGCGCCTTATGCCCATGCCGAAGGCATCCCCGCCGCCGAACCCGCCGCCGAACTGCGCGCCGCCGCCGGCAGCGACAAGTCCCTGGCCCGTTTCTACCCTGGGTTGGAAAAGGCTTGGCTGGATTATCCGTCCGGCCTGCCGGCGGGCGTCTCCGAGCAGTTTTTTTGGCTGAACCGGACGGTGGAGGACCGGCCCACGGCCATTCTCGGCCACCGGCTGATCCAGTCCTCGGGCGAAGGCGCGGTGATCGCCATCCGGCATTACTATGTGGGCCACTCGTACAACTCGATCAACCTAATCATCGGCTGCCTGCCCTACCGCGACGGGACGCTGGTTTTCTACGCCCAAAGGACCTCCACCGACCAAGTCGCCGGCATGGCCAGCGGGTTGAAGCATGCCATCGGGCGGGAGCGGATGAAAGACCAGATGGCCGGGCGCCTGGAAAGCCTGCGCAAGGCGTTGAAGGCGGGGGGTGGACCGCTTAACTACTGATGTTACGCAGCAACGGTTCTGGGTTGTCGTAGGGTGGCCTTCAGGCCGCCAAGCAAGCCCCCGGTTTCGCTTTACCCACCGAAGCGGCCTGAAGGCCGCCCTACGAGTGCTAACTGCGTAACATCAGTTAGTCAATAAACTATGTTCAGACAAAGATAATTGGCACGCGGCGCTGCTTGGTGGCTGGCACAAGAATGGCGGTTTTGCGCAACCTCGTGCCAAACCGTCCTGCCGAGGGACGCATCCCATCAGGTTAGTGTTGCCGGTCGCCGATGAAAATCTCCAAATCCACGCGCTGCCCCAGTTTGAAGGGGGCGGGTTCCTTGAAGGCGATTTTCACCAGCAGCACACGCGTGTCGATGGGCCGGGACGGGTCCAGTGGCTTCAACCGCCGGCCGACGACAGTGTCGGGGATTTCCTCCACTATCGCCTTCAGCGCCTTGCCGGGGAAGCCTTCGGCGGTGACCGTCACTGCGTCGCCCAGTTTGATGCGCCCGGCGTCGAATTCGTCCACCTCGGCTTCGATGCGCAACCTGCCCAGATCGGTGACGGTCACGATGGGCGCGCCGGCGGCGATCATTTCGCCGGGGTCCGTGTTGCGCGAGGTCACCACCCCGTCGATGGGGGAGGTGACTTGGGTTTTCGCCAAAATGGCCTGCAGACGGTGCGCATCGGCGATCCTGGCCTCGCGCTGGGCGCGCTGGACTTCGCGCTGCGACTGGTAGCGCTCGAGTTCCTGCCGCGAGGCCTGGCGGGACTCCCAGAGCTTGGCGGTGCGTTCGATTTCCAGATCCAGCAGTCGGATGCCGGCCTCGGTCTCCGCAATGCGGGCCTTGGCTTCCTCGCCTTGCGCCTTCATGTCTTCGGCTTTCAATTCCGCGATCAGATCCCCCTTGTGGACACGATCCTTTTCCTTGACCGGCAAGCGCACGATGACTGCGGGCAATTCGCTGCTTAAGGTGATTTCGGCGTTGGGGTAGGCCGCTATGCGGCCTTCGGCGATGATGCGGATGACTTTGCCTTCCTTGCGGGCGGCGGCAGGCGTGGCGGCGGGTTCCGCGACGGTCGGCCGTTGCAGCCAGCCTTTGTCCAGTGCCAGCAAGGCGGCCAGGGAGAAGATAAGCAGGGTCAGTGCGATGGATTTCATGATGGTCTAGCGTAACCCGTTCAAGTTCACCCATCACCGGCATGATGGGTGTCTGCGACCATTTCAATTATCCCGGCGCCGAAGGTATAGCCTCCGCCAAACGTACACAGGCCGACGTGCCCCCCTTTTTTGTAAGTGGCCAGGATGTCACTGAGGCAGATGGGTATGCTGGAAGAAGACGTGTTGCCGAAATGCCGTATGTTGGAGTAAACCTTTTCCGCCGGCAGGCCCAACCGCGCCTGGATGGCATCAATAATGCGCTGGTTGGCCTGATGGGGGATGATGCAATCCAGTTTCTCAATCGGCAAAGAGGCGTCATGGCAGGCTTTCTTCAAGATTGCCGCCATGCTGCGCACCGCCTCTTGGAAAACCCGATGCCCTTTCATTTGAATATAGGATGCCTGATCGAAACCGGCGGGAACGATCAAGCTACCCCCCTTATCTGGCTTTGCGCTGATTAAAGGGCGATAGAGCATGGCTTTCCAGTTTGCCCGGTAATTGCCCCCCAGCAGCACGGTCGCCGTTGCCGCGTCGCCAAACAAAGGGGCTGTGGAAAAATCACCGGGATCTGTTTTTTTGGACAGGCTTTCCGCAGTGACCAACAGCACCCGTCCCTTCGGCCTCCCAAACAGGAAGTCATAAGCGTTGAAAAGGCCATAGAGGTAACCGGAACAGGCCGCCGAAAGATCGTAGGCGGGAATCGGTGCGTCCCGTTCACCGGATGTCAGCTCGCCCAAGAGCAGGCAGGCTAGGGACGGGCACATGCTTAAAGGCGTCCCTGTGGAACAGATCACCAAATCAATATCTTCAATCGTCAGGCCGGCCGAGGACAAGGCTTCGCGGGCGGCCGCGACGGCTAGGGTAAGCACGGTCTCCCCTTCGGCAAGCCGGGGGCGGGTGACGATGCCGGTCAACCGCTCCAATTCCTCGGACGTGTGGCCGGGTAGGTTGGCTAACACCTCTGGATTGCCCACTAAGTTGGATCCGGTCGCGTAGGCTATCGACCCTATGCCGGCAAACAGGTTGCGGCGGCGCTCGCGCAGGACATGCATGCAGCGATCCAAAACAGGTTGCCGCCTGTATTTGGAAAAGAGGGGAATGCCTGCATCTTCCCGGGTGACGGGCTTTTTCGACACTGCCGGGTTCTGCAAACGAATGGCAAGGATGGGGGTTCCCCGTTTGACCGTCTGTCCAGCCGGGACCAGAATTTCTTCAACGCTGCCAACCACCGGGCATTCCAAATCCATGATGGCCTTGGATGCCTCGAATACGGCCAGGATCGTCCCCGGGGCGAGGATGTCACCCGCTTTCACTTTCCATTCGACGAGTTCCACGGTTTCATCGGAAGGGCTTGCGCCGATGGCTTCCATCAAATACAAATCTTGATCGGCTTGCACTGGCTTTTCCCAAACGACTTCCATTTTGAGCATGGATGCCACTTTTTCCACGACGCGCTTCATGGAAGGCAACACTTCCAGTTGGTTGGCAAAATGGTAGGGAATGAACGTGTCTTCACGCGCCAAACGTGCGCATTGGACAGGCCGGCGCGCCTTTTCCGCCACGGTGGCCAGGATTTCAGCGCCAAATCCGCCCGTGTGGTTATCCTCGTGTACGACCAGCAACCGGCCCGTTTTTACCGCCGATTCAATCACGGCCGCCTCGTCCCAGGGGGATATGGACCTTAAGTCCAAGATTTCCAGGGAAACCGACTCTTTCTCGAAAAAGGCCGAGGCTTTCTCGCAAATTGGAACGGTGTTGCCCCAAGCCACTAAAGTCAGGTCATGCCCGGCACGCACCAATCTTGCCTTGCCTAATGGAACCCGATGAACCGCCGGCTGAATCGAAGCGGCGAGTTCTTTATTGTTGAGTGCGTTCTTGGGGTAAAAGAAGACGGTCGGCCGGCCACTGTCGAAGGCACTGTTCAATAGCCCTGCGGCATCGGCCGCATTCGACGGCAAAAGAACGTCAATCCCCGGGATGTGCGCCGCTGTCGCTTCCATGCTCGCCGCATGATAGGGGCCCAGGCCGGGCCGATACCCCCCGCAAGTGATCATAAGGATGAGCGGAACTTCGTACTTCCCCGCAGTGCGCCAGTACATGCCAGCCGCTTCGCTATAAAGCTGGTTGTAGGCAAGCGGGAAAAAATCCCCAAACTGGATGAAGGCAACCGGCCTAAGCCCCCCCAGGGCCCTGCCCACCGAAACCCCGATGATCGTTGCCTCCGAAAGCGGGGCATTGACGACCCTTCCTGGAAATTCGACGGAAAGGCCTTGCGTGACTTTGAACACATCGCCTTTGGGGTCTTCTATGTCTTCCCCGTAAAGCATTACCCGTTGGTCCCCGCGGAGCCTTGCGCGCAAGGTGTCGCGGATGGCCTCGGCCATCGTCAAAGAAACATGGGTTGGCGGCCCAATCCTGGGAAGGGCCGGCAAGATAGGGCGCTTGACGGCCAAATCCACCACCGGATCGGGGCCTTGCTGGGATATCTCCCCGGCCGCCTTGACTTCCTCCACGACGCTGTCCCTGATCAATTGAAGTGTTTGGCCCGATACGCCTTTTTTTTGCAAGTTGAGTTCAAGCAAGAATATGGGATCGCGTTTCCGGTTTTCCGACAGTTCACGTTCGCTGCGGTAAGTTGTCTGGTCGTCCGCGTTGGAGTGGTCACACAAACGCTCAACATGGAAAACAACGAGCGCCGGCCCACGGGTTTCGCGTATCCCGGCTACGATTGGGCCCAAGGCTTGATAGCTGGACTCGACATCTGTCCCGTCCAGATGGTGGATGGGCAGCCCGAACCATTGGTCATTGGGGCCTTGCGGCAGTGAAAAAAACGTTTTCCCCCGGGTTCGCGTGGAAATGGCATAGTGGTTGTCCTGGACCATGAACAATACGGGCAAACAATCCCTCACGGCAGCGGCCACGGCCTCCATCCATTCCCCCTCTTGGCTGCCGCCCCCCCCGCATCCGCAATAGACGAAACCCGTGCCGCTTTCTTTCAGGGTGGATGCCAGACCCACCGAGGGTAGGGCGTTGTTACCGACGGGGATGGTCATGGGCAGAAGCTTCAAACGCGGATCCCCAAGGAAATCCGGCAACTGCCGTCCCCGGCAATGGGATGCGTCCTTGCCGAACAGCGTATCGAAATAGGCAGTGGGGGCGAGCCCATGGGCAAGGATCAGTGCCTTGTCCCGGTAATGGGGGCTTATCCAATCTTCCGAGGTCAAATGCGGCGCCAGTGCAACACTGCCTTCATGCCCTGCCCCCCCTATGGTGAAGAATGCCTCGCCCCGTTGGCAGTATGCCCGTTCGAGGCTATCAATCTCCCTAGCCATGACCATCCAGCGGTAAAAGGCGAGGAGTTGTCCGCGCAGGAGGTTTGATTCAATTGTCATGTTGGGAGTGCCCTTTGCAATATTTCGCTTATCCGTCTTGCCCGCCGCACAGGCGGCCGTCTTGGATCAATAAGGTGCGGTCCGCAATGCTGCGCACCTGGTGGTCGTGGGTGACGATGAGCAGCGCGCGTTCTTCCTGCCTCACCAATTGGCGGAACAATTCCAGTATCGCGTGGGCGGTGACGGAATCCAAGTTGGCCGTGGGTTCGTCCGCCAGCAACACCGGGGAGCGCCCGGCCAAGGCGCGGGCGATGGCCACCCGCTGTTTCTGCCCGCCGGAAATGTCGCGGGGCAGAAAATCCGCATGGTCGGCCAAGTCCACCGCATCAATCACCCGCACCGCCTCCCGGTGCGCGGCAGACCCCTTAAACCCCTTGAGGTTCAGGGCATATTCCACATTCTCGATGCAGGTCAACGCTTGGAACAGGTTGAACTGCTGGAAGATGAAGCCGATGGAGCGGCGTCTGATCGCCGCCAGCAGATCGGGCCGGCTGGCGTCCGCCAGACGGCCCTCGATCACCACCCGGCCGGCCGTGGGGGTCAGGATGCACCCCAGTATCGACAGTAAGGTGGTCTTGCCCGAGCCGGAACGGCCTTCGAGGGAGACGACTTCGCCGACGGCAAGGTCCAACGACACATCTTCCAGTACCGGGAAGTCCCGGCCGCCCTCGCGGAACACCTTGCAAATACCGCTGGCCTGCAACACCGCCCCCCGGTCAGCCACGGAACACCAGCGCGGGGTCGAGGGAGGCGATGCTGCGAAACGAGAACAGGGCCGCCGCTAGGCACAGGACTAGGGTTCCGGCAAAAACGGCGATGCTCAGTTCGGTCGTGATCATCAGCTTCAAATCCAAGTGCGCGACGACCGGGCCCATGGCATGCGCCAGCAGGAAGCCGCCCCCGTATCCAAGCAAGGCCGCAGTCACCGCCTGTCGGGCCAGTATCTTGTAACAATCGGCGTTGGAGCCGCCAATCGCCTTAATGACGCCAAATTCCCGCAGGTGCGCCATGGTCGATGCGTACAGCGTTTGCGCGACGATGACCACGCCCACCAAGGCGCCGAGGAACGCGCTGACATACATGTTCAGCCCTATGCTGGTGTTGGTGACCCAGTAGTCGCGGGAGATGTCCCGCCATTCTGCCTTGCTGTGGATATCGTTGTGGGGCAGGCGGCGGCGCAACTCGGCGCTGACCGTCGCGATGTCCGCGCCAGGCGTCAGTTTGGCGATGATGTAAGTGGTGCGCCCGGACAGAATTTCCGGGTTCAAGGCTTGGGCGATGCGATAGTCCATGAAGACGATGGGGCTGGTCGTGAACGAGATGGCCTCCCGTGTACGCCCGACGATCTTTAGGCGGTGTTCAACAATTTCCCGGTACTCGCCGACGGCGAAGGGGCCGAAGCGGCTTTTCGCCGAGTCGTCCATGAAAAAATACCGGCCCCGCCGCAAATCGCTGAGGTCGCCTTCCACGACGAGCCAGGGGAAATGCCAGCGCACGAAGTCTTCCATCGCGTAAACCAGCACCGTCTCCTGGCTACCTGTCGGCAAAGCGATCAGGAAATAAAAGATAATCAGGTTATCGGCCCGTTCCACCCCCGGCACGGAACGCACCCTTTGCAGATAGGTTTCCGGGAAGGTATGGGCGAAGTCGATGTTGGGGGTGTTTTTCGACGTGATCCAGATGTCGGCGTCCAGATGATCAATGGTGACGGAGGCGTTGTCCAAAATGCCCATGAACAGGCCGATCTGCAACAGGACCAAGGTCACCGCAAAGGCGACGCCCATCACGGAGAGGATGAATCGCGGCTTGTCGTGAAGCAGCAGTTTACGGGCGAAATCGACCAATGGTGGGCTCAATGCGGACGGGACGGGTTGGGATGCAGAAACATTGTATTCCATATCAATACCTTCGCCAAAAATCATGCTGCTTTTGCATGAATCCTGCCGATTTCCGCGGCTTGGAAAATCCTCTCGTCGATTAAAAACGGCTCGCCCGTTTTGCCGAGCGAATTTAAAATCCGCCGC
>Ga0265593_1000876_pt1 | contig 15178 bp, 12 predicted proteins | sample saktaG_8_FD_190136 | JGI IMG/M metagenome (GOLD analysis project Ga0265593, IMG submission 190136) | Saline water microbial communities from Sakinaw Lake, British Columbia, Canada - sak_2011_5_24_36m | ecosystem: Environmental > Aquatic > Non-marine Saline and Alkaline > Saline ...
AATATTTTTGTCGAGCGGCTATGGAGAACGGTTAAATATGAAGAAGTCTATTTGAAACAACATGACAGCGTACAGAGCTTGCTACTGGGATTGACTGACTATTTCGTTTTTTATAACCAAGAACGGCGCAACCAATCATTGGGCTATAAAACCCCCAGCGTGGTCTACCAAACTGCAACGGGCGGCGGTGCAAAGATCGTGGATAAATACGGGGCGACAGAAACATCAGTTCTTGTATAAAAAAATTGGGACAGCGCCATTCAGCTGGAGTGTGAACAAGGCTCTATCTTAAATTAAGATATTATTTGTCTGGACAATGGGGTCCACTTTACTTCTTGTTAACGATCATTGTCATAATGAGAATGGCTGTTCAGGCATCAGGCATCAGGCACGGAATCGCATAGTTAGCTTTCTGTTTAGTAGGTCTAACAGGTGTGCAGTACGATTACTGGGTGTAAAATTAGAACTTTCATTAATCCAAAGTAATCATCCATTAAAATAAAGCCATGTTTAATTCAAAAAAAATAGTTATACCTTCGCCTGCCGAGGCATTGCCAGGGCGCGATCATGCCATGCCCATTTACAATGAACACTTTGTCTTAGGTCATCCTATTGCACCACCAATGCCGCAGGGCATTGAGCAAGCAATGTTTGGAATGGGTTGTTTTTGGGGTGTAGAAAGAAAGTTTTGGCAATGTGCAGGGGTTTATAGCACTGCGGTTGGCTACACGGGTGGGATTACGCCCAATACCACTTATGATGAATTATGTACGGGGTTAACTGGGCATAACGAGGTTGTTAAGGTATTTTTTAATGCGGACGACATTGCGTATGACGCGTTATTGCAGTTATTTTGGGAATCACATAATCCTACGCAAGGCATGCAACAAGGTAATGACATTGGTACTCAGTATCGCTCGGGCATTTATACCTTTAACGATGAGCAATATGCCTTAGCTATGACTTCTAAAGCGCACTATCAAGCACAATTATCACGAGCTGGTTATGGCGAAATTACCACAGAAATTTTGCCCGCCAGTACGTTTTATTATGCTGAGCGTTATCATCAACAGTATTTGGCAAAAGAACCCATGGGGTATTGTGGCGTAGGTGGTTTAGGAGTGCCTTTTAAGGCGTGAAGGTGCGGTTGTCAACGTAGTATGAAAAAACTGCTTAAAATTAACGGGTATTTTGCTAATCTTTGATTTTAAGATAGGTGGGCAATGCTTTGCTTAACTTGTCGAGGCGACCAACAGTAGGCGCTTTAGGCGAAGCCTCTCCCACACATATACTTTTGCCGTCTTGTTATGGGAGAGGAGGCGCTCATTACATGCAAATACAGGAACATGCAAAGTAAGCTTGGTGAATGATTTTTGTCGTACCCTACGTTTATAGGTGTTGTTGTGTAGGGTTAGCGTGGTGAGGTGTTGTTAGAGGTCAAAATGGGCGGCAAGGCCAAAAATTATTTGGTGATTAACCGTTTCAGTGGTGATTGTACCGCCGTCTGTTAGCTCAGCTTCTACGCCAGCGTAAGTAAGTTTGTATTCAACAAAGCCCGATAAGAATTTATACACATCATAATTAATGCCCATCATGCCGTTGACGGCTGGTCCCGCCCCCCATTGATATTCGTAGGTGATTTTATTGTCGAGGGCTGCTTCTACATGTGGAATGCTAAAGCCCGCGCCAAGTCCAGTGTAGAGCTGCATACGTCCTAATAAACTTTGATCGCGTTGCCCAGTCGGAAACCACCGATACATTCCATTAAATGTTAAGGTATTTAAACCATGAGACATATTAAAGTTTTGAATGGTGTTAGATATTGCTTCTTTTCCTGAGACCGACACGCCGTTGCGGATGCCGTCAACAGAGACTGTTTCATTGTAATTAAGGTAGTTTTTTAGATGACTGAAATCAACGGAGACACCCCAGTTAGGGCGCGAGGTGAACCAATAACCCAGTTTTGCACCATAAAAAATAGGCTCTTCGAAAGACCGATCATTCCAGCTAACCTCACGAAAATTCATGTCCGTGGCAGTTTGTTTTAAGTTTAAATCGCCGTTATCAATCATCGATTGACCCGCAAATAAAGCTAGATTAATTTCTGCATAACTGGTCTGGGAGAGCAGCATACCCATAAGTAATGCACAGCGTTTCACTGTGCAAGGTGTTGTAAGGCTTGACGTTACCAAGTGTTTCATGAGGTGGGCTCCTAATGTAGTGAGTATTAAAAATTAATTACCTTGTTATTGTAAAATAATTTAGGTGATTTCAGAGTGTACGATTCACTTTTTTGGTAAAAAATAGCGCTTAAATGCTACAAGAAAATGTCTTCACCTATTTTTTTTAAGGCTGGCTGGGCAATCCTTTGGCGGTGTTCTTATTTTTTACCCCTGTAAACTGCGTGTTTGAAATAATAGCCTGGGTGAAATCAGCATCTTCCAATTGACAGTCAGATAAATCTGCATCCGTTAAGTCCGCGTAACTAAGGTCGGCGCCTGCTAGGTCGGCGCCTGATAATATGGCATGGGTAAGTTTAGCGTGACTAAGATTCGCGTGTTTAAGTAAGGCGCGTGTTAAATTCGCGTAGGACGCGTTCGCATACGATAAGTCAACATTGTTTAAGCTGACGCGCATCAGTCCCATGGGTTGATTTTGCATATCCACGCCCCAATTAGCATGATTTAAATCTGCATAGCTTAGCGTGGAACGATCTAAATTTGCGATAAAGCGACTGCCCGCTAATTTCGCATGAGTAAGATTAGCGCCGCCCATGTGCACACCAAAAATACTGGTGTTTTCAAGATTTGCATGGCTTAAGTTTATTTTTGACATCACTGTTAAGTCTAAATTTAATCCAGACAGCGTGGCGTGAGTAAAATTAGCGCGTCGTAAATCAGCCCCCCATAAATCGGTGTGCGTAAAATCAAGTCCTGAGACGTCTAGGTCGGTCAGGTCTTTTCGGCGTAAATTTGCTGGTTGTGTTGGCGTGGCGGTGGCTAACAGTTGAGTCACTTCGTTACGAGTAAGTTCGGCGGCTTTAACGGACGCACACAGGCAAAAACTTAGAGCTAAGCAAGGCAGTAGTATTTTCATTAGGTGTCTCCAAAATATCGAGTAAGTTGTTGATAATGATTAAGGGGCGTGCGTTGGGATTGTAATGAAACTTTAGTAGAATCTAAAGTACGATGGAATGACTTCATGGCATGACTTCATGTAATTATTTAGAGTAGTAAATTATATTTTTTAAGGAATTTAGCATGACAAAATTAGTATTTACGCCTTATTCATTAGGGAATTACGAATTAAAAAATCGCCTTATTATGGCACCGCTCACGCGTATGCGCGCGCCAGATTCCATCGCCAATGAATTAATGGCTACGTATTATGCACAACGCGCGAGTGCTGGCTTGATTATTTCAGAAGCGAGTCAGATTTCTCCACAGGGTGTAGGTTATCCTGCCACACCCGGTATTTATAGTGCCGAACAGGTGGCGGGGTGGAAAAAGGTGACGTCTGCAGTCCATGCTCAAGGAGGGAAAATATTTTGTCAGCTCTGGCATGTGGGACGAATTTCTCATCCTGATTTTCATGGTGGCGAAGCACCGGTCGCTCCGTCAGCCCTTGCCCCTAAGGGCAAGGCCATTACGCCCACTGGCTTGCAGCCGTTTGTACAGCCAAGAGCATTGGCTACCGAGGAAATTGCTGGAATTATCGAGACCTATCGTCTGGCGGCTCAACATGCCTTGCAAGCAGGGTTTGATGGCGTTGAAATTCATAGTGCTAATGGATATTTACTGGATCAATTTTTACGTGATGGCACAAATCAACGTACCGATAATTATGGTGGCGTCTTAGCAAATCGTGTGCGCTTATTATTGGATGTTACGGAAGCAATTATTGCAGTATGTGGTGCAGATAAAACAGCGGTGCGTTTGTCGCCCAGCGGCACGTTTAATGATATGAGCGATACGAATCCCAGCACTTTATTTACTTATGTATTAGCTGAGCTTTCTGCTTATAAATTAGCCTATGTGCATATCGTTGATGCGTTAGAAAGTGATATTCGCCATGGCGCGAAGGTAGTCGAATTAGCGAGCTTACGCGCTGCGTATACGGGCACTTTAATGGTTTGTGGCGGTTATGATCAAGCACGTGCTGAGCGTGTGTTGGCTGAAGGCTTAGCTGATTTGGTCGCGTTTGGACAGTTGTATATTGCAAATCCTGATTTACCCGAACGTTTTCGCGTAAATGCGCAATTAAATCAAGCTGATCCTAGCAGTTTTTATGGTGGAACCGAGCAAGGCTATACGGATTACCCTGCGTTACTTCATTAATAATACACGCGTACTTTAAGGACGTGGGGGGAAATACGTCCCATGCTTACTGGCTTTTGTGCTGAGGTTGTCATACCCTTTTGCTCTATAGCACAGGGTATGACGGCGAGATACTTAGTGAGTGGCGGGCTTGGCTTTAATGGCTGCGTTGAATGATATACAACGATAAATCACGAAGTAAGTCGGCTTCACTGCCAAAAATACTTAAATGCGTTAAGGCTTTTTCATGCAATTCTTGGGCTTTTTGTTTCGCGCCATTCATTCCTAATAAGGAAGGGTAGGTGGGTTTGTTATGATCGCGATCTTTACCTTGAGTTTTACCTAAAGTTTGGGTGTCACTTTCTTCGTCTAAAATATCATCTTTAACCTGAAACGACAGACCAATACATTTTGCATAACCATCTAGTTGTGCGGCAATGTGGCTGTCAATATCAGCTTTTGCTAAACAGGCTAAATTAACGCTGGCACGAATTAGCGCCCCTGTTTTGTGAATATGCATGTTTTCTAATTCAGCTAAGTTTAATGTCATACCCACCGAATCCAAGTCAATCGCTTGGCCGCCAACCATGCCAAAAGAACCACTGGCTTTGGCAAGCATTGTTATCATTTGTACGCGAGCTGCGGCGGGAGCTTCAAGCGTGGGGTCATTGGCGAGCACTTCAAAGGCTAAGGCTTGTAAACCATCGCCAGCTAAAATGGCGGTGGCTTCATCATAAGCAATATGACAGGTGGCTTTACCGCGTCGTAACGCATCATCATCCATGGCGGGTAGGTCGTCATGAATTAAGGAATACACATGAATAAATTCAACGGCACAGGCTATGCCATCTAGGCGTTCAGGGGCGATGCCTAAGGCTTCACCGGTACAATAAGCAAGTAATGGACGAGTGCGTTTGCCGCCGTCAAGTACGCAATAGCGCATTGCTTCATGTAACTTTTGTGGTAATGTTGCGGTTTTTGGTAGGCGTTGAGCTAAAGCATTTTCAACGCGCTGTTGACAAAAACTTAGGTAATCTTTTAAGGCATTACTCATTATTATAGGGCTCCAGAATGTGCGTATCGTTTTGGTTTATCAGTAGCTGAACTTTTTGCTCAGCTTCGCTTAAGGCGGTTTGACACAGGCGGGTTAAGACTACACCCCGTTCAAAAGATTTTAAAGCCTCTTCTAAGGGTAAATTACCTTGCTCAAGTTGGTTGACCAATTGCTCAAGTTCGGCAAGTGACGCTTCAAAGGGGATAGTTTTTTTTTTCGACATAGTATTTGTAACGATGTTTACGGTATTTTAGAATGATTTTGCGCAGCATTATAGCTGAAATTACTCTGGCACCGTATGGGCATGGACTGTTTTGTCGCTGTTTATAGTGCTTACTGAGCACTGTTTTTTTAGTGGCTGCCTGCTAAAAATGATTGATAATAATCAATTAAATTTGTAAACGTATTGATACACATTACAAGTAATTAAGAAGTTAATTTAAATTTTTTATAAAAATATGATGATGCAAAGCGAGCACACTAAATCCTCCGCTAATTTGTTAACGTTAATGTTAGGTGCTATGGGCGTGGTCTATGGCGATGTTGGTACCAGTCCGCTGTATACCATGAAAGAAATTTTTAATGGCAGCTATGCTATTACCCCTACGCTCGATAATATTTTAGGCATTCTTTCACTGATATTTTGGTCTTTAATTTTAGTCATATCAGTGAAATACGTATTGTATGTGATGCGGGCAAGTAATCGTGGGGAAGGTGGGATTATGGCATTAATGGCATTAGCGTTAAGGCATCGTAATCAAAAGCATCAGCGCGAAATTATTATTATTTTAGGCTTATTAGGTGCGGCTCTGTTTTATGGTGACGGTATTATCACGCCCGCTATTTCAGTATTGAGCGCAGTTGAAGGCTTGCAAATTGCCGCGCCCATGTTAGAGCCTTATATATTACCCATTACGATACTGCTTTTATTATTGTTATTTGCTGTACAGAGCAAGGGGACGGCAGGCGTTGGACTTTTATTTGGCCCAATTATGGTGGTATGGTTTTTTGTGTTGGCGTGGTTAGGTGGGCAAAGTATTCTTCAAACCCCCGAGGTGTTGATCGCCGTCAATCCTGTGTATGCTGTGCATTTTTTTTATGCGCATGGCTGGCATGCGTTTATTGCTTTAGGTGCAGTGGTGTTGGCGGTAACGGGCGGCGAAGCGTTGTATGCGGATATGGGACATTTTGGCAAACGTGCCATAAAAAGTGCGTGGTTTATGTTGGTATTGCCCGCCTTATTACTCAATTACTTTGGTCAAGGTGCGTTGATTTTGCGTGATACCGCCGCCATAGAAAATCCTTTTTATTTATTAGTGCCAGCGTCATTGTTGTACCCCTTAATTGGTTTATCTACTTGTGCAACCGTTATTGCCTCGCAAGCGGTTATTTCAGGTATTTTTTCGATGACCAGTCAGGCAATGCAAATGGACTATATTCCGCGCATGTTACGGGTACATACTTCCACAGCAGTGATTGGTCAGATTTATGTGCCGACGATGAATCGCTTGTTATTTTTTCTCGTATTAGCCACGGTATTAGGTTTTCATTCTTCCGTTAATCTTGCCGCAGCGTATGGTTTAGCGGTAACGGGCACCATGATAATTACGACCCTATTAACTGTAGTTGTTGCTTTAGATGATTGGCAGTGGTCACCGAAACGTGTCTATCCCTTAATTATGATTTTTTTAGTCATTGATACCGCGTTTTTTAGCGCGAACATCATTAAAATTCCTCAAGGTGGGTGGTTGCCTTTAGTGATTGGTAGTATTTCCTTTTTATTGATGTTTACTTGGCGAAAAGGACGCAATGTACTGACGCATTATTTACAAAAATCTGCACAATCATTAACGGGCTTTATTGCCAATTTAGATGTGCAGCCACCGTTAGCTAGAATTCCAGGCACTGCGGTGTATATGAGTGCGCGTAATTTAAGTATGCCTCATGCCTTACAAGTCAATTATGCGCATAATCAAGTATTGCATGCACGCATTGTGTTGTTAACGATCATTACCGAAGATGTGCCCTTTCTTGCAGACGAGCAACGGATATTAGTCGATCCCTTAGAGCAAGGCTTTTATCGGGTGACGGCACGTTATGGTTTTATGGAAACGCCCAATGTTCCCTATATTTTAGATTTATGCGAACAGCAAGGTTTGCAAATTGATGCACAAAGTGCGTCCTTCTTTATAGGACGAGAAACCTTAATTCCTTCCGATAAGCCAGATTTAAATCCTTGGCAAGAAAAAATCTTTTTGCTGATGTTTAGAAATGCCTCCTCGCCTATTCAGTTTTTTAAAATACCCACTGAGCGCGTTGTTGAATTAGGTGTGCAATTTGAAGTGTAGGCGTGACGCAGCCAATACGCTCTTGATTCTTGCGTCTTCTCCCTGAACTCACAGCAAAAAGGCAGGTTTTTTGATTTCAGTATTTGCTTGTCTCTGCTGCTTGGTTAAGGGTGGAGAGGTTTTTTTAACAAAGGAAGATTATGAAAATACTCATTTTGGGCGCGGGCAGAACAGGCGCATCGGTAGCAGAAGCATTAGTGAGTGAGCACAATGAGATTGTCATTGTAGATCAAAATCCAAGCCTACTTGCAGCCTTAAAAGATCGTTTGGCGATCACCACGGTGGTGGGTAATGCTGCTCACCCCAATATTTTGGAAAAGGCGGGAGTGCATCATACGGACTTAGTTATCGCGGTCACGGATCGGGATGAAACCAATATGTTAGCGTGTACAATTATTAATAAGTTGTATAGTCGACCAAAAACTATTGCACGGATACGGGCAATTGATTATCTCAATAATTCAAAGTTGTTTGGTCCTGAAGGTATTCCAATTGATATTGTGATTAGTCCAGAACAAACCGTCATGGAATCCATCCGTAATTTAATTGATTTACCTGGGGTATTGCATATTTCAGATTTTGCTAACGGGTTGGTACGATTATTTTCAGTCAAAATAAATGCAGAGGGATTTTTAACGGGTCAGCAAATTAAAGTATTAAAAGGGCGATTAACGGAAGGTAAAATTCGTGTGGTGGCTATTTTTCGCGATGGGGTGTCGCTACCTGTTAATGGCGAATCTATTTTGGAAGCAGATGATGAGGTATTTTTCTTTGCCCCGCGTTTAGAAGTTAAACGCTTATTAAAAGATTTAGGCTGTTTAGAAAAACCATTAAAACGCATTATGATTGCTGGCGGCGGTCATATTGGTAAACGTTTAGCGCAAGCCTTAGAAAAAGATCATTATGTAAAGATTATTGAACAAGACCCTAAACGCGTAAAAAAAATTGCCAATGAGTTACAAAAAACTATTGTAATTCATGGTAATTGCAGTGATGAAAATTTATTACTAGATGAATCAATTGATAAAACTGATTTATTTTGTGCCATTACCGACAGTGATGGAGAAAATATTATTGCCGCCTCATTAGCTAAAGCGCATGGTGCGCGTAAAGTGATTTGTATTCTTAATCATTTGTATTACAACAAACTATTACCTGGCACAGGCATTGATTTAGCCGTGTTGCCCAATGTTGAAACCTTGGGGAGTATTTTAAAACATGTGCGACGTGGCGACGTGGCACAAATTAGTTTATTAAGAAATGGCACGGCAGAAGCAATTGAAGCGATTGCACATAGTGGTAATGGTGAGCATTCTGTTGTTGGTCGTAAAGTGGACACAGTGAAGTTACCCACTGGCGTGGTGTTAGGCGCATTAATACGAAATAATGAGGTTATTTCGGTACATCATGACACGATCTTTGAAGAAGATGATCATGTCTTGATGTTTACCTTAGATAAAACCTTGGTAGCAAGTATTGAAGAGAGTTTTCGTACGGTGGATGGTTAATTTCTAAGCCTAAAAGGGGCACCTTTAGTTATGGGTTAACGCTGTACCCAGCAATAGCCTACAAGCTTAATAAACTTATGCGCACCCTCTTTTTTACTTAGCAAAGCATCAGTTGTAGGCTGAGCGGAGTCGATGCGCCTCTTACAACGCTTTTTCTTTTTTTAGTGTGTTCCTTAAGGCTGGGCGATTAGTTTTAGTGCCGCGTGAGCAAAACGCTCACCTAACAAATAATAGCCGTCAGGTGTTAAATGCAGATCGTCGTTAGCACCGTTTAAATCATCGGTATCAACCCATGTAGTATGCGGAGTATGTTCTGCATAATCGACCTGAAGGTGGCGGATTTGCTCCCAGTCGTAGTTTACTTTTCTGCGTTTTAAGCCAAAATCAGTTAAGCGTCCTAGCACCACGTTTAAATCATTGCGACCCGTATCGTGTTTAAGTTGGTTAATCATTTCTGATAATTCATAACCGTACTGTGCACTGAGTCGCTCTTGGGCATCGCGTTCGCCTTGCATCCAAATAAAGGTAATCGTATCGATGGGACTGCTGTGTAGTTGGCGCATAATTTTATGAACTAGTTTTTGGTACAGCTTGCCATTATTTTCTGCTGAGGTGTTGCCTTTTTGCGGCGCAGTGTCTTTGCGCCACTGGCGAATAGCTTGGCCGCCTTTAGCATCTTTAATAAACAGTAGTTGATCATTGGGCAGCGCGTTTTTTAAGGTCGGTACAAAAGATAGCTCAGGATTTAAGCGTGCCATATTTGATTGTCCTGCCAAAATAAACAAATGCGTTGCTTGACGCGGTGGCATTTGTTCAGCCAAAACGTACTGATTACAAAAAAATAGAATAAGTAGTAAAAAAAAATGTAGATTCATCGTGATACGCCAATTAAGTCAAATTAAGTGTGGGGTTGGAAGTTGTTGTAGATAAAGGATAATTTCTTTCATCATGATTTCACCAAAAGCTTGATTGCCGTGATGAGGGTCGTTTGGATTGTCATGTCGGTAGGCACTTAACATAAAGCCTTCGCTATCAATACATTGTGCCGGGACATTAACAATAGCAATCCCACGTTCAGTTAGCCAACTGCGCAGGGTGGCGCGGTAAAGTTGATCAATATAGATAATAATATCAATATCAATAACTTTAAGTGCTGGGTTATGTACAAATGGACGCGGTGCTTCAATGACAAATATCTGGGTGTTATTGCGTTGTAATAAGGCAATAAGCTGCATTAAATATTGTTGATCTTGTTTAACGATATGCCGCAGAAAGGCCGTTGATAAAGGTACTGCGCCATGGCTAGGTAACAAGGGTGTGTGTTTTTTCCAAAAGGGCCCTTGACGCCATAGCCGTACTGTATGTAACGGGCCGCTGATACCATAATAATTAAAAAATCCCTCATCTTCAGCAATGGGGAGTTGTTTTATCCAACTCGCGCCGTAGTCACTGCTGATCAGGGCATGCGTGCCTTGATCAATAAAAAATGGCTGACTTAAGCGGTCTCCGCCCATCAGAGGGCGTATGCTGAAGTCAATCGTGTCGGGTAACAGTGCGTGGTGATGCATACTGTCAAGTGCTGTTTTTAATATTCCTGTATGGGAATCGCCGGTAATTAATACCTTCATGGTTGCTCTCCAAACACAGTCAATAACTCTTCATCACAATGAACATCAGCATTAGGACGAGTCTCGTGAAGGGGAGGCTGTTTCTTTTTAGCGAAGGCGGGGCGTTGTGCGGGAGGTGTGTGTGCAGAAAAAAACTGCGTCATGACATGATGGACGCCCGCTTGGGACACGGTTCGCATATCAGGGTTATAAAATTGGCTACGCATTACGTGAGAAGAAATAATTTCGTATGAAGGAAAATAATCAACTAACGCATATTTATTCGCTAAATGCCCCGCAGCTGCCCTAAGCACAGATTTTGAATACTGGCTCGCCACAATCACTTGCTCTGTGGTGGCTGTTGCCATTAAGGGGACTGGCGATACCGTAAACATAAAACGCATTTTGCGATTTAATTGTCTGGCTAATTTCATAAATTTTTCTAAATCTTTTATCACATCAACATAAGATAAATTAATTAATTGATATTTTTCAGGCGTATAGATACCTCCTGCCACGCCAGGCGCAACGGGAAAGACCGCGCCATCTTCTTTAGAAGCCCAAGCTTCTGTTAAGCCTAATGTAAAAATAAATAAAGTGGTTTTTTTAAATAAAGCGCGAACGCAGGCTAAATGATGGTCTTGATGCGCGTTGAGTTCATCTTGACTGAGATAAGGTTCAGGCTCAATAGTGGGGCGAAAAGGATCAACAAAGCCGTCGTCTTTTATCCAGTATTTATCGACAGGTACAAACTTACCTAAGGCGCGTTCCAGTAATTGCACTAATTGCCTTGAGCTATAAATATTGCCATAGCGTGCAGAGTACATGTGATAACCGAAATCGTGATAGCTCTCTTCATCTAACGGACCAGGTGCAGGTTCCATATCAATAAAATTAAAGCCTTGTGCTTTTAATTTTTTCCCGATGTGTTGTGCAAAACAGCTACCAGCGGTAGCGATTGGGCTGTTATTAATAGGGTATTTTGGAGAATACCATTCAGTAATATCAAGCGGATCGTGGTTGCCGACATTTTTTTTCCAAAACGCTTTGTCAGGCTGAGTTTGATAAGGATGTTTTATAGTCATAGCAGAAGCCAAAGTAACAAAATTAAACAGGTTGAAGGGGCATGGATTATAAGTGCTGTTAAATGCACGGGTTGAAAAGGTAAGGTTTTTTGGGCGACCAACGTCAAGCGGAACACCGTGAGCAGTTAAGCTGTGTGGGGTGTCCAGTGTTAAGTGGCGTGCCGTTTTCTGTGTAGCTAAAATCAATAAGTCGTCTTGTAAAATATACCCCACTTAACTAAATTTTTCTTGAATTAGTGCCTTAATCCCCCATATCAAGAGTAATAACACACGCACATTAAGTGTAATCAATCAACGAACTTACAAGAGGTGGTAATTATGCGAATGGACAAATTAACAAGCAAGTTTCAAAGTGCGTTAGCTGATGCGCAAAGTATGGCTTTAGGTAAAGATCAACAGTTTATTGAACCCGTGCATATCATGTTGGCGTTATTAACTCAGGAGGGCGGGAGCATTAAGCCGTTGCTAAGTAATATCGGTGTCAATGTGTCTAAATTGGCGACTGAATTAAACCAAGAATTAAGTCGCTTAGTGACCGTAAGTGGTTCAGGTGGAGATATTCAATTATCGAATGAAGCCATGCGTTTGCTTAATTTAACAGATAAATTGGCGCAAAAACGTAATGATAAATTTATTTCTAGTGAGTTGTTTTTACTTGCCGCAATGCAAGAAAAAAGCAGTTTGCAAACGTTATTAAAAACCGCTGGTGCGGTGCAAAGCAAAGTCGAGCAGGCGATTGACGCGTTGCGTGGTGGTCAGGTGGTTGATGACGCCAATGCTGAAGATCAACGTCAAGCCTTGAATAAATACACCATTAATCTTACTGATCGAGCCGCCGCCGGCAAGCTTGATCCAGTGATTGGGCGTGATGATGAAATTCGTCGAACTATCCAAGTGTTGCAGCGTCGGACTAAAAATAATCCAGTCTTAATCGGTGAGCCTGGCGTTGGTAAAACCGCGATTGTTGAAGGCTTAGCACAACGCATTGTTAATGGTGAAGTGCCTGAAGGTATGCAGCATAAGCAAGTATTGGCCTTAGATATGGCCGCGTTGATTGCTGGAGCAAAGTTTCGTGGCGAGTTTGAAGAGCGTTTAAAAGCGGTATTAAAAGATTTAGCTAAGCAGGAAGGTCAGGTTATTTTATTTATTGACGAGCTGCATACGATGGTGGGAGCGGGCAAAGCTGAAGGTGCGATGGATGCCGGCAATATGTTAAAGCCAGCCTTAGCGCGTGGTGAATTACACTGCGTTGGCGCAACCACGTTAGACGAATACCGTAAGTATGTAGAAAAAGATGCCGCTTTAGAACGGCGCTTTCAAAAAGTCATCGTTGATCAACCCAGTGTTGAAGATACGATTGCAATTTTGCGCGGCTTAAAAGAAAAATATGAAGTGCATCATGGTGTTGACATCACTGATCCTGCCATTATTGCCGCAGCAAATTTATCCTATCGGTACATTGCTGATCGTCAACTGCCTGATAAAGCCATCGATTTAATCGATGAGGCAGCGAGTCGTATTCGTATGGAAATGGACTCTAAACCTGAGGAAATGGATCGATTATATCGACGTTTAATTCAATTAAAAATTGAACATGTGGCGTTGCAAAAAGAGAAAGATGCGGCGTCAAAAAAACGTTTGGAAAGTTTAGAAGAAGAGATGGGGGTTTTAGAAAAAGACTATTCAGACTTAGAAGACATTTGGAAGGCAGAGAAAGCTTCTTTACAAGGGGCTGCATTGATTAAAGAAAAACTAGAGCAAGCGCGTACTGATTTGGATGCGGCAAGTCGAGCCAATGATTTAAATCGTCAAGCGGAGTTACGTTACGGCATTATTCCTGAACTTGAAAAACAATTACAGCACGCAGATTCATCAGAAACAGTAAAAATGACCTTATTACGAAATAAAGTCACTGAAGAGGAAATAGCAGAAGTCGTGTCTAAATGGACAGGCATTCCCGTGTCTAAAATGATGGGGGGGGAACGAGAAAAATTATTAGCAATGGAAAGTCAATTAAGACTACGGGTCATTGGTCAAGAAGAAGCCCTTAAATCAGTAAGTAATGCAATACGCCGTTCGCGTGCTGGTTTATCAGACCCTCATCGTCCCAATGGCTCATTTTTATTTTTAGGGCCTACAGGCGTGGGCAAAACAGAGTTATGTAAAGCCTTAGCTGAATTTTTATTTGATACCGCCGATGCCTTAGTGCGAATTGATATGTCAGAGTTTATGGAAAAACATTCGGTGGCACGTTTAATCGGCGCACCTCCTGGCTATGTGGGCTATGAAGAAGGTGGGTATTTAACCGAGTTAGTGAGACGTAAACCTTATTGTGTCATTTTGCTGGATGAAATTGAAAAAGCCCATGCGGATGTATTTAATATTTTGTTGCAGGTATTAGATGATGGACGTTTAACTGATGGTCAAGGGCGGACTGTTGATTTTAAAAATACTATCGTGGTGATGACGTCTAATTTAGGCTCCGACCTTATTCAAGAATTAGCGAGCGAGACCTTATATCCCGTCATGAAAGCGGCAGTAATGGAACGTGTTGGGCAGTATTTCCGTCCAGAATTTATCAATCGTATCGACGAGTCAGTGGTTTTTCATCCTTTAGGACGCGAGCAAATTCGTGCGATTTCAGTTATTCAATTGGAGCATTTACGGCAGCGTTTGCAAGACCGAGATTTAGACTTAGTGCTCAGCGATGCCGCGTTGGATGTGCTGGGTGAGGCGGGCTTTGATTCTGTTTATGGTGCCCGTCCGATGAAACGTATTATTCAGCAACAGCTTGAAAATCCATTAGCACAAAAAATCTTAGCGGGCGAATTTGTTAGTGGTGATGTTATTCAGGTTGATATAGATGATGCACATGACTTAGTGTTCACTCCGCATCAGACGGTAGCGCAACAAAAGTAAGAAAACGTAGTGAGCCACGCTGAGCGCAATTAATGGCAATCTGCTTCAGTGTCGCTTAGCAAACAGACAACCTTACCGCTCTGCGCAAGGGCAAGCGGTAAGGTAATGGGTGTCAACACCATAAAGAGGTTCTTAGCTAACTAAGGTTGTGTTCACCTTGCGTTAATATCAATTAATTGATTTACGCGTTTTTTTGTAAGTCATTAAACTTTTCACCATCAGATAAATACTTATAATAACAAGTGAAATATCTGCCATCAAATAAGGGTCTGTGACAAACAGCACCGTACTGCCTGAAAATATAAAGAGACCAAGGCCAATAAAAAATTTTATCAGGCCTT
>Ga0265593_1000877_pt1 | contig 15176 bp, 15 predicted proteins | sample saktaG_8_FD_190136 | JGI IMG/M metagenome (GOLD analysis project Ga0265593, IMG submission 190136) | Saline water microbial communities from Sakinaw Lake, British Columbia, Canada - sak_2011_5_24_36m | ecosystem: Environmental > Aquatic > Non-marine Saline and Alkaline > Saline ...
TCGACGAACTGCTCGACCAATTGTTCCAGCAGAAGATCGATTTAGTGAATGCCCCAGTGAATGTTTCTTCCCAGCCGTTTCAACAGGCTTCCCAGGCCATGAAACAGGCCGCAAGCAAGGCTGCCCGAGCTGTCAAGGAGCCGGCGCGGGCCGATGAGATGACCAAGGCGGTTGCCGATGCCATCACCCTGCTGGCAAATCTTCTGGACGGCATGCCCCCCCATTAGTTGAAGAGGCTGACAGGTGAGGATTCTGTTGATTTGTGCTGATGCTTCCTCGGCGTGGCAGGCTGTCGCGAGACGTGCGGAATGAAAGACGGCCCCTGCCCTTGCGGATCATCGGGGATGTTTCCCGAATGCTGCGGACCCATCCTGTCGGGTAAGCGCCGCGCCGGGACTGCATTGGTTCTGATGCGTTCGCGCTATACGGCTTACTGCCTACGGGACGGGGATTACTTGCGGAATACATGGCATCGTCATACCCGGCCCGGTACACTGGATTTTTATGGCGATGACACCGAATGGTTGGGACTGGAAGTCATGCGCCAAGAGGCAGGCGGTGCGGAGGATGCCGAGGGGGTTGTGGAGTTTGTCGCACTGCATCGGCAAGGCGGTGTAGTGCGGCGTTTTCGTGAGTGTAGCCGTTTTGTCAAGGAATCGGGGGAGTGGCTCTATCTGGATGGGGCTGTCCAGAACGAACCGAAGCCGGGCCGTAACGATCCCTGTTGGTGCGGCAGTGGGAGGAAATACAAGAAATGTTGTGGGTAGCCGTTAACACGCCCACTAGGAGTAGTGTAAGTAGTTGACCGAAAATGTTTTAACCCCTGTAGGGGGGCGATTGTCCCGGTTGATCCGCCCCTACGATTGTGGAAAATGTAAAAAAACTTATGAACACCTGCTTATGAATCAATCCAATTATGAACGTTGCCCTCCCATCGGCGAGGAAGTCTACGAACGCCTAAGCGCCAGGGTGGGGCGTTGCCACGTCGATCTGCGGCTCGGGATCGAGCATGACCGGGAGACGCGGGTTTTTGGCCAAGGCCGCAGCTTTTTTCACATCGAAAACTGGTATTCCATCCACGGCCTCATCCGCCATGCGCTAAGGCTATGCCTGCTGCATGGACGGGGTCAAAGCAATGCACGGCGCATTCGGGTTTGTCACAATGAATTTGTGTTTGAACGCCTGCCCGAAGCCTTCGATGGCTTCAAGCTGCTCCACATCAGCGACCTGCACTTGGATATCGCCGACGGGATGGCCGAGGCACACATTGATGCCGTGCAGCGGGCGGGGGCTTATGACGTGTGCGTGATGACCGGCGATTACCGGAACAAGACGTTTGGACCTTACCGGCGCGCACTGGAGGCGATGGGCCGGGTTTGCGAACAAATCCCCGTCCCGGTATATGCCGTTTTGGGCAATCACGACACCATACGGATGGCTTCCGGCCTGGAAGACTTGGGGGTGCGGATGTTGCTGAACGAGGCGATGCCTATCACCAAGGGCACAGCCGTGATCTGGCTGGCCGGGATAGATGATCCCCATTATTTCCGCGCCGACAATTTGGAGAAGGCGACAGACCCGATTCCAGCCGATGCGGTATCGATCCTGTTGTCCCATTCCCCGGAAGTCTACCGACAGGCCACCTATGCGCGTTTTGATGCGATGTTATGCGGGCATACCCACGGTGGCCAAATCTGCCTGCCCGGCGGCATCCCCGTCATGCTCAACGCCAACGCACCTCGCGCCTTATGCAATGGCCCTTGGGCCTACCATGGCCTGCAAGGGTATACTTCGGTAGGTTCCGGGTCGTGCATTGTCGATGTGCGCCTGAATTGCCTGCCGGAAATCACCGTGCATACCTTGCGCAGGGGTAGCCCTGCCGGATAACCGAATTAGCGGATGTTAAACAGCGAGAGTGTCAATAGGGCTGTTTGCGGATATTGAGCCGATAAAGAACCCTTGAGATTGCCAGCTCCATTACAAAAAATGCAGCGGTAAGCCAAAGCACATGGAAATAACTTAGGTGCAGTCCCGCTTTTAGCCATAGCAAGGGGAAAAGTGCCTCAGGAATTTGATCCAATCCCAATGCCATGCCACTGGACGGGATGCCCAGCCTACGTTTGACAAAGCTGGAAAACAGATCCCCGGCCATTGCCAGCGACCCGACCACCAAGCCAATGAGGGTTCCCATGCCCAGCAGATAGGCGGCGGCAGTGCTGGCTAGCAAGGCACCCGCTATTCCCCGCCAAGTCTTTGAAGGCCCCAAGACGGGTTGCCGGCCAAGCCAAACCCAGCCAAAGTCCACTGGCCAGTCAAACCGCCTGTCCAGCAACTTGTGCAGAATGATCGGCGCACCGTTGGCGACGGACAGCAGTAGCAAAATTTTAAATGAAAGCACGGGTAAGCCCTCCTAACAGTGCCAAACTTCCGGGCCGAAGAAATAAAATTGATTTATATCCCATGGCATGATGACTTATGATACTTTGCCGAAACAATAAAACGATATGCGCAAGTGGCGCTATTTTTCTTATCCTGTGGTGTTGGGGTGAAAGTTTAACACTCCATGGCTTTAATTTTACCGGAGACGCTGATGTACGGCATGGTCAATAAAGCGGTTGAGGAAATGGTCGTAAGCCGATTTGGCGCGGAGGTTTGGGAAAAGGTTAAGGCAAGGGCCGATGTCGAAGAAGAGGTATTCATTAGCAATGAAGCCTATCCCGATGACCTCACCTACCGTCTCGTCGGGGCTGCATCAGCAGAACTCGGGCTGAACCCCGACGAAGTTTTGGAGGCTTTCGGCATCCACTGGATTCTCCACACCGCCCGTGAAGGTTACGGCGACCTGCTGGCTGCTGCGGGATCGACATTTCCAGAGTTCCTGCTCTCCTTGCCGTCCTTTCACACGCGTTTAACCCTCATGTTTCCGGAGCTATCGCCGCCGATATTCAATGTGACCGAACTGGATGTCAATTCGCTGCATTTGCACTATATCTCCACCCGCCCTGGTTTGATGTCGTTTGTGATTGGGATTCTAAAGGGACTGGGTACGATGTTCGACACCGAAATAGCCATCACCGTCCTTAAATCCCGTACCCAGGGTGACGACCATGAGGTCTTCCTAATCAATTGGTAGTTCCCCGGCAACACCCCATGAGTAATGCCCAACCTATTGGCCTTGCGCCCAATCATTTTGCCGAGGCGTTCCCGTTTCACCTTGCTTTTGACCGGTCTTTCGTCATCCGTCAAGCTGGGCGTGCCTTGTCAATACTTTGTCCCGACCTATTGGAAGGCTCGTGTTTTTTCGATCATTTCCGCATTGAACGGCCACCTGCCGTTCCCAATGATTTTGATGCTTTGAGCGAATACCAGCGACAACTATTCGTGATTAATGTCATGCACAAGGAGGTGAAACTACGCGGCCAGATGATGTATGTCCAGGAAAGTGAAACCATGCTTTTCCTTGCATCCCCTTGGCTGACCGAACCGGGGCAGATTGGCCGGCTGGGCCTCACTTTCGGTGACTTTGCCCTGCATGACGCGGTGATTGATCTTCTCCAAGTCATGCAGGCCCAAAACATGGCGTTGGCCGATACCCGAAAGCTGGCCGACCGGTTGTCGTTCCAGCGTACTGAACTGCGGGAAGCCAATGCGGCCTTGAAAGCTGAAATCGCCGTCCGCCAACAGACCGAAGAGGATCTCCACGAACGTGAGGATACCTTCCAGATGCTGCTCGAATCCGCCTCCGAGGGGATCGTAATCGTCTCCGAGCAGGGGGTCATTGAAATGGTCAATGCCCGCCTCCTCAGCATGTTCGGCCATGCCCGCGAGGAGATGATGGGACAGACGATTGAACTGCTCCTTCCCCAACGATTGGCTGAACGCCATGCAGAGCGCCGTGCCGGCTTTGTAGGGCAACCGGGAAACCGTCCCATGGGTGTCAGCCTGGGGCTTTTCGGGCGGCGCAAGAATGGCGGGGAATTTCCTGTAGACATCAGCTTAAGCCATGTACATACCCGCCAAGGCTTGCGAGTGATGGGTTTTGTATCCGACATCACCGAACGTAAGCGCATCGAAGAGGCATTGGCGCAGGCCCGGGACCAGGCCTTGGAGTCCTCGCGCCTGAAGTCCGAATTCCTTGCCACCATGAGCCATGAAATACGCACTCCGATGAACAGTATCATCGGCATAACCGATCTGCTCATGGAAACTGGCTTGGAGGGTGAGCAGATGAAGCTTGCCGCTCTTGTTCAAGAGTCTGGCAAGGCACTGCTGAATATCATCAACGATATTCTGGATACGTCCAAGATCGAGGCGGGGAAACTACAGTTGGAATGGATCGACTTTGACCTTAGGTCGGAAATTGAAGTCGTCACCGCCATGATGCATCCCAAAGCCCAAGAAAAAAAACTCCCATTGACGGTCTACGTGGAACCCGGCGTGCCTACCCGCTTGCATGGTGATCCCGGGCGATTGCGGCAGATTCTCCTTAACCTCCTCAGCAATGCGATCAAGTTCACCAGCCAGGGCGGAGTTTTTTTGCATGTGGCGTTGGCAAGACCGGTAGACCAAAAGGCTGGGATTCGTTTCAGCGTGGAGGATACCGGCATTGGCATCCCGGCAGCCGTCATGGGGTCTCTCTTCCAAGCTTTCATGCAGGCCGACGGTTCCACTACGCGGAAATTCGGCGGCACCGGCCTCGGCCTGGCCATCAGCAGGAATTTAGTGGAGTTGATGGGAGGGCAAATTGGCGTTGAAAGTAAAGAGGGTGCGGGTTCCACCTTTTGGTTCGTGTTGCCAGGCAATGTTGCCGCCGAAGCAGTCGCGCCCACGCCCATCCTCATGGCCCCGCCGGAAAAGGCACTGGATTTTCCTGCCACAACCCAGAAGGCCCCGCCAACAATCCTCCTGGTCGAAGACAATGACTTAAACACTTTAATTGCCATGAAAATGCTGGAACGGTTGGGTTACACAGCCGATCGTGCCGTAAATGGCCGTGAAGCGGTCAATGCCATCCGGCACAAGCCCTACACACTGATTCTGATGGACTGCCAGATGCCCGAGATGGACGGTTTTGACGCAACCCGTGCCATCCGCTGCTTGGAAAAAGAAAGCGGGGGACATGTGTTCATCATAGCGATGACTGCCAACGCCATGGTGGAAGACCGGGAGAAGTGCCTGGCCGCAGGCATGGACGATTACCTTAGCAAACCAGTGGATCGTCAAAGTTTGAGTGCGGTACTGGAGCGGTGGCTTGCCAAAGCCTAGCTTCACCGCGCCCGCCCCGACGCGCACTGTTGTCAACGCCATGAAGGGATCAAGCTCCCGTTACGACTGGGCCTACATCCGCCGCACCGCACTTGGGCATAAAGGCAAACTGGTGAAGGCCAATGTCATTGCCATTTTCGCCACCCTTGCCTCCGTGCCGATCCCCTTATTGATGCCGCTATTGGTGGACGAAGTGCTGCTGGGACATCCTGGCGTCTCAGTGCAGTTTCTGAACAGCCTGACCCCGCCCGAATGGCACGAACCCTTGCTGTATATTCTTTCGGTGCTTGGGCTGACACTGTTGCTGCGCCTAATCAGCATCTTGCTCAGCGTTTGGCAAACCCAACAGTTTACTTTGGTGTCCAAGGACATCACCTTCCGCATCCGCTCGGCACTGATTCGGCGGCTTGAACGGATATCCATGGCCGAGTATGAGGGTTTGGGCAGTGGCAAGGTCATCACCCACTTAGTCACCGACCTGGAAACCATCGATGCCTTCATCGGCGGGGCGGTGGCGAGGTTGCTCGTTGCCGTGCTGTCCATTATCGGCGTAGCCGCCATTCTGCTGTGGATGCACTGGCAATTGGCCTTGTTCATCTTGCTTCTGAACCCGGTGGTGATTTATTTGACGGGAGTAATGGGCAAACGGGTGAAGCATCTGAAGCAGCAGGAAAACTCTGCCATGGAAGCATTTCAACAGGCTTTGGGCGAAACTTTGGAGGCCATCCACCAAATTCGCGCCGCCAACCGGGAAAAGCATTACTTAGGGCGCTTACTGGATCAGGCGCGGAGCGTGAGCGAGAGCGCGGCGGCGTTTTCCTGGAAATCAGATGCCGCCAACCGCTTCAGCTTCACGATATTCTTGGGCGGTGTCGAAATATTCCGCGCCGTCGCCATGTTCATGGTGATTTATTCCGGCTTGAGCATCGGTCAGATGATGGCAGTGTTCAGTTATTTATGGTTTATGATGGTCCCCGTCCAAGAAGTGCTTAACATTCAGTATGCCTTTTCCGGGGCTAAAGGCGCTTTGGAACGGATCAACCGCTTGCTGGAACTGAAACTTGAGCCCCGCTACCCGCATAAGACCGACCCTTTCACCGGGAAACGCACGGTGGGTGTCGCCGTCGAAGATTTGTATTTTTCTTACCCCAACGGTTCCGAGGTATTGCAAGGTGTCAGCTTGGACATTCAGCCGGGCGAAAAGATTGGCATCGTCGGCGCCAGTGGCGGCGGCAAATCCACGCTGATTCAAGCACTGATCGGGCTTTACCCGCCGAGTGCGGGAATGATTTACTTCGATGGCGTTCCGATGACGGACATCGGCCTGGATGTGGTACGGGAAAACGTCGCGACAGTCTTGCAACACCCCGCCCTGTTCAATGACACGGTGCGCGCCAACCTGACCTTGGGCCGCGAAGCCGATGATGCTTCCCTATGGAGGGCTTTGGGCATTGCGCAACTGGAAGAGACCGTCAGGGACACCTCCGACGGTCTGGATACCCTGGTGGGGCGATCCGGCATGAGGCTTTCCGGCGGGCAGCGGCAGCGTTTGGCCATCGCCCGGATGATACTGGCGAATCCAAGCGTGGTGGTCTTTGACGAGGCGACCTCGGCCTTGGACAGCGAGACTGAAGCTAATCTGCATCAGGCTTTGCAGAAATTCCTCGTTGGCAGGACAACCATCATCGTCGCCCATCGCCTCAGCGCGATCCGCCATGCCGACCGGGTATTCGTGTTCGAGGACGGCATTATCAGCGAGCAGGGCGTGCATGAAGAATTGATGGCGCAAGGGGGCTTGTATGCGAGGCTATATGGGGGGCATTGAAGGGGGCAATACTATTACACCTAGGTTCTAAGGCTATCTTGTGTCAAAATTACAATTGCACGGTCAATTGCTTTCGTGGGAGCGGTTTTTAACTGCGACAGATGACCGTGGCAGCGCTTGAAAAGCGCCCCACAACACCTATCCAACCCCAATCACAATCCTAAAACCCGTGTCCTACGACCTCCACACCCATTCCACTGCCTCCGATGGCGCGTATGCCCCCGCCGAACTGGTCCGCCAAGCCCATGCTGCCGGAGTGACGCATCTGGCCTTGACTGACCACGATAGCACCGACGGGCTGAGTGCGGCCCAGGCCGAAGCAACCGAATGTGGCCTTACATTAATTCCCGCCGTGGAAATCTCCACCTCTTGGCATGGCAAATCGGTGCATATCGTCGGGCTTGCCATTGACCCGGACAAACCGGAATTGCAGCAAGGCTTGGCCCGCTTGCAATCCCAGCGCATGGTCAGGGCAGAGGAAATGGGCCGAAGTTTGGCAAAGAAGGGAATCGAGGGGGGCTTTGAGGCGGCGCGGGAACTGGCCGGGGGCGGCATGATTACCCGCACCCACTTCGCCCGGTTTCTTGCCAATCAAGGTTTGGCGGCCACGGTGCGGGCTGTGTTCGACCAGTATTTGGTACAGGGCAAACCCGGTTACGTCCATACCGAATGGGCAGGCTTGGAGGATGCCGTGGGTTGGATCAAAAGCGCGGGCGGCATCGCCGTGGTCGCCCATCCGCAGCGTTACAAACTCACCGGCAGTTGGTTGCGGCGCTTATTGAACGAGTTCAAGGAAGCCGGCGGTGAAGCGCTGGAGGTGGTCGCCGGGAACGCCAGTTTGGGTGACATCCAATCCTCCGCCACCGCCGCCCGCCGCCATGAACTACTGGCCTCGGTGGGATCGGATTTTCACAGCCCCGATAGTTGCTGGCTGAAATTGGGTCACCTGCAAGAATTGCCAAAGGACCTCACCCCGGTTTGGAGCCTTTGGAATGACTGATGCCATCACCCGTTGCGCGTGGTCCTGCCGGACTGAAGAAGAGCGGGATTATCACGACAAGGAGTGGGGCGTACCCCTGCATGATGATCGGAAGTTGTTTGAATTTATCGTGCTGGAAGGGGCGCAAGCGGGCTTGAGCTGGATCACCATCCTAAAGAAGCGCGAGAGCTACCGCGCTGCATTCGATGGCTTTGCCCCCGCAATCGTCGCCGGGTACAACCAGGCGAAAATTCTCGAATTGATGGGAAATCCCGGCATCGTCCGCAACCGCCTGAAAATCGAGTCCGCCGTAACCAACGCCCGTGGTTTTCTGACTATTCAAGAAGAATTCGGCAGTTTCGATGCGTATATGTGGCGTTTCGTCAATGGCAAACCCATCCACAACGCCTGGAGGGATTACAGCGAGGCACCCCCGCAAACCAAAGAATCCGCAGCGATGAGCAAGGATTTAAGAAAACGCGGCTTCAAATTTGTAGGCCCAACCATCTGCTATGCCCATATGCAAGCGGTGGGCATGGTTAACGACCATGCGGTGGATTGTTTCCGCTGGCGGGAGTTGGGTGGAGTTAGCCTTTAATAATTTTTTGAGAAGCAAGCCCACAGCCCGTCGCATGGGTGGACGCATGTATGCCGACACCCACCAATTCGCCCTATTCATATCCTGCCTCGCTAGACAGACAACTAGAACAAAGATATAAATTGCACATGATCCGTTCATTTTGTTGTAAAGACACTGAGGCTTTGTACCTAGGAAATTGCCCCAATCGCTGGCAGGCATTACGCAGTAGGGCCGAGAGGAAACTTGCATTGTTGGACGCTGCTGTTACGATTGACTTTTTGCGCTCCCCTCCGGGAAACCGTTTGGAAAAATTGAGCGGAGACCGGTTAGGGTATTACAGCATCCGCATCAACGATCAATGGCGATTATGCTTTCGTTTCGAACATAGTGATGCGTATGATGTCGAAATAGTGGATTACCATTGAGAATTGACCAATGACTATGAATAAAATGCGCCCAATTCATCCTGGCGAAATATTACGTGAAGAATATCTAGAGCCATTAGGTTTGTCTGTAGACAATCTGGCACAAGCTTTGGACTTAAGCCCGGTTTGTATTAATGAGATTTTAGAGGAACATCGCGGCCTCACTGGAGACACTGCCTTACGCTTGGCCCAATATTTTGGCACTGATGCACAATCTTGGATGAATTTGCAGTTGGGTTATGATTTGCGGAAAGCAGAACTGGAGGTCGGTGAACTCATAAGATCAAAGATCAAACCGCGTCAAACTGATTCTGTGGCCCATAAATTCCAGTGAGATAATTGTAATAGCGAAGCATATTGTGCCTAATGGGAAAAATCAACATTTGACGCAGACTGGAAAGGCAAAGCTCGACGCTTTGTTAGTCAAAGCAAGCTTGACGGACTCAACCCACAATTGTTTGGTGCGTAACATCAATAATTAATTTACAATCTTTGCCACGTTTGACAAAAAACCTCTGAATGGTTGATTTTCCCACCCCCCCGCATTTTTACGGATCATCAACATTCTCGCGAACAATCCACCAACACATTACGCATGAATTGGAAAACTCCCGTCCTGGCATCCCTTCTATTGTTAGCCAGCCTGCCGGTTGCAGCGATACAAATCGACCCATTGCCGGAAAGGATTCGCCAGATGGCAATGGTATACGAGCATGGCCGGGGCGTGAAGCAGGACATGAAGCAAGCTTATCGTCTGTATTGCAAATCGGCCCTGACGGGAGATGCCATATCCGCCTATAGCATCGGCTTTATGTATTTTAATGGGCGGGGATTGCCGCGCAACCTCGGCATGGCGGTATATTGGTTTAGAAAGGCCGCAGTTGCCGGCGATGCATTTTCCTGGCGCATGGCCTACCGTTTCCGCGACGTTGTTCCAGCGGAAGACCCTTCATGCCAAGAAGATGCAAAATTATCCACACCCGCCATAAACCATGCCGAAGCCCCAAACCACAATCCCAACCGGGATATTGTCGCTGAATGGGTCAACCAGATCGCTCCCGTTTATTCGATTGACCCGGCCTTGGTAATGGCCGTGATCCAAGCTGAATCTGCCTACAACCCAGGGGCATTATCCCCAAAGCACGCCCAAGGGTTGATGCAATTGATCCCTTCCACCGCAAAGCGCTTTGGTGTAAAGGATCCGTGGAACCCGATGGAGAATATCAAAGGGGGTGTCGCCTACCTAAGTTGGTTGTTGCGCCATTTTTCCGGCAACGTGGAATGGACGCTGGCTGCCTATAATGCCGGTGAAAATGCGGTGGACCGCCACCAAGGCGTGCCTCCCTACCAAGAGACCAAAGCCTACGTCAAAAAGATACTGGCCCATTATCCTAAAACCACCCATCCGATACCTCCGCTACCTTCGGAACACCCGACCGATGCCGGGTAAGGCCGATTTTGGTGTTAATCGTAGGATGGGCCTGTCAGGGCATGATTAGCATTGCTGAATGGGAATTGCCGACAAGTTGGGGGAAAACGAGTGGGGGGCTTGAATCATTCTGGTAGAATGCATGAGTCCATCCACCTGCCTGAACCCGCCATGACACAGCAAGTCCTGATCACCCTGACTGTCCCCCCTTCCGTAGAGGAAAGCGTGGTGGACTGGCTATTGCAATTCAATGACCACTCAGGCTTTACCAGCCAACGGGCGAACGGTCATTCCAGCCGTTTGGAAGGGCTAAACCTAGCCGAGCAGGTTGCAGGCAGGAAAGAACACGTTCGCTTTCAGATGCACATCCCGTCCGACGACCTCCCCAGGTTCATGGATGCACTCAGAAAAGATTTCGACGGCGTGGGTTTGCACTTTTGGGTTACCCCGCTCATGGAAGTGGGACACGTTTGACTTCCAGATTAGCCAATTGAAAAACCTAGTTTCCCAAGACGGCGAACTGTTTTACCTGGCCGATTTCCTATCCCCGCCTGACGCCGTGGAATGTTTTGCACGTCTTCGGGACGAATTGGATTGGCAGCAGGAAGTGGCCACCGTTGTCGGGCGGCGGGTTCCCGTCCCGCGTTTGGTATGCTGGTACGGGGACGAGGGCGCGGTCTATCAGTATTCTGGCCTGACCCATTATCCGCAAGCGTGGACAGAAACCCTGTTTGGCCTTAAGCAATCCATGGAAAACGCCAGCGGCCACGGTTTCAATAGTGTGCTAGGCAATCTCTACCGCGACGGGCGGGACTCCATGGGCTGGCATGCCGACCGGGAAAAAGTGCTTGGGGTTAAGCCTTTCATCGCCTCGCTGAGCCTGGGCGCGGAAAGGCTGCTTAAGATGCGCCACAATAAAACCGGCGAAACGCTGGATATCCCTCTCGCCAGCGGCAGTTTGTTGTTAATGGGTGGCTCGCTCCAGCACCATTGGCGGCATTGCGTGCCGAAATCCCGGCAACCCCTATCGGCCCGGATTAACCTCACATTCCGCAACATCATCAACCAAGGGTTAAGCAACCGATGATTTCACACAAACGAACCTATACAAAACCATGAGCAAACGCCGGCAGCAAAACTTCTTGCATAAACCTTCCCTGCTGACTGTTAGCCTGATGTGCCTCGGCTTGGCGGACCCTGTGCTGGCAGCCGATACGCATTGTACCAACCAAGAGACCATCGAATTCAATTGTTCAACCGGAAAAAAAATACTCTCGGTATGCGCGTCCAAAGATCTGTCAACGGCGAAGGGTTACATGCAATACCGTTTCGGAGCCAAAGGCACACCTGAAATTCAAGTGCCTGCCGTCCAGAATCATCCCAATCCCCTAGTGCAATCCGGCACACTTTCATTCTCCGGTGGCGGTGGCGCGTATTTGCGATTTCTGAAAGGAGACTTCCGCTATGTGGTCTACACCGCCACTGGCAAGGATTGGGGCAAGAAGGCGGGCGTTGCGGTGGAAGAAGGGGACAAATTGCTCGCCAACATCAAGTGCAAAGGCCCTGCACAAAGCACAATCGGGCCGAAGTTGTTTGAACAGGCCGGACTGCCCGCCTCCGACAAAGCCTTCCAGTTGCCCTAAGGCCATGGGCAGCGCACAAGAACTCCTCTGCCAGGTCGATGAAGACGACCGCATCATCGGGCCCTGCCTTCGTGGTGAAGCGCATAGGCTGGGGCTGCGACACCGTTCCGTGCATATCTTGGTTTTCAATCCTGAAGGCGAGCTGTACCTGCAAAAACGTTCAAGCACCAAAGATGTCAATCCCGGGCTTTGGGATACCTCCGCCGCCGGCCATGTGGACTTTGGCGAGAGTTACGACGATAGCGCCCGGCGCGAATTGGCGGAGGAGTTAGGCATTGAAATTGAGTCCACCGAAATATTAAAGCCGCTATTCAAGCTGGAAGCCAGCGCGGACACCGGTTGGGAATTCGTCCAAGTCTACCAACTGACCCATAGCGGGGAATTGCGCCCTGAACCGACGGAAATCATAGAAGGCCGCTGGTTCGGCTTGACTGAATTGGAAAACTGGATCATACGCGGCGGCGATGGCATCACGCTATCCTTCCAAATCTTGTGGTCGCGGTTTTGCAGCATTTGAGTTCGGGGTTTAAGGACATTTACGAGAATGTCCTTACCCGTAGGGTGGCCTTCATGCCACCAAAGCGCACTGAAGGACACCCTACAGGGGGTATTCTTTATCGAAAATCAACTAAGGGATAGGGCGGGATCCGATTAGATGTCCTTTGCATGCCGAACATAAAATCAACATCACCCGGAGATTCCCAATATGACCGCCTGCTTTGCCAAGCCTCGCCTCCGCAACTTAAGCGTGTTTCCCAGGGCGAAGCCGATTATTTTCCGCGCTAGCCGTTTGGCCCAGGCCATTCGCCTGGGTCTTGCCCTGGTCGCGACTAATTCAGTCCTGCCCGCGCAGGCTGTCATTAACTGCCCAGTCAATTCAGTCAATTCGCCTCAGACTATAACGGGTGCCGAAACCTTGAACTCGGCCTGTGACTTAGAGGGTGGGGGTAGCATCAATGTGCAGGGTGGGGGCAGCATCACCATCACCAATACCGGCGCAATGACAGGCGCCGGCACGCTGAACAATTCTGGCGCACTCAATATCGAGGCGGGTGGCAGCTTAGTCAGCTACTCTGGTGGCATCAACAATGCCGGTAGCCTCGTCAATGATGGCGGCTTGGGAACCTACAAAGGCACGATAAGCAATACCGGAACCCTGACCAACAATTACGCGCTGGCAAATTCGTATGGTTCGTTAACCAATCACACGGGTGCCACACTGACGAATAATGGACTACTTTACAATGAAAAAAATGCCGGGATGGTGAATCAAGCGGGTGCTATTCTAACCAACAACTGGGTATTGACCAATTATAGTAGTTCGTTAAGCAATGCGGGCGGGCTAACCAATCAGGCAGGAGGCTATCTGACTAATGATGGCGGTTCCAGCCTGACCAACACGGGTTCATTGGAAAACTCAGGCACTTTGAACAATGCAGGGTATGTGGACAATGTTGGGACAGTGACCAACCAAGCGGGAGGGACGCTGACGAATACCGGTGCCTTTTTCAATGAGTCAGGGGGTACGCTCGCCAACAAGGCGGGTGCCACCGTCAACAATCACTACGGGATATACAACTATTCTGGTGCCACTTTCACCAATGCAGGGACAATCAACAACGTGTCTCGCGGTGATATAATCAACTTCTTCGATGCCACTTTCACCAATACGGGTATCTTGAACACCGGCACATTGAACAATCAAACGTACTCTGGAACAGTGTACACTGAAGGCATGCTGACCAATGATGGCACGCTTGACAATGTCGCCACGGTCGAAATCGACACCCCTGGAAGCATTGAAGGCGAGGGTACTTTCACCCAGACCAGCGGGATCACAAAAGTAAACGGCTTGCTGCAACAGCCGGTGATTGACATTCAAGGCGGCGAGCTACTCGGTGAAGGCACGATATTGGGCTCCATCACCCTCGGCAGTGCTGCGAAGCTTAATCCCGGCTTCGGTTTCGGCAAACTCACAGTGGACGGCGGCATCGTTTTCAACGGTTCGCTGCTTGTCGACATTGCGGGCATTGCTGCGGACAAGTATGATTTGCTGGATGCCTATGGCGGGGCGGTCAATTTCGGTGTCGGCAGCCTCATCACCATCAACCTAGACAGTTTATTCGCCCCTGAGGGTGGCATGGCGTGGGACTTCCTGCTGTCCGACAACCCCTTCCTTGGATTGGGCAACGCCAAGTATCAAGTCAACGGGCTGAATTCGTCCATGGACTACATGATTAGGGAAGTCGAAAGGGGCGGGCGCCATGCGCTGGAATTTACCGTGCCAGAACCTGGCAGCCTTGCGCTTTTCGGCCTCGGGGGGCTACTGATGATGCGTAGGCGAAGCAGCTAGGCAATTTAACGTTTGGGGATGAATTTGGATTGAGAAACCTTATTGAATGGATGCCGAAGAATGGGAATCAGCCAAATCAGCATAATTTGCCTGAAACAATGATTGTACTCGACCGACTGGCCTACAATCGTTTAACATCCCTAGCGATCAAACTTACGTCGTCCGAGCGTGTCAAAAACGCTGCAAAACCCACACTCGCCAGCTTTTTTTGGACAGATCGCCAATCGAAACTTTATAGGAGACACGCCCAGCCATGTTCATCTTCCGTTTTGCCTTGCTCGTACTTTTGCCGGTCAATTGCTGGGCCAGTGAAGCGGGCGCAAAGTTGCCTATTGATCTGACCCAACACTGGATCGGCTATGCCTCCATGGCCGTCTTTTTCATTGCCTATGTGTTGGCGATGATGGAAGAATCCACCATGCTGCGCAAGTCCAAGCCCATGGTCTTTGCCGCCAGCTTAATTTGGGTATTAATCGCTTCCCATTATGTCTCCCACGGTCTTGAAGAGGAGTCCGGGCGCGCCTTCCGGGCTACCCTGGAAGGCTACGCGGAACTGTTCCTGTTCATCTTGGTGTCGATGACTTACCTCAATGCGATGGAACAGCGCGGAGTGTTCGACAATCTTCGCATTTGGCTGCTTAGCAAGGGCTTTGGCTACCGGAAACTGTTCTGGATCA
>Ga0265593_1000878_pt1 | contig 15172 bp, 16 predicted proteins | sample saktaG_8_FD_190136 | JGI IMG/M metagenome (GOLD analysis project Ga0265593, IMG submission 190136) | Saline water microbial communities from Sakinaw Lake, British Columbia, Canada - sak_2011_5_24_36m | ecosystem: Environmental > Aquatic > Non-marine Saline and Alkaline > Saline ...
GCAAAAGCAAATGTGTATTGGTCGTGACTGCGAGCATTCCTAGTGCAGCGCCAAGGCCGAGTGCCCCCACGTCTCCCATGAAAATTCGTGCCGGAGCGGCGTTCCACCACAAGAAGCCTGCGCACGCTCCTGCCAAAGATGCGGAGAGCACGGCCAGGTCGAGTGGGTTAACAATGTCGTAGATGCGCGGATTACGAAAAGCCCAATATGCAATCACAGTGAACGCCAAGAATCCAAACAGTGCTGAACCCGCGGCCAATCCGTCCAATCCATCGGTCACGTTGACGGCGTTAGTAGTGCTCCACACCATGATGGCTGTCCAGACAATAAAGATCGGTCCGGTGATATCCCAACCAGGACTCGTTGCTCGCGTAAACGAAATTGTCTCAACCACACCGGTCGTGCTCGACAGCAGCCACAGCAATAGCAACGTGATTCCAAAGGTGATCCAGCCCTTTTTCTTCCAGAAAATTCCACGATTGTGTTGGCGACGCACCTTCAAGTAGTCATCAAGAAAGCCGATGACTCCAAGCACCAAAACCGTAAGCCAAATAATTGCGGCCTGATCAGAAAATGGCAGACCTGCTCGCACATGTGCGACAGTCCATCCAATCGCGCCCGCAAACAAAATTGCGATTCCGCCCATAGTTGGGGTGCCCTGCTTGCCCATCTGATGCACTGGCCCATGATCTTCTGCACCAAGTATTGGCTGACCCTTACCAAGCCGTGCGAAAACAACCATCAGCACTCGGGTACCGATAAGCGACAGAATCATGCCGATTGAACCTGCGATAAAAATTGGAATCATGAGAGTGCACCTATCAATTCATTGGCAACTTGAGCATCATTGAATGGCAGAACCTGATTGCCAATGGTTTGGGTAGTTTCATGGCCTTTACCAGCGATGATCACGACATCACCTTTTCTGGCTGTCATTACAGCCAATTCTATTGCAGATCGACGATCCAACTCGACACTTACATGCGATCTGCCCACAACATCATCAATGCCAGAAGTAATTTGTTGCGCAATGTCAGATGGTTCTTCCGATCGCGGATTATCCGACGTAACGATGACACGGTCGGCTCCAAGTGCTGCGACCATCCCCATCATCGGACGCTTTGCTCTATCTCGATCACCACCGCAACCGAACACCAAAATAATTTTTCCTCCTGGCGTAATTATCTCTCGGGTTGTATCGAGCACACGTTGCAGTGCGTCTGGGGTATGCGCATAATCGACTATCACATCAAACGGCTCATCGTTTGAGATCGATTGAAATCTGCCAGCGACCGTTCCTGCAGCAGCCAATCCGGAAACGATGTCGACGACGTCGACTCCAAGACCGGCTGCCACAGTGGCGGCAGCAAGCGAATTAGACACATTAAATTTTCCTCCGACCGGAACATGCAATTTCTTCTTCCGCCAAACATACGAGTGGCTACTTGCAGTGACTTCAAGATCTTTAGCATCGTCTAGCCCAAAGCTCACCGTATTAATTTCGGTCGCATCCAAAAGCAATCGTCCGTGCACATCATCACGATTGATAAAGCCAAGGCTTGAAAACTGTTTGTCAAACAAAGTTGCTTTAGCAGCAAAATACTTTTCTACAGTTTTGTGAAAATCTAAGTGCTCCGGCGAAAGATTGAGAAAAACTACAGCATCAAATTGTGTGCCAACAATTCGTTGCAACACAAGAGCATGCGAAGTCACTTCCATCACTACCGCTTGAACACCAGCATTGGATGCCTGCCACAAACTTCGTTGCAAGTCGCAAGACTCAGGCGTAGTCCTCGCACCGGAAAGCGTGCCAAACACTTCGGTATTCAAACCTTGCTGGCGGAAAATTGAGCCCAACAGATGTGCTGTTGTTGTCTTGCCATTCGTGCCCGTAATACCAACAACACGCATCTTCTTGCTCGGGTGATCGTAAAAAGCACTCGAGATCTCCCCCATTGCACGCCGAGTATCAGTAACCACAATTTGCGCACAATCAAAAGGAAGTTTGCGCTCCACTAAAAGTGCAGATGCTCCAGCATTCAGCGCGTCTTGAGCAAAATCATGACCGTCCGTGTGGTCGCCCACTACGCAACAAAACATCGAATCACGATTCACCTGCGTCGAATCGTTAGTGATATCTCGGACAATCGCATCGGGCGATCCAATCGAGGTGTACATCACGCCAGGCAAATGACCGGCGTACGTTGTTTCGAGTAGTTTGCCGAGCGCTTGAGGCGCGACCATGTCCGTCGTCGCCTCCATGATTAGTGCGCAGCTCCTAGCTCGGCAGGACGCTCCTTTGGACAACCCATATCCGTAGCCGCAGGTCGAATATCAAGTTCATTGATCAGTACCTGTGCGATGTTTGCAAATACTGGCGCAGCAGCAGTGCCACCAAAACGGTCGCGTGACGCTGGATCTGGTTCGTCGATCGAAACCAACACAGTAAAGCGTGGGTTTTCAGCAGGCAAGAATCCAACAAACGAAGCGAAGTATGCGCGCGAGCCATCATCTTTGACGTAGGTGCCGTTGTCTTGGCGTTTGTAACCAGTGCCCGTCTTGCCCGCAACGGTCATGCCCGGAACCTTTGCAAGGGATGCAGTTCCAAAGCACACGACGTCACTCATCAATGAGCGCATTGTTGCTGCCACCTCCGGTTTGATCACAGTGTGTGTAGCCGAAGGTGCGCTTGGTTGATTGATGCCATCCAAATCGATCACCGAGTTGACAAGTCGTGGCGCGACATAGACACCGTTATTGGCAACTACGTTGACTCCAGCAATGAGTTGCAATGCACTCGCCGAGTACCCATAGCCATAGGCTGTCGTAATTTTTTCAGTACCACGCAACTCATTAAACGACTTCAGCAGACCCTTGCTCTCACCTGGGTAGTTGACGTCAGTCTTCGCTCCAAATCCATACCCTTGGAGATACTTGTGCAGTGTCTCTGCTTGCATGGTCTGCGCGATTTGCACTGTTCCGAGGTTTGACGAGTCAACGATGATTTTGCGCACCGTCATCTCTTCGAGCCCGTGTGGATATGCGTCGGTAATCGAGTGCACCCATTTGGTCCCTTCGTTGAATACCTGTTTGCCTGGAACCTGAAACACTGAGTTTGTTTCTACTGTTCCTTCGTTGAGTGCAGCAGAAATGCTGAATACTTTTGCTACCGATCCGGGTTCGTACGCATCCACGGCAGCAAAGTTGCCCGAGTCTGCGGTGTATGTACCGTCAGTATTTTTGCGAATAGTTGACATCGCATAAATTTCTCCAGTTGTCGAATCCATCACAATCGCAGCACCGCCACGCGCGTTAAGTCTTGTGATCTGTTGAGTAACAATTGCATCCACCTGAAACTGAATGTTGCGATCAATTGTCGTCACCAGGTCTTGACCTGGCACTGCGGCCTGACTGGAGTCATCGCCAGTAGGAATCGATTGACCCTTACTATTGACTTCGCGCACGGTTCGACCATCAGTGCCAGCAAGCATCTCGTTGAACTGCTCTTCAAGACCCGAGATTCCAACGCCATCAATATCGGTCCGGCCAATAAGTGCACGCAGGCCATCGGACGTGAGCGTTCGACTTTGCTCTGGATAAGAAGAGATTCCTGCAAGATTGAGTGCGGTGAGCGCATCCGAAACCTCGGTTGTGGCCTGACGAGCAATATAGAGAAAACTCGAAGCCTTATTTTGTAGCTTGCTTGCAAGCACCAACTCATCTTCTGGCGACATACCAAGAACACCTGCTATTGCATGCGCGGTTGCAACTGGGTCGACAACAACTCGTGGATCAGCGAACACTGTACGTGTCGGCACTGGCAAGGCAAGCTCCAACCCATTGCGGTCGAGAATTGAGCCTCGCTCTGCACGCGCTATCGAAATTCGTGTTCGTTGACTCACACTTGCCTCGCGATAACCACCTGCACCAACTGTCTGCAAATACGAAACCCGAACAAGCATCGTCAATAACAGCAATGATACCAATACATACATTGCAACAAGTCGAAATCGAATCTTGCCGCCTTGCAGATTTGTATAAAAAGATGTAACTGAACTGCGAGCACGATCTCGAACTACATCGGCTGCATTTTGTCCACGCCGAGCACGATCTCGAACCTGCTCTCGTGACTGAGTTCGCGGTTTTTGTCGTGGCTGTACGCGCGTCGTAGGCACTCGCCCACCACGGCCTCCAGTTACGACACTCACGGTGCAACCGGTCCTTGTTGCAATGTTGCAAGTGGTGCGAGCGGATTCAAGCTCGACATTGCAGATGGTTCTGCGATCTTCGGATCCATCAGTCCAGTTGCAATCACTACTTGTGCGACAACATCTTGAGGCACCTCAACAAATCGCGAGCCGAGACCTTGCGACATGCCCTGCAAGCCAGCCTGTGTGCGCAAATATTCAGGCGCAAGCAATCCTGCTCGCTGCTGGCGAAGTTGATCCTGATACAACTTTGCTAAGCGCAATTCGCTCGACACATGGTCCAACTTCAATTGTTGTTCTGCAATCACCGCCTGAAAACCGATTGCAATACTCATCAGAAGAAACAGACCAACAGCACCCGCAGCAAATAAGCGAATCGTCCTGCGAGTTGTCTGAGGAACGAGAGTGAGATGGCGCTCAGGGGGTGCCGACTGAACTCGACGTCGACCAGGCTGTGGCCCACGTTCAATTGCAATCGCTAGCGCCATCTCAACTACTCACTTTCTCAATGACCCGCAATCGCGCCGAAGCGGCTCGTGGGTTTTGTTCGATCTCTTGTGCACTTGGGCGCTCACTCACTCGCACTTTGCGAACCAGTTTGTGCAGTGGCGAAGCATGGTGGTGATATGGCGATGCAACTAGTCGCACTTTTGGATCAGCCTCTGCATCTTTAAATGCTTGTTTGACTATGCGATCTTCTCCAGAGTGATACGACAACACTGCGATGCGCCCACCAGGACTGGTTGCACGAATTGCTTCGTTCAGAGCGTGAGGCAAAATGTCGAGCTCCTTATTGACTTCGATCCGAATTGCTTGGAAGCTGCGCTTTGCAGGGTGGCCCCCGGTGCGCCGAGCCGGAGCAGGAATAGCCCTCGCAATGACCTCGGCCAATTGCACCGTGTCGGTTATTGGTCGCGCAGCAATGATTGCCTTGCTAATGCGATACGCAAATCGCTCGTCGGCATTGTTGCGCAATACATGTGTCAGTTGTTCTAAGTCATACGAGTTCACCACGTCCGAAGCCTTCAGTTGCTGCGTGGTATCCATGCGCATATCAAGTGGTCCTGCATTGCGATACGAAAACCCACGATCCGCCATGTCGAGTTGAGGCGACGAAACTCCTAGATCAAATAGCGCACCAGATATTTCGGTAATGCTGTTGCGCTCGAGCATCGCAGTCATCTCATCAAAGCGACCCTGCTCGATCATCAAGCGTTCACCAACTTCCGTATGTTCGCTGACCAGTTTGCGAGCGTGCGCAATTGCGAGAGGATCTTGATCGATGCCAAGCACACGCATCCACGGATATGCCTTTAACAACCGAGCCGTATGACCCGCACCGCCCATCGTTGCGTCGACAATGACACCGTGTGGTACTGGCGCAAACACTTCGACAATCTCTGCTGCCATAACTGGTTCGTGACCAAACGAATTCGAGCCATTTGACATCGCTGCTGTATCTACTTGGCTATTTACTTGGCTGTTTAACGAATGAGACATAAATATTTGTTCACGATCGCAATCATTTTGCATAACTTCAAGACACCTGTGCTTCGCTCTTCAGCAGCCCCCCGGCTCGCGGTGCCGCCGGGATGTCTCCCCGCGCGTACGAGATAGAAGCGGGCGGAGTTGATGCTGTCTACCTTGCTCACCGGAAGACTGCTGAAGAGCGAAACCTTGGTCTCGAACTTGCTACACGTTGCGTTGGTTCGTGACTTGTCTCCCTTCGCCGAATTCTCTATTGACCAGTGCCGGCAATTTGCTGCAGGCCTTCGTCGCTAATGCGCTGATGGCGCGTTGGATCCCAAATTTCTGCGCGATCGAATGAACCGCTGACAACAACTCGTGAATTCAAAGTGAGACCTGCGTATTCGCGCAAAATTTCATCGATGTTGATGCGCCCCTGGGCATCGACAACAACTTCAAAGGTGTTGCTCGCAAGTGCGCGCTGCTGGTTGCGATCCATCTCTCCAGATCGCACCTTCTCGACAGCATCTTTGGCCACTGCCTCAAATGCCTCAGCCGTCAAAATATCGACGCACTTATCGCGACCAATCGAGAGGTAACAACGAGGTTCCAAACGGGGACGAAACGAAGCAGGCAATCCAAGCCGACCCTTTGGGTCCAACTGACGCTCATGCACCCCTACAAACACTGTGGCCTCCGCTGCCGTTTCTTGCTTTTCCCTTGCTGCCACTGGGTTTGAGCCATCGCCCCCACCAAGTGGCTTTACATTATCCCCACTTTTCCCCACTTGCAAGCATTATCCCCCACTTTTCTCCACCTTTATATTGGACCATCTATTGGGCAGTGGCGAAGCCAGTTAATGGCAGAGCGAAGCCACCGATCGACAAAGCGAAGCCACCGCAGGGCAAAAAGGATGCGCTCGTGCGCGAGTTAAACGAGAGTTATTTGCGCCATAAAGGCAGCCAACACATCAGATGCGGACAAGCCGGCAGCGATTTGGCTTAAAGGCATCACACTGTGTTCGAGATTTGTGTCGATCCCAGCACGTGCAGCATTTGGGTCGCTGAGTAACTGACAAAACTGCCGCGACAGCCCTGTTCCCCAATCCAAATAGACCGTGCACTGAAACCGTGCAGCCTCTTGGGTGCGCCGCTGGCTGATGCCAACAATTTTTCCGAGCCCACCATCAGCGTCGACGCCCATCACTTCGCCTGGCCCAACACCAGAAAAACACACGAGGTCGCCATACTCGCCTACAGCGAGGTTTTCACGATGTACGACTGCAGACAATTTTTTTGGAGGTGCGAGCGATTCGATTGTGGCCAGCCACACATCGCCCAACCACCATGCAGCTCGCCCAACATCATCAATCCAGAGAGGATCATCTTTGGGTATCACCACGTCCAACCACACTTGCTTGCCAGGTGACAAAAACACCATTCCACCACCGCTGCGCCGCCGCACTATTTCTACATTCTCATTCGCGCACGCAACAAGATTGAGCTCAGCCTCTGTTTGTCGCGAACCCAACACGATCGCAGGAGTGGTGATGTCTACATTCCACACACTTCTTTCAGCAGGAAGATCGCGCCCATGTTGTTCACTTGCAGTTGTACACACATGGACTTCATGCCATGTCGATTCAGGATGCAGCGGCAAGATACTGCTTCCACTCGTCGGGCACACGCCCCACCGACACAGTGATCCACGCCAATTCACGTGGGGCAAGAGGCTGCGATTCAAGCAACATTCCAGCTTCTTCAGGTGTTCTGTCGCGCTTTCGCAAATTGCATGGACGACATGCCGCTGTCACGTTTTCCCAAATGTGCATGCCTCCACGTGATCGCGGCATTACATGGTCAATCGAGTCAGCAACTCCGCCGCAGTACTGACAGCGGTGATCATCTCTTGCAAACACAGCACGACGAGAAAGCGCAGTGCGGCGGTGGTATGGAACTTTGACCATGTAGCGAAGCCGAATCACAAGCGGACCAGGAATGCTCATCGTTTCCGAATGCACTTCTGTTCCATCATCTTCAATAATTTCGGCTTTGTCCGAGAGCACCAAACACACAGCGCGTCGCGCCGAGACAACACTGAGCGGCTCGTATGTTGCATTTAATACCAGCGCGCTTCGCATCAGTTATGCCTTGAAGAGTCGTCGACGCATCGACGTTCCGGTACTGTGCCAATCTTTTGACCACTCCAAATAATCAATGATGTCTGCAATTTCGGGTTGGTCGACTCCATATCCATATTGAGTTGTCAATCGAAATTCGATATATGCACGCGAAGGCACTGGCAGGTGCGATCCATTACGCCACCACTGTCGTGGTACTAAACGCTTGGCCGACCGAAGTGCCGTCACCCATAAACCGGGCCGCGCAATAACAGCACCAATCAGTTTCAGATACGTACGGAGTGCCAACATCAAATCAGCCTGGCTTTGGTTCCTTGGGTAGACCCAACACCATCTCTCCGATGATGTTGCGTTGCACCTGAGATGAACCCGCATAAATTGTTCCTGCACGAGCATTCAAGAATGTCATCGTCCAACTCATCGAATCATTCGGCGCACCAGCATCGTCGGTCGAGAACGCACTTGAAGGTTTACGACCCGTCGGAACCATTGCATCCATTCCCAAAAGATCTACGCCCAACTCTGTGACAATTTTGTGATATTCGCTCCAGTACAACTTAAAGATTGCGCCGTCAGGTCCGGGATGATGTCCCGCCAAAAACTTTGTCAATGTGCGCATTCCCAAATAACGCATCACCTGCACTTTGGAATAACACCATGCCAACTTCTGTCGAATACGTGGGTCGTTGTTGACACCGCGATCTTTTGCAAGTTGCAACAATCGGTCGAATTCGGCCTCAAAAGCAATCGGCGCGATTGATGCTGCAGCCCCCCGTTCGAAACCAAGCAGACCCATGGCAACCGCCCAGCCGTTGTTTACTCCGCCAACAACATTTTCTTTTGGCACCACTGCGTCTGTATAAAACACTTCGTTAAATTCGCTCTCACCCGAAAGCATCTTGATTGGACGTACTTCGATCCCAGGTTGTCTCATATCTACGAGCAAAAACGAGATGCCTTTGTGTTTTGGAGCATCTGGATCTGTGCGTGCAAGCGTAAAAATATGATCAGCAAGATGACCGGCTGACGTCCAAATCTTTTGCCCGTTCAACACCCATTGATCACCGTCCAACTCTGCACGCAAACCGACGTTCGACAAATCGCTACCAGCGTTTGGTTCGCTGTAGCCCTGACACCACGTGTCTTCGCCAGCGAGCAAGCGTGGTAAGTAGTGACGCTTTTGCTCTTCGGTGCCAAACAACAGCAACGTGTTGCCAAGCATTTGAATGCTGAACACATCATTGTGTCCACCCGTCGGCACACCGGCACGCGCAAACTCTTCAGCGATGATTACTTGTTCGAGTTCCGATAAACCACCACCACCAAACTCGACTGGCCAACCAGGAGCCAGATATCCGGACGAATAAAGTGTCGCACGCCATTCAGTAATGAAATGTTCAAGCGCATCACCAGTCAGTGCGCCAATGCCCTTCCAATTTGGAGGCAACTTCTCGGCCAAAAAGGCCTGTACTTTTTCGCGATACTCTTCCGCCGCTGCGCTATATGTCGGGTTCATGAGTCTTTACGCTAGTACGAAGACCTGGCCAGACTCGCAGCGCCAATCAATGGTGCTGAGTCCCCCAGACCAACGGGTAGCACCCTCATTCCACGAATAAATTCAAGGCGCGCCGAACGATCAAGCTCGTGCTGGACGGCTTGAAGAAATGGAGCACCGAATCCCAGGGCAACCGATCCTCCAATCACACAGAGTTGCAAATCCATGAGTGCACCCACCGACGCGAGTGCTCGCCCAACCAATTTCCCTGCCGTGATCTTGACATCATCGGTGGCTTCTTGACTTGGTAGTCCAGTTATTGCTTCTATCGACTTGCCAGACACGTGCGCCTCCAAACACCCATATGCCCCACACTCGCACAATCTGCCATCGGGTTCAACAATGACGTGACCGATATGTCCAGCATTACCAAGATGTCCAGTCACAAGTTTGTTGTTTGAAACGATGCCTCCACCGACTCCTGTCGACACCACCATTCCAATCACATCCGAAACCCCAACGGCGCTCCCACACCACACTTCTCCAAGCACCAAAGCCTGAGCGTCGTTAGCAATATAAGTAGTCAAACCTGTTGCCTGTTCGACTGCCGAACGCAAACTAAAGCCTCGCCACTCTGCAATGTTCAAAGGCGAGACACTTTCTCCACCCAATGTCATCGGTCCGCCACAACCGACACCGCACGCTTCAAGATGCACGTCAGTTTGCAGCATCTGAGCATCGATCAGTTTTTCAAGCGCTCCCCAAACGTTCGTTGTAGGAGTTTGGGTTTGCATTCGCGACAAAAGCTCACCACTTGTCGACACCACACCAACAGCAAGTTTTGTGCCGCCAATATCAATGGCGAGGAAACCAGAAGAGTTAGATGTCTTTGCCAAATTTAATTCGGCTCGAAGCAGCATTCGTGCGCGCCTTACGCAACGACGCGGCAACGTCTTTCAATCCAACTTTGCTCATCGCCCGCAATTGCTGCTCAATGATTAATACGCAACCAAGCATCGCCAGAAAACCAGCGAATGCAACAAGGAAATGCACTTGCAATGTGATCACAGTAAATACGAGTGAGGCAATTGCACCAAGACCAGCCCACCACGCTTTACGCGCAGAGTGCGCGTAAATACCTGATGGTTTTACAGCGCTCGCAAAGCGCTCATCTGTTTCGAGCGATTGCTCGATCTGTTGCAATATCCGTTGTTCTTCTGCTGACAGTGGCATAGTCACCTCATCTTATTGCTCGGGACCCCATTTTGATGAACCCGGTCGGCGCTTGGAATGGAGGGTGCTTGCCAAACCAATTGCGTCGTCTCCAAATCGTTCACGAATATCATCAATGGCCGCAGTTGCCGGAGCCCACACTTCATCCAACGAGGTGGCGTCCTGACTATGAGTCCCTTCGTCAAACAGACTGAGCTGCGCCTCAGGTTCTGCAAAGTTGCGAGTCGAGATACCCACTAATCGCACACCTCGTGCCACGTCGATATCAATCAATAAACCGTCAAGCATTTGCATCATCGCTTGAGCACTTGTAATTGGCGTAGTGCTCGTATTTGAACGAGTGATCGATACGAAATCTGAATACTTTATTTTGACGGTGCAGGTTCGAGGCGCCAATCCCTCATCACGACATCGCCTGGCAACCAAATCTGACATTCGTACAAGATGCCGTCGTACAATCTCGATGTCAAATATGTCGTTACCAAATGTTTCCTCGTGACCGATCGACTTCGAGTCGGAGTTTGGCTCTACCTCGCGTTGATCAATGCCGTTTGCAAGCTCTTGGAGATGCGTTGCATGCGCATCCCCCAGTAGATGCTTCAAAATCTGCAGATCAATAACAGCCAATTCCGCAACAGTCTTGATACTTATACTTTGCAATTTCGCAAGTGTGGCGGGACCAACACCCCAGAGTGCTTCAACGTTGAGGCCATGAATAAATTCTTGTTCCTTACCGCTCTCAATTTGCACAACTCCACGTCCAGGTCGCACACTCACGTGATCAGCAATCGGCTTTGCAGTCTTTGACGCCAACTTCGCAACGAATTTACTCGTTGCAATGCCAACACTGCACACCAATCCCACTTCATCTAAGACTCGTTTTCGAATTGCTTCAGCAATTGCTACTCCATCGCCAAGCAATCGTTGCGCTCCGGTCACATCCAAAAATGCTTCGTCGAGTGAAAGGCCTTCGACTAGTGGCGTGAAGTCGCGAAATATGTCAAACACTTGCGAACTCACCTGCACATAGAGATCCATGTCGCCAGGTAGAAAAATTGCATCTGGACAAAGTCTGCGAGCCCGTATCGACGGCATTGCGGAAAATACTCCGTACCTGCGCGCCTCATACGATGCAGCCGCAACGACGCCTCGCCTCCCATCGCCCCCAACGACAACCGGCTTACCCCGCAATTCTGGACGTTGGCGCAATTCCACCGCTACATAAAACATGTCCATGTCGACATGCAGAATTGTTCGGGCTATTTTCACAACAACAACTACGCTAATCGGATGCCGCAAACCCCGAACGACAAACGCGCCCTCTCCGCGCTTCCATCACCTCGCGCCAGAGTCATCGCATTCGTTGGAGTCCTTATTTCTGGTGTAGCCGGTGCTGCAATCGGATACTCACTTGTCGATTTGCAATGTGGTGGAGATTGCTCAGTTGGCACAGGCATTGGCCTCTTGCTCGGCGCAATCGTTGGCGCAATCGGCATGGCAGTCGTCAGCGTATTAGTGCTGCGTGCAGTAGGAGAATGGCGAGAACTTGCCGACAACTAATCAACTCGCATCTCAACTGCTGCATGTTGCAACATCGTTGGCCAAACAAGCTGGAGATATGGCACTCGACGGACGCCGCAGCGGTCTCAAGAATGTTCAAACTAAGTCATCGGCAACAGACATGGTGACCGAGTTTGACAAAGCATCTGAAGTACTGATCGTGCAAGGTCTTACTGCGACTCGCCCAGATGATGCGATCATCGGCGAGGAGGGTGCTAGTCGTACGGGTACGACCGGCATTACTTGGCACATCGATCCGATTGACGGCACGACCAATTTCTTTTATGACTTGCCGACATGGGCAGTATCAATCGGTGCGGTCGACGAACACGGTTCGCTTGCGGGCGCCGTATACATCCCCGCTTTGAACGAAGTGTTTACTGCAGTTCGTGGTGGTGGCGCATTTTGTAATGGCGAGCCCATTCATTGCAATCCGCTGGATGACATTTCCAAAGCACTTGTCTGTACGGGTTTTAGCTACGCTGCCGAACAGCGAACGGTTCAGGCCACCAGAGTTTCAAAATTCATTCATCAGGTTCGCGACATTCGACGCTTCGGAGCGGCATCAATAGACATGTGTTTCGTCGCCTGCGGCAGGTTCGATGCATACTTTGAAGAAAACTTGCACTCATGGGACATCGCTGCTGGCGATCTGATCGCCCGCGAAGCAGGATGCCAAACGGGAGACTTTGCAGGCAATGCATTGCGTCCTGCACAAGTATTGGTCTCCAATCCCAACATATTCAGCCAACTCGGCAATCTCATTTTGACTTCCAGCACCCCGGATCGGTAAGTATTAAGCCCATGGCGATTCGAGTCTTAACTGTCGAGGACGATGAACGCATCAGAGCCTCGGTCAAACTTGCCCTCGAAGACGAAGGCTGGATCGTTGACGAGGCTCCGACGGGTGAAGATGCGATTGCAATCTTTCAAAGTACTCCTGCCGACGTCGTACTGATCGACATCATGCTTCCTGGCATCGATGGTTTTGAACTCTGTCGCACGATTCGCAAATTGAGTGATGTTCCGATTGTCATGGTCACTGCACGGGTAGACACGCATGATGTTGTCGCAGGACTCGAGGCCGGCGCAGACGATTACCTCACCAAACCTTTTGCACCAAAAGAACTTTCTGCGCGTATCCGCGCATTGCTACGACGAGTGCGTCCGTCAGCACCAGGACATTCAAAACTTGTCTTCGGAAATCTCGAAATAATCCCCGACGAAGGCAAGGTAACGCTCGGTGGCAAAGATGTGCCGCTGACCAAAACAGAGTTTCGTCTGCTGTGCGAATTGGCTCACGATCCAAACGGAGTATTCAGCCGTGAAGTTTTGCTCGACAAAGTTTGGGGTCACGGGTATTTCGGAGATGGCCGCCTAGTCGACGTTCACATTCGTCGCCTGCGGATGAAAGTTGAAGTGGACCCCGCTGAACCAACTCATGTAGTTACAGTTCGCGGGCTCGGCTATCGCTTGCAGTCGTGACCAATCCCACCCCACTATCGCGACCGCCCCGCTACCGGCGCACTCGAGCACGCCGAATCATTCGCAACACTGCACGAGCACTGCTACCTCATCGCATTGGCTTGCGCCATCGAATCCTCATCTCCTTCGGCGCAGGCGCAATGATCCTTTCGGCCGTCTTGGCGATCACCACATATGGTTTTACGCGCAGCAGTTTTGTTCAGCAACGCGAGTCAGCAGAGATCAATCAAGCATTTGCCAACGCCAAGCGTGTGCAGACCGACTTACTCGCCAACCCTGCCGATGTAATTGGCGCCCTTGAGCAGTTTGGTTCTGCTCAACGATTGCTCTTCAGCAACGGCGTATGGACAAGCAACTCAAAAGGCTTCACCCAAGCAGATATTCCGACTGCACTAAAAACTCGAGTGGTCACCGACCTCAAGGCTGCCAACATGATCATTGATCACGGTGTAAACGCTGCACTGATTGTCGGTATTCCGCTCGAGCGTGCTCACGCTTTTTATTTTGAACTTGAAAGCCTTCGCGAGACGCAAGATGCATTGCGCAGCGTCTTCATCGCTCTCATGCTTTCGGGTGCCATCACTACCGCTGTCGGTATTGGTCTCGGACTTCTTGTATCGGGACGCACGGTACGCCCTCTCGTGCAAGCAGCACAAGCAGCAAGTGCAATTGCCGAAGGACGATTTGATACCAGACTAGAAACAACCCAAGATCGCGATTTGGAAATGCTCACCACTGCGTTCAATGACATGGTTGCAACGCTGCAAACGCGTGTGGAGCGCGATGCGCGATTTACATCCGATGTCAGTCATGAATTGCGGTCGCCACTCATGACACTTGCAGCTTCTGCACAAGTCATGCATTCGCGCCGCGACGAACTTCCCGAACGATCCCAAGCCGCTCTCGACTTACTCATCGGAGATGTCGCTCGCTTTCAGGGCCTTGTTGAAGACTTGCTCGAGATCTCACGCTTCGACGCTGGTGCAATTCGGCTCATCAATGAACCGCTTGCGCTCCTTGAATTTGTTCGCCAGGCCATTGCGGTCAGTTCGCTGCCCCGCACCGATGTGATCTTCGCAGCAGAAACTGATCAGATACTGGTGCAAGGCGATAAGCGCAGACTCGCCCGCGTATTTGCCAACCTGATCGACAACGCCCGCATTCATAGCGGCGGCAAACCGAAGATCATCATTCAGTTTGCCGATGATGATCCCACCAAGTCACATGTGTGGGTGATCGTCGAAGATGATGGAAGTGGTTTGATCGACGGTGAAGAAGAAAAGATTTTTGAGCGCTTCTCGCGTGGAGGAGCTGCAGGGCAACGCGCTGGGTCTGAAGGAGCAGGGCTCGGTCTTGCACTTGCAGCCGAACATATTGCACTGCACTCAGGAAGTATCTGGGCCGAAAATAGACAAGACGGCATTCGTGGTGCGAGGTTTATTGTTGAACTTGAGATCTTTGTGCAAAATCTGCCAGCCTTAGGCGCACAAAGAGACGCAGAGACAATCTCATGAAATCGCGCATCAACCTCGTTCTTGGCATCATTTTCATTGTTACCACGACGCTTTCGTCCTGCGGTGTTCA
>Ga0265593_1000881_pt1 | contig 15104 bp, 11 predicted proteins | sample saktaG_8_FD_190136 | JGI IMG/M metagenome (GOLD analysis project Ga0265593, IMG submission 190136) | Saline water microbial communities from Sakinaw Lake, British Columbia, Canada - sak_2011_5_24_36m | ecosystem: Environmental > Aquatic > Non-marine Saline and Alkaline > Saline ...
GAGCTGCAATTTACAGGAAAACGCCTAACAGCTGCGGAATGCGTTGAGAACAATATCGTTACAAAAGCATGCCATATAAACGATCTTATGAATGAAACACTTGCATTCGCAAAAAGCCTTAATAAAAGAAGGGCTGTAATCCTTGAGATGAAAAAAAGGATGCATGGGGATATACTACGTGCTATTGATGTTGAAGATGTTCCATATATAGAATCGGGCACGTTTAATATCTGACGGCTTCTTAAAAAGTCATTCTGCTTAGTGGCAGCCTGCTTCCGATGAACCAGCTGGAAGTCATATGCTCTCTTAATGAGCTTTTTGGGGATTTTAAATCACTTCGCTAAATCACAAGAAAGTTTCGCCTGCGGCGGTCAAAGCCTTGTGCTTTTTAACGCTTAGTAATTTAAAAATCTATTTCCCAAAAATCTCAAATCCTTTCGCAGATGACTTCCAACTGGTTCGTCAAAATTGACGAGTTCGTTGCAAGTTCAAATATACCAGCAGGAGAGGATGTGAATAATGAAGATTTTCATAACAGGCGGTACAGGTTTTATAGGATCACATCTTTCAGGCTCTTTGCTGCAAAAAGGGCATTTTGTTATTGCTGCGGGCATGAGCCCGGTTAATGGCGGGTTAAGGCATCCGAATTTAAAGTACATTTCAGCCGATACGGCAAAAAAGGGTCCCTGGCAGCAGGAACTTAAAGATATTGATGCGGTCATCAATCTTGCCGGAAGAAGCATATTCAAACGCTGGAATGAAAAATACAAAAAATTAATTTACGAAAGCAGGATTCTCACCACCCGAAATCTCGTGGAAGCTCTTCCTTCAGGCCGGGAGATTACTCTTTGCAGCACATCGGCCGCAGGCTATTACGGAAACAGGGGAGATGATATTCTTACAGAGAGCGAGCCGGCCGGGAGTGATTTTCTTGCCGTTGTTTGCAGAGATTGGGAAGAAGAGGCGTTTAAGGCCAAAGATAAAGGAATAAGGGTCGTTGCCGCGAGGTTTGGTGTTGTTCTAGGAAAAGGCGGCGGAGCGTTGGGGAAAATGATACCCGCAATCCGCTTTTTTGCCGGAGGGCCTGTCGGAAACGGCAGGCAATGGTTTCCCTGGATTCACATTGAGGACCTTCTCTCAGCCATGTTGTTTGTTTTTGACAATCAAGCCGTAAGCGGCCCGTTAAACTTCACAGCTCCGGGATCGATAAGAAATATAGATCTTGTAAGAGCAATAGCCGCTGTTCTTCGCAGGCCTTCTTTTATGCCTGCTCCTGCCTTTATAATAAGAATTCTCTTAGGGGAGTTCGGATCATCAGTTTTGGCAAGCCAGAGGGTAATGCCCGAAAGGCTTTTAAAATACGGCTTTAGTTTTAAATATCCCGATATCAAAAGCGCTGTTTCAAATATTGTGGAGAAGTAAAAACGTCTGCGAGACCCCGTTTCCGATATATTCCGTTCCGGCGCAACCCGTCTTAAATCACCATTTATTTTTCTTCTTGAGTATGACGAGAAGAAAAACCGAGGCAAAAGCAAGGGATGTGATAATCCAGAAGGATAGAGGACTTTCATCCATACCGAATGGAAGATGAACATTCATGGAGAAGGCGCTTACAACAAAAGTCGGAACCATTATGCCCAAAGTGATAAGTGTCAGTGTCTTCATTATTATGTTCAGGTTGTTGCTTATAATGGAAACACGGGCATCCATGAGTCCGGCGAGAATGCTTGAATATATTTCGGCCTGCTTTGCACACTGGGAATTTTCAACCGATACGTCTTCCAAAAGTTCACCTTGTTCAACGGTAAACCCCAGCTTTACGATATTGTTACGCAACTTATCCAGCATTATCGAATTTGAATGAATAGCATTGACATAGTAAACAAGAACTTTTTCAAGTTCAAAGAGATGCATAAGCTGTTCGTTCTTAATTGCTCCCTGGAGCTTCGATTCAATATCGGCGGCCTGCCGGTTGATTGAACGAAGCTGGGTTAAGAAAAGAGATGTTGTTTTATATATGCTCTTGATTGCCACATCTTTCAAAGACTGGCATTTCAGAAAATGCTTGCCGCCATCGAAAACAGGAATATCATGATCTGCGACTATTATGAGCTGGTCCTTGAAGATAAACATGCCGATGGAACAGATTTCAAACTGATTAACTATATCCTGTGTAGTTGCCCTGGGGCACTTTAATATTATCGCCGCATGATTCGATTCTATCTCCAGACGCGCCAGTTCATCGGGGTCGAGGGCGGAATAGAGAGTGTGCTCATCTATCGTCATCTCATCTATCAAGTATCTTCGTTCGGCCTCTTCGGGACGGATAAAGACTGTTATCTGTCCTTGTCCGTAAAGGTTCTCCAATACTTTGCCGCTGAGTAATTCGTAGATTCTGCGCATATGCTACCTCTATTCTTAATATTATATAGACTCTATCAGGGAATATTCTCCTTCACAAGATAAATAGTTTCCATCCGGAAACCAAATAAACCTGTTGACATGAACGAATGATCCGTATGATTTAAAGCCGTTTGTTATTAATATTTGGCAATATGGCTGTCAAGAACTAAGTGATTTACATCAGAAACACAAGTTATCGTTTTGTTTGGCAAATGAAATGGTGAAGATAAATATGCAAATTTGCAGATTATAATTGCCGTAATGCTGTCCCAACGGCGTTAAACTTATCGACACAAACAGAAAACAAACCGTAAAACAGGAACCGGAGACCAGACCCCATGTCTCGGAATGAAGATGCCGGAAGACTGCAGGAGGATATACTTGAAGCGGTGGCAGCTTCTCCGGAACTGCTCACTTTCAGGAAGCTTGAGATGATTTTATTGAACCGGCTTGAGATCAGACGGGATGATTTGAAGAGGGCTGTCGATAAGCTTGTTACAGAAGACGAACTGGTCTATTCTTATAAGCACGGGTGTTCCTTCCTGGAAAAGTCCTTTGAAAAGCCTGTCCGCATATCAAAGAGGATCGTTCTTGTGCCTTGCCGTATTGCTTTTTCGGGAGGATCTGAAGATGTGGTGATCAGGATTCAATCCGGCATATCATTCGGAAGAGGCGATCATCCGACTACCAGACTTGGTTTAAGAGGTATAGAATATGCTTTCGAAGATACCGCGTTTTCGGGAAGCCGGGGTATTAATTCAACCGTCCTTGATATAGGTACCGGAAGCGGTATTCTGGCAATTGCCTGCGTCCTTTTCGGGGCAGGCAGGGCAACGGGCATTGACACCGATCCGTGCGCAAGAAAAGAGGCCATGGAAAATGCCGGAATAAATGGGCTTGGGAAAAGGATAGAGATATCGGATATGCCGGTTGAGAAAATTAAAGGCCAATTTTCGATTATTACGGCCAATCTGCGCTGTCCAACCCTGATAAGCCTCTATCCGTTGATGGTAAAACTGACGAAAAAAGGCTCAATGCTTGTTTTATCCGGAATAAAAATATCGGAAGCAAAAGACCTTTGCCTGCTCTACTCGAAAAATCATTTTATAATGCGCAGGGAGGAACGTGAAAAAGAGTGGAGCGCCCTTGTTTTCCGCAGAATTTAAAATAGTTGTCTGGCTTTTGCTATATTTTCCACGTCTCCCATTACAATAACAGCCAGGTCTTCGATTAAAACCGTGTGCGGAGGCGGGTTAAAAAGTATTTCCCTGTCCTTATATCTTGAACCCAGGACGACGATATTGTATCTATCCGTTAAATCCAGTTCGCTGATGTTTTTCCCGATTATCTTGGAATCTTTAGAAACATTAAGCTGGCTGATGCGAATATTCCCCTGGCTGCTTCGAAGCATGCTGTCAAGAAAATCAACGACAGCAGGGCGGAGCATTTCGGAAGCCAGGCGAAGTCCGCCGATGAAATTGGGGGATACGGTGCTGTCTGCGCCGGCTTTCTTGAGCTTTGGCTGAAGGCTCTGATCCACCATCCTGCTTATAATCCGTATTTTGCCGTTTAACATTCTTGCGGTCATGGTTACATAAAGTGTATCTTTATCGGAAGGAAGACATATTACGATTCCGGCTGCCTTATCTATTCCGGCCAATATCAGGTTATGGTCGTCCGTGGCGTCCCCTTTGATGAAGAGAAGGTCTTCAATGTGCCTGCTCTTTTCTATGTTGTCGTCGAGATGTTCAATCAAAACGACTTTTTCCTTGTTTTTCGCAAGTTCGGTTATAACATGGCGTCCGGTTTCACCGCCGCCGCAGACTATATAATGATCGTGCAGTTTTTTAATTCTGTTTTCCATCTTGTTTTTCCTTAATATGCCTGAGAGTTCACCTTCAATCATTATTGCCGTGAGTGTGCTTATGCCGTAAAGAATAATTCCCATGCCGAAGGTGATAAGTATCATGGTGAAAATCTGAGCCGGGATATTCCCCGTTACAGGTATGATCTCTCCGTATCCGACACTTGTAAGGGATATTACTGTCATATACAGGCAGTCCATGTATTTCGGCTTGCCGCCGAAAAGAATATAGTAGCCGCTGCTGCCCGCAAGCACCACGAGGAAGATTACAAAAAGAATCAAGTACAGTCTTTTTTTGATATACATCTGTTGACTGATCCTGAGTAATGGTCAAATGAGAGAATCGATTAAATTTATTGATAATTTAATATAACATGGCAAATTTGTAAAGAATAATAAATGACGGCTTCTTAATAAACCGATAAAGGCGAAAAAATCTTTACAAAGGAGGAACCATGATTTATATCTATTCTTCCGTTCAGATAATCGCTTCATTTACATATTAATTTAAAGATATTTGCGGCATGAATAATTTAACGACTCTTGTAATAGCCACCCGAAACAGCGGTAAAATTGCAGAAATTGAAGACCTCTTAAAAAACTTCCCCATTAAAATTAAAAATCTTAGAGATTTCGGCCAGATACCCCAGATAGAAGAAGATGGGGATACTTTTGATGAGAATGCATACAAAAAAGCTAGTTTTGCATCAAGGGTTCTCGGTTTTCCTGCGCTTGCCGATGATTCAGGTCTTGTGGTTGAAGCTCTTTCCGGAGCCCCTGGTGTTCTTTCAGCCCGCTACGGCGGCGAAAAATCGACGGATGGAGACCGGTGCGAAAAGCTGCTTTGTGAAATGAAGGGAAAATCAAACAGAAAAGCGGCATTTGAGTGCGTGATATCAATTGCGGTTCCAACCGGCCATGCTCTCACCTATGAGGGCTGCTGCGAGGGACTTATCGCCGAAAAACCTTCCGGGACAAATGGATTCGGGTATGATCCTGTATTTTACTATCCTCCTTTAAATAAAACCTTTGCCGAAATGAGCATGGAAGAAAAGAGCTCAGTAAGCCACAGGGGAAGGGCACTTTGTGAACTGAAGAGCGAATTTAGCAAAGTGATGATCTGGATAAGCCAGAATATACCGGGTCTTGATAAATTCAAGGTGATTCCAGGGTGTGAAAAAACCGATATAATAATCTGATAAGGGAGATTTCACATGTTTATAAAGAAAAAAGGGATTGATATTGTACAGGAGATAGGCGGGATAAAATCTATTGACGGCGCGCGCAGTCTTTTTGAGAAAATACTCAGCCGTGAAAATCTTTCAAGAATTCTTAAAATCAACCAGCAGGAAGTGCTTTTAAAAATCGCCAATTCAATTGCCATGTGTCAGCCTGATTCCGTTTTTATCAACACAGGTTCCGAAGCAGACAGGCAGTATATAAGAGAGCTTGCCCTAAAAAACCGCGAGGAGGCAAAACTTGCAATGAAGGGGCACACCATACACTTTGACTTAAAGGAAGAGCAGGGGCGCATAACGGACCGCACCTATTATATTGCAAATGAAGATGAAGCTGTCAGCTCCCTTGCAAACAAAACATTAAGGAACGATGCGTTAAAAGATATCAGGGATAAAATGACCGGCATCATGCGCGGTAAAGAGATGGTCGTGGGCTTTTATATGCGAGGGCCAGTCGGTTCTCCAATGTCGAATCCGGCCATAGAGATTACAAGTTCAGCCTATGTTTCCCACAGCGCTGAGATTCTCTACAGAAATTCTTACCCTTCTTTTGATAAAGAAGTAGAACGGTTGGGACATTTTTACACGAATTTGCACAGCCAGGGAAAGAACAGGACCGAAGATCTTCCTGATGCCCGTGTTTACATGGACAGGAGCCATCAGACAACTTACAGCATAAATTGTACCTATGCTGGAAATACGCTGTTGCTTAAAAAAGGAAACCACAGGTTTTCGGTTGACAAGGCTGTTTATGAAAACAGGGGCTATGAACTTTCAGAGCATATGTTTATAACTGGCATCGAAGGACATGGAGGCCGTGTAACCTGGTTTGTCGGAGCCGCTCCGAGCGGGTGCGGGAAGACGACAACAGCTATGGCAGGGAATCAGTTTATAGGTGACGACCTTGCCCAGATGTGGATTGACGAAAAAGGAGCTATTAGATCAATAAACCCGGAGTGCGGGATTTTCGGCATAGTTGAGGATGTGAACCGGGAAGGCGACCCCGGCCTGATGGAGCTTTTAAGAAATGAAGGAACAGAGGTTATATGGACTAATGTCCTCATCGACGAAATAAAAGTTCCCCACTGGACGGGAAACGGGGAAGAGCCGCCGGTAAAAGGCTATAATTTTCAGGGCCCGTGGGAAAAAGGGATGACGGATAAAAACGGGAAACCCGTTCCCATATCCCATCCGAATGCCCGTGTTACGCTTACATCAAAAGCTCTTTCGAACTATTCTCCGAAAAATGAAGATCCTGAAGGCGTTGTTACAAGGGTATTTACATACAGCGGAAGAGACAGCGATACGATGCCGCCTGTCCGCGTGGCAAAGAATCCGGACCACGGTGTGGTCATAGGCGCATCCATTGTATCTGCCGCAACGGCCACGGAGGTCGGAGCTACCGGAGTTAAAAGGGCGCCCTGGGCGAACGCGCCTTTTATACCCGGCCCCCTCGCCGACTACATGGATGCCCAGTTCCGTTTTTTCGGAAACATAAAAATAGCAAAAGATAAAAAACCGGTTATGGCCGGGCTTAATTATTTTCTTACGGATAAGGCAAGGGGTGGAACTTCGAATAAGCTGCTCGGTGAAAAACGTGATGTCAAAGTATGGCTGGCGTGGCTGGAAAGAAGGGCTCACGATGAAGTTGGAGAAATTGAAACGCCTGTCGGCGGAATACCGGAATATGAAGATCTTAAAAAACTGTTTAAAACAATAATAGATAAAGAGTATCCGGAATCGCTTTACACGAAGCAGTTTTCCCTCTATATCGACAACATCTCATCAAGGATTGATCTCCAGATCGCGGCTTACGGAAAAGAAAAGGATGTTCCCGGCAGGTTGTTTGAAGTGCTGAATGAACAGAAGGAAGGACTGCTTGCTGTTAAAAAAATATCCGGGCCGGTTGCTACTCCCGAAGCTATTCGCAAACATAACAACGGCAAAACTGGATATTAACCGTGCAACAAAACGCGGATAATAAAAGCGCGGATCAAGCCAGTCACGGATCTGTCCTGAGAGTGATTTTCAGCGGCCGCATGCTCGTGACATTTGTTATGGGTTTTGCATGCGGACTTCCTCTTCTTTTAACCATATCGTTGTTGCAGGCGTGGATGAAGAAGGAAGGTGTCGACCTTGCGATGATCGGCATGATCTCTCTCGTGGGGCTTCCTTACACGGTAAAGTTTCTCTGGGCCCCTTTTCTTGATCGTTATATACCGCCTTTTCTGGGAAGGAGACGAGGATGGCTTATCGCCGCCCAGATTCTCCTTGTTTTGTCGATTGTCGGGCTCGCATTCACCGAACCTGGCGTTAAACCTCTTTATGTCGTTATTGCCGCCATACTTGTAACATTCTTCAGCGCAACACAGGATATTATAGTCGATGCATTCAGGCGGGAAAGCCTTTCGGATCAAGAGCTAGGCCTCGGCTCTTCTCTTTATGTAAACGGATATCGTGTGGGTATGCTGCTTGCTTCAGGCGGCGGCTTTATTATGGCCGATGCGATATCTTTTAAGGCGGTCTATCTTATCATGGCAGCCTGTCTTCTGCCTTGCATGATAGCAACAGTACTTTCCCCGGAACCTGAAATTATTGCGGGCACCCCCAAAACCCTGCGGGAGGCGGTGATTGATCCGATTGCGGAGTATTTCAGCAGGAGCGGCGCAATCTGGATTCTCGCCTTTATCCTTCTTTATAAGATCGGCGATACAATGGCAAGTGCCATGACGACACCGTTTTATCTTGATATCGGATTTTCAATGACCGAGATAGGCGCTGTTGTGAAACTTTTCGGGTTCTGGGCAACGCTTGGAGGAAGCCTTGCCGGAGGGCTTATCATGCTTTATATCGGAATAAACCGGAGCCTTTGGATTTTCGGTTTTTTTCAGGCTTTATCCACAGCCGGATTTGCCGTTCTTGCCCGCGTAGGTTACAGCATTCCGGCTCTTTCAGGCGTGATCGCCTTTGAGAACTTTTCAAGCGGGATGGGAACAGCCGCTTATTCGGCTTTCATGGCAAGCATTACAAACAAAAAATTCACCGCAACCCAGTACGCTCTTTTAAGCAGCCTCATGGGAGTTCCAAGAGTAATCGCTTCAGCTCCCACCGGATTTCTGGCAGAACATACGGGCTGGGAATTATTTTTTACTGCATGCACACTGATTGCAATACCGGGCATGCTGCTTCTTTTTAAATTTGCGCCCTGGAATGGCGGGAAGGCATAATGAATAAAGAAAACGAATACAATCTGGATTTAAATCACGCTGCCGCCCTTCTTTCACAAAGAAAAGAGATCCTTTCGCTTTCTCCTGAAAAGGCGCTAGACCGTATTTTAGGAGCAAAGCATCCGGCTGCTCTTATACATTCATTTCCGGAAGAGGATTTTTATTTTCTTGTAAATGATATCGGCATCCACGACGCCTTTGAGATTCTTGCTTTGGCTTCTGACAACCAATGGGAATATATACTCGATATTGAGCTCTGGAAAAAAGACAGGATCGATATCAATTCCATAACAAAGTGGCTCGATATCCTGTTTCAGGCTGTTCCGGGTCGTTTTGTAAAATGGGCGATTGAAAAGAAACCCGATTTTATTGAGTATTATCTTTATAAGAATATTAAAGTTGTAATAAGAGAGCATGATGAGGACCCCTCGGCTCTCGGAAAAGACCTGTTCACATTTGATGATGTTTTTTATATCAAAACTACAGACGATTATTATGAGACCGATGAATCCGGCACGGAGACTGAAGAAGGTGGGTATGGAGAGAAGAGAGAAGAATTTATAAAGAAGATGCTGGAGAAGATTGCGGAATATGATTTCGGGAAATATCGGAATATATTGTTTGAAACAATGACGGTTCTCCCTGCCGAGATGGAGGAGGAATTTTACCGTTTAAGAAACGTTCGGCTTGAAGAAAAGGGATTCCAGCCTTTTTACGAAGCTTCCGGCGTTTATGCCCCTTTAAAGCCGGAAGCTGTCGCGGGCAGAAAGAAGACGTCTAAAAGCAGGGATGAATACGCTTCCCTCATGCCGGTACCCCTTTACCCGTTCGGGATGTTAAAAGAAGATAACCTGTTCGCAATGTCGCTTAAAGGAATCGAAGCGGAAGAAATACTAAACGATCTTCAGACCGAATTTGCCGCCCTGTGCAACAGGATAATTTCTGCGGACCAGAAAACGATTAAAAGCAGGGATGAATTGAAGGAGATTGTCAAAAAAGCATGCGGATATCTTAGTATAGGGCTTGAAAGGATGGCAGCGGAAGGACAAAAGCCGGACATACCCCGCACCGAAGCCCTGATAAGTAAATATTATCTTGAGCATCTTTTCAGAACCGGTTTCGGGCTTGCTCAGGAACTGAAAGAGCGCGCTGAAAAATGGCTGAAGAGATCCTGGTTCAGGGAGCGGGGGCTTCCCCTCGGTTTCTGGGGAGAAGAGTGGATGGGAGTTTTGGGAGGGCTTTTAATCAAAAAGCCGCTTTATTTCGACAACTATAAAACCGGATATATTTACAGGGAATTTCTTTCTCTTTCGGATGTGACCGAAATCCGTAAGGTTCTCGAGGAGATCATTGCCTTTGATGACTTTCTCTCTCTTATCGGTACCGATATAACGCATGTAAAAGACCGCTCTTTTAATTTTAAAAAGCTTGTTCTTACTCTTTTTGCAAGATACCGCGCTGGCCTGTCAAAAGATGCGGCTCCTCTGCCTTACGACGATTTTAAACGATTTTTTACGACCCTCTGGACGGGAAGAGGTAAGTCCCGCAGAATTGACGTTTCCGTCAAGGAAGCATTTTTAATCTGGCTTACTGAAAGTACCGGCCTTAATTCTTCTGAAATCACAGAAAGGCTTGGAAGGGTTTTTGATAATCTTTTTGACGAAATTGAGATTGAATATAAAAAAGTGGCGCCGAACGATCTCAATCCAAGATATATCAATCTTTTTCTTGTGCAGAAGAAAAACCGACGGGTTTAACAGAGGGGAAAAGCGAAAGATTGGTATGCGGTATGAACCTGGCTGCCGAGAACCGGTTCATGAAATCCTGGTTTACATTCAGCTCGATATAAGTGATGCAGTTTCTTATGGCATCGATTTCATCCATCAGTCTGCAGTCTTTAAGAATCATTGTGGCTCCTTCCAGGGAGCTGTTTCCAATTGACTTATATGTTCCTTCGGAGAGATCCGGCATCATTCCGATTGTTATGGCCGAGTGGGGATTTATGAGGGAGCCGAAAGTTCCAGCGACATAAAACGTGGAGAGCTCAGTAAGAGAAATCCCGACATAAGAAGCAATGGTTTCGAGTATGGTATACATTGCGGCCTTGGATCTTATGAGGCTGTCGATGTCGGCCTGAGTTATTGAGAGATCATTGCCTTCTGCCGATTCATCCGCCGGAACAAGAACAAAATGCTTTAATCCGTCCTTCTCTTTTAATTTTCCTTTACATGCCCCAGGTACAAATTTCCCGCATATGTCTATCATACCGGATAGAAAAAGAACCGCTGCAAGGTCTATGACCCCGGAGCCGCAGATACCTCTCGGGGGAAGGTCTTCTATCGTATGAATTGAAAAAAGCCCGGTTTCTGAATCCACAGACACCTTGTCAATCACTCCGGGGCCTGCCATCATGCCCATCTTTGTGACCCCGCCTTCAAGAGCCGGGCCGGCAGCACCGGCGCAGGCAACCAGCCAGTTTTTATTCCCAAGCACAACTTCGGCATTGGTTCCCACATCGACAAGAATGGCTGTCTTCTCGCTACAGTTCAAGCCTGAATAAAGGATTCCCGCAACAAGATCCCCCCCGAAGTAGCTTCCGGTGTTTGGGAAAACAAAAACCTTTGCGGATTGATTCGCATTTATTCCCAGTTCGCCGGCATTTAAACATCCAGGCCTGTTGATAACGGGAATATACGGCTCCCTGATAAGAAAGCGCGGGTTAAGCCCCAGGAAAAGATGTGTCATGGCAGTGTTTCCGGCTACCGAAATAAGGTAAATGACGGAAGGGCTGATATTGCCGGATCTGCAAAGCTCCGCGATGGCCCGGTTAAGGCCGTCGATTATAAGGCTGTTAAGCGTTTCAATACCGTTTTCTTTTTCCGCAAAATGTATTCTCGTGAGTATATCCGGACCGATCGATATCTGGGGATTTGAAAAAGAGTATTCGGCCATTGTCCGGCCTGTTGAAAGGTCAAGCAGCCTGACGACGACGGTGGTAGTGCCGAGATCAACAGCAAGTCCCGCAACGATCTCGTAATCGTCTCCGGTTATTCCTGCGAGGCGCCATTTCTTATGATCCTTGAAAAGAATGCAGCGCAGGTTAAAATCGTACTTTCTGAGCAGATCCGGAAGCTTTCTTGAAAGCGTAAGATCAATATCGGCAATTTCAATGTTTAAAACTGCTTTCAGGGCATTTTCAAACCTGTCGGTATCCGCCGTATTGTCTTTCAGGGAAGGGGGAGTGACTGAGACTCTTTTTATCCAGCCGTTTGCAAGTTCAGACATTTTTTATGCTCTACAGGAGAATTTCTACTTCAGATACGATTGCTTTCATGACTTCCCCGGCATTTCCCTTTATTATATAGTCGCTGATGCTTCGGGTAAGCGGAGTGTTTTCAGGGTTGATTTCAATTATCCTTGCTCCAGATTCTTTCGCGGTTACAGGTATATATGCCGCAGGCTGGACAACTGCTGATGTTCCGATAACAAGCATTATCTCGCATTCATAAGCCGCTTTTCTTGAACGTAAAAGATGTTCTGCCGGTATCATTTCCCCGAAAAAAACGCAGTCCGGCCTTAAGATCCCTCCACATGCGCATTTCGGCGGAATTTCATCAAGAGAAATTTTGAAAGTTTCTGTTTTTTTAGAACAATCAAGGCATTTTTGCCATGCAAAGTTCCCATGAAATTCTATAACATCAGTATTCCCGGCCATCTGGTGAAGCCCGTCTACATTCTGGGTTATAACCATGTTGAGAATCCCGAGCTCTTCAAGCCTTGCAAGGCCCTTATGAGCGTCATTCGGCCTGGCCTTGTCGACGATATCCTTCATCTCTCTGATCAAAATATTCCAGACTTTCGCCGGATCTCTCATGAATGAATCAATATGCGCAAATTCCATAGGGTCGATCTTTTCCCATAATCCGCCTTTTCCGCGGAATGGCGGTATACCGCTTTCCACGGAAACGCCGGCCCCGGTGAGGGCGACGACCCTGTTTGATTTTACAATCTCATTTGCGGCTTTTTTTATGAGATTTTCCATTAAGACCTTGGCATAACATTGGATATAAAGCCCATATCCCGATATTGCTTAGTTAAATTATAAAAAAGCTCAACATTCTCTTATCTTTTTTGTCCGATAAATAGTTCTATTTTGCTTTTCAGTTCTGCGGTCAGATTTTCATATTTAAGCTCTATGGCGCGCGGTTTTCTGTTTACAACTATTGCATTTGCCTGAATGGAGTTCTCTCCGTTTTTGTCTGAAAAGATCAGAGTAAGTTTCTGGCCTATTGAAAATATTTCACCTGTCTCGAGAAAGAGGCCGTCTGGCGTAGTATATTTAATCAGAGCCTTGCCTGAGAATTCATCGGTGTCATATTCAACTGCAACAGGCTCATGGATTTCCTGCTTTATTTCGGCCTTATTGACAGATTTGTCCGGCGTTTGAATGGTGCCTGAATCGCCGGTAATTTTCAGGATAATTAAGGTTATGTTATCTTCCCCTCCACGTTCATTGGCAAGATCAACCAGCATCCCGCCTGCTTTTGACGGGGGGTTGCTCCCGGTGATTTTCATTATTTCTTCAGGTGTGACTTTGTCGCTTAGTCCATCAGAACAGATAACGACTATGTCACCCGGTTGTGCTGTTGTTTCACGAAAATCGGGTTCCACCGTCTCTTTGCTCCCTATTGCGCGTGTGATTACATGCCTGTATTTATCTGAAAGGGGTTTTGCGCCTGCCGGGGCAAAGGCGGCATATTCGGCCATTGCGGTATGAGGCACCGAAAGGAGGCTTATTTCATTATTGCGTATAAGATAAATTGGGCTGTCTCCGACATTTGCCGCAATCAGGGTTCCAGTTGTTACGAGAACCGCGGAAACGGTCGAGCCCATTCCTTCAAATTCTTTCCTGCTTTTTGATAACCTGAAAACCTGCTTGTTTGCTTCAAGAATGCCTGAAACCAGCCATGCTGAGTATTTTGAAGCTTTTGGAATTGCCCAGATTGTTTCGGTGTCTCCGTCCGTATACCTGTTTATCAGGTCTTTTATCGTATCAACAACAAGCTTGCTTGCCACTTCTCCTGCCTGATGTCCGCCCATTCCGTCGGCTACAACATAAATGTGGAGGTTTTCATCCAGAAAATATGAATCTTCGTTTCCTTTTCTTTTCCTTCCGACATCAGTCATTCCACAGGATTCCACTTTGATCATCTTGTTTCTGACTTCTGCGTTCATGCCGGTTGCCTTATTAAAAATATAGATTCTTCTTCCAATTCATTGGGAGAAAAGGGCCAAGGATTCTCCGCCTGAGGTGGAAAGGGTCCAAGTCTCTGTTTTAAATTTGTTTGCCCGCTGACTCCGCTGTTTGGTCGGTGAGCTTCAATTCAGCTTGTCAGGGCTGTCTCAGGATGTCTGAGAGAGACGATTCACAAGGGTTATGGCAAAATTCTTAAAAAATAGAAGCTGAATAGACTCTGAAGATCTGTCAAGCAGCGGAGCGCTAATTATCAAAAGTATGCAGTCTGTTTCAGCTATAACCGTTGCAGCGCGCGCCTGGCCACAAATATATGCCATTTCTCCGAAACATTCCCCATGCCCTATCACCGAAATGGTTTTATCCCCTTTTTTAATTGTAACCTTTCCGCTTAAAATAATGTAAAAAGTATCATCTATTTCGCCTTCGGTAACGATTGTCTTTCCTTTGCGGACTTTAGCGATTTTACTGGTTGCTATGAGTTCCTTAATGTGCTCCTTCGAGAAATTTTTAAAAAAGGGAAGATGAAGCATAAAATCTATGACATCCTTAACTTTTCCATTAATTGCCGTTTCCGTAAATCCTCTAAGGGCCACTCTTAAATCATAGGCGAGATCTAAACATGTCTGGTAGCGTTCGTCGGGATTTTTAGCCAGGGCTTTTTGGGTTATTTCGTCAAGTATTTTGGGGATATCCCGGCGGATACTCAGCAATGATAAGGGATTTTCATTGCCGATTTTATACATTATTGAGAAATGGTTGTCTCCGGAGAATGCCTTGACTCCTGCCAGCATCTCGTAAAGGACGCAACCCAGAGAGAATATGTCGCTTATGTTGGATGCCTGGGAGTCTTTCAACTGCTCCGGCGACATGTAGCTCGGTGTTCCGAAAATTCCCATCTCAACAGTTGTTTCAGTAATCTGAGCGATGCTGAAATCAGCAATTTTGGGCGATAAGGAAGAATCGAGCAATATGTTCGTGGGCTTTATATCCCTGTGTATGACTTTCTGCTTATGCGCATAGTCGAGTGCATTGCACACATTAATTATAATTTCTATAACCGTGTTTAAGGGGAGCAGGCTCTCTTTGCTGCAGTATTTTTCAAGTGTCTCACCTTC
>Ga0265593_1000883_pt1 | contig 15091 bp, 13 predicted proteins | sample saktaG_8_FD_190136 | JGI IMG/M metagenome (GOLD analysis project Ga0265593, IMG submission 190136) | Saline water microbial communities from Sakinaw Lake, British Columbia, Canada - sak_2011_5_24_36m | ecosystem: Environmental > Aquatic > Non-marine Saline and Alkaline > Saline ...
CGAAGAAGTTGTAGCCAAAACCAAGAAACAAGTCGAGCAAGAAATTATCGAAGCAGGTAAACGTACTACTATTGATTTGGGTATTCATGGTCTACATCCTGAATTAGTAAGATTGATTGGTAGAATGAAATACCGTTCATCCTACGGGCAAAATCTTCTTCAGCATTCACGCGAAGTAGCAAACCTTTGTGCTACTATGGCTGCCGAACTCGGACTTAATGTTAAGAAAGCCAAACGTGCAGGACTACTCCATGATATTGGAAAAGTTGCCGAAAACGATGCCGAATTGCCACACGCAATCCTGGGTATGAAAATTGCCAAGGAATATAAGGAACAACCTGATATCTGCAATGCCATCGGAGCTCACCACGACGAAATAGAGATGGAAACGCTTATCGCTCCTATCGTTCAGGTGTGTGATGCTATTTCAGGTGCCCGTCCCGGTGCACGCCGCGAAGTGGTTGAAGCTTACATTCAGCGTTTGAACAAACTCGAAGAGATAGCACTCTCCTACCCTGGCGTCGTTAAAACCTATGCTATTCAAGCCGGACGCGAACTTCGCGTTATTGTAGGTGCCGATAAGGTTACAGACGAAGAATCAAACCAGATAGCTTTCGACCTATCACGCAAGATACAGGAAGAAATGACGTATCCCGGACAGATAAAAATCACAGTTATCCGCGAAACAAGGGCTATAAGCTTTGCAAAATAATTTAATTCTATTGCAAAAAAGGAGTTCTTATAGGTAAGAACTCCTTTTTTGTTTTTATTTGTAGACGCGTTGCAGCACTGCAAAACCAATAAGGCATAAACTACATTCATGAACGAACCAAAATCTAAGAGGCAGAACAAACCTTTTAAAATAAAGCCCATATTTTTTGGGGTCGGATTGTTCCTTTTAGTGCTTACGTTTTTAATTGCAGTGAGAATTCAATCCAGCGATAGGCATTTAATTCCATTAAGCGTTTTCGCTTTACTTGCAGGATTATTTTATGAGGCAAGACGATTATATGAAAAATGGACTACCTTATTAGGTGCGGCTTTTTTTTCATTTGCTTTTAGCTTTTTAGGATTTTTGCCTGGGAAACATGAAGATGTTTACATGCTTGAAAATCATATTCAAATGTGGCCATACTTTTTCATCTTTTTGTTTGTAATTATTACTATTTCGTTTAACGAAGCCAAGATAATTCCGCGCCTAACAGAGGGAATAACTCTTCTTCAGTCAATAGCAGTTGTGTATTGGGTTATTGACCTTCACTTATATGAGATGAACAGTATTATTGTGAAAATCCTCATGGGAATAGGTTTACTATTTTCGGCCTTCACTTTATTTAATGCGTTTACACCTTTTATTCTCTCGCGTACAAATCGACTGATACTAAGTATTTGGAGCTGTATAATCATGGTTCTGTTTGCAGCTGACAACATTTACAGAACCTATCAGAATAACCAGATAGAAGCAACCGGAAATTTAACAGATGCACTCATTATTGGACTTCAGTTCTTCCTTTTGGGCATTTCAAGTATATACGTTGTACAGAACCTTTTTATGCTCTTTGGATTTCTTCCTGAAAGAGATACATTTTTCAATGCAAGATATTTAAAGGAACTTAAAGAACTCAAAAATGAGCATATAAAACGATATTCAAATGAACAGGTTACTGTTATTCATTCTTTTTTAAGCATTGCAATAACTGGAGCCATCTTTTATCTCAACTATTACTTCCAAATTCTACCCCGAAATCTGGCAATTTTATCGGTTTTTGTAGTTTTCCCATATCTACTTAATATCATTGATTTCATGACAGCACAATTCAGAAACGAATAACTATGGACTCAAACCAGCTAAACCTTTTCAAAAAACTCCTTCCCGGCTTATTGCCGATATTCGTATTTATACTTGTTGACGAATTCTGGTCAACGGAAGCGGGACTTGTGGTGGCGGTTATTTTTGGAGTAGGGCAGCTTGGCTATGTGTTTATCCGCGAAAAGAGGTTTGATAGGTTTGTATTCTACGATACTGCATTACTGGTTGCACTTGGCGGCGTTTCTATTGCGCTAAATGATGAAATATTTTTCAAACTTAAGCCTGCACTAATCAACCTGATTTTTTGCGCAATACTTGGATTTTCAGCGTTCAGCAGTAAAAACCTGTTGATGATTTATTCCCAGCGGTATATGGGCGATATGAAGATGCCGGCCGGTGCAGAAAAGGCGATGCAGCAAACTATGAAAATACTTTTCTGGATGATGCTTGCTTACACCTTGCTAATTGTATATTCTGCATTCTATATGAGTAAGGAAGTATGGGCTTTTATAAGCGGCGCCTTTTTGTATATACTTTTCGGTTTGTTTTTCGCATGGCAATATTTTACAACAAAACGAAAACAAAAAGCACCTGATACCAAAACTGAATGGGTTCCCCTGGTTGATGAAAAAGGTATGGTTATAGGCAAAGCCACACGGGCTGAAGTCCACCGTGGGCCAGGCAAACTGCACCCGGTAATACATTTGCATATTATCAACAGCAAGGGTGAAATCTATCTGCAGAAACGGGCTAAGAACAAAGATACTTTTCCCGGCAAATGGGATACTTCTGTCGGCGGTCATGTTGACCTGGGCGAAACCATTGAACAGGCTTTACTTCGCGAAACTGCTGAAGAGCTTAATATTAAAGGAATCCATCCCATTCCGATGGTTCAATATAAATGGGAAACAGAAGTTGAATCGGAACTTGTTTTCAGTTTCAGGGCGATTTATAATGCCACACCGGTTTTCAATAAGCTGGAAATTGATGAAGGAAGATTCTGGACTATCATGGAAATAAAGAAAAACATGGGAACAGGAATTTTTACTCCGAATTTCGAAAACGAATTCCCGATTTTAGTTAAGGAAGTGGGACGAATTTAATTAGAGGCCTTATTAATAATTCCGGAGTACGAAAACGGAAGTGCTCAGTATCAAAACACGGTTTTACTATTTGGTTTTTATTGCCGAAGCAATAACCAGGATATCTATTCCGTTAAAATCATCCTTTTAGTATCAACTTCTTTGCCATCAGCGATAAGTGTATAAATATACATCCCAGCTCTAAACTCTGATCCGTGTAAAGTAATACTAGCATTTCCATGCTGTTGTACTGGTATGCTCTTAATTTGCAAGCCCTGCATATCATAAATAAACAAGGTTGCACTACTAATAGATTCAGGAAGAAAATACTTTATCTCAGTGTTAACTGTAAATGGATTAGGAGTATTTTGATACAAAAACGCATTTGTAGTGTTGTCTGACATCGGAACATCAATGGTTACTTTGGCATTCTTTATAGTTCCTGTTGGATTAAAAATTGGATTACTTTCAATGGCAGTTAATTGAGCTGATAACTCTTTTATTTTTAGACTTTGGGCAATAATTGTATTATTATGCTCTTTCAGCGCTTCAATAATTACGGGTATCAAACCAATATAATCTAGCGAGAAATAACCAGCTGAATCAACTGACACTAATTCAGGGAATACCTTATTTACTTCCTGTGCTAACAACCCTAATTGAGTTTTATTATTGGGAATAATTTTCTTGTTTTGATCAGAAAGCATAGTCATATACTTGATTGTATCGTTTGCTGTATTTATATCTACAATAAGTTTAGGGCTAATCTTAAAGTAGGATTTTCCATTTAGTTTATTGATCTTTTCCATGCAATTTGTTAGAGGGGCTATATTAGTTTTAAGCCTTTCGTCTGACGAAATCATTAAATTACCATAAGTTGCTATATCTCCATCTACATCAAGTTTGTAGGAAGGGATTTTTCCAATTCCTACAAATCCATTATCACCCTTGATAAATAATTTATAATTACCATTATTTGGGCTTGGCCAGGGTTTCCAAATCTGAAAATCATCACCCCAGTTCTCAACAGCCCATTTCCCATTATTATTTCCCTGATAATTGTAAGTACCAAAATATATGATTGCATTTACTGTGCCAGCATATCCTTGATGAACACTTCCATCAGTTCTTACTCTTAATTGTGCATTGACATTAATTGCTAAACAAGTAATTGCTATAATCAAATACGTTTTTATTGTTTTCATGATCTTTTGGTTTATATATTGTTTTGATTTGAATTTATAATTATTTTGCCTCAAATGAAGCCCCATTTTCCACTTCAAAACCCCAGTCCAGGATAATTACGCCATCTGCATCGAATATTACATTGGCGCCGTTCTTAATAATAACCGGACCTCCCGGTAAAGTGACTGTTATAAGGGTGCCTGCAGAAATAGTATTACCTGGCCTGTATTGATTGCCAGTGAGTGTTTCTTTTTGTATAATAACATTGTTGTTGAATAGATTAATCTTACCGCTTCCAATTGTAGCATAGGATGAAGGTGAAGCAACGCAATTTGAGGTAAGTCCGAGTGCTGGATTAACGCCATTTATGTAGCCAGGCCTGAGATTTATTACACTATTAAAACTATTTAAATTTATTGTCGAACCAGACTCTATACAAAAATATGCACCTGATTGAACCTCGATATTTCCAGAACCTGCAATCTGAATATTTGACAAATTCGAAAACTTCAGTGTCCCCCCACTTTTGACAATGATTTTATTTAAATCTGACATTTGAACTGCCCCGGTAATAACCATCGCTGCGCCATTGTCGATAGTAATTGTTCCATTATAAGGCAGAGCAAAAGTGGAACTTATTGTCAACACAGCACTAGTGGATACAACAATATCACGATATAATTTTAAATTAAAATCCCATGTTTCACTATTGTTTATATAAAGAGGCATACTTGAATAAGCACCAGATTTAACATATCGTCTAGTAGATTTTAAAGCTAAAACTCTATGCATTTGGCCAGCTTGCATGGGTGAAAAATATAATCCTGAATTTGAACCGCCCATAACATTATTCGTATGTTTAGGATCACTTGAAGTAGGCGTATACCAACCAACATTATGAGGACATGTTCCAGGACAAGTTCCGAAAATGTCTGACAAATACTCACTACTGATACAATCTTGGTTACAACCTTGATTACAAATACCCGAACAACAAACAACACCAGCATTTGTACCCACTCCACAATATGTGTGTAGTAAATCTAAATTATGCCCAAGTTCATGGGCTAAGGTTATCCCATAATTCCAATCAGTCCATTGATTGTAATCGTTGCAGTGAAGTAGAACAACATGATGCGTTTTTGTAAAATCTGTTGAAGATGGTGTATTTGAAATATATCCAGCTGCTCCGTTAGATAATTTTGTGACAATAGCAGTTGCTCCGCTCCCGCCTCCACCAGAGATTGTAATCTGAGGAGGATCAAAGCCGTAATATTCCCCCTTGTTAGTAATAGTAATAGAAGTAACATGTCCATTACTTATGACAGCTGTTCCTGTTGCACCTGGAGGACTAAATGTCACTAATGGAATCGATGAATATGAAGTTCCAGAATTTGTAATATTTATAGTACTTTGTTCTACAAGACCCTTAAAGTATCCAGCTGTTAGGTAAACATTTAGTTTTGTTGAACGTTCCGGGAAATTATTTAGAATATAAGCATCAAAGTTAGAAAAAGACCACCCATGATTCTGAGTTGTATTGTTATAAAAATATATTCTTTCATTATTATCTCCAAGGGTAAAACGAATGCGTGTATCACGGTTAGGCAATTCTATCACTCCACTTACTGGGTCAGATGGTGGCCAGTTTCCTGAATAAATTTGATTTGCGGTATTCAGAACCTGAATTAGTCGGGTCCTCGCATCTTGTGTATCTAAATAAGTATTGTTTGATCCATTGCTATCAAGAAAAACATGAAATGTAATCTCAACGTATGTAATGGGTGGATTTTTTAAAGGCTCTGAATTGCAATACGGCATCCATGTACGTAAATCATTATAAAAGTTTACACTACTAGTGGATTTTAAATCAGATGATTTGATGTTTTTTTCAAAAATAAACTACCTCGAAGCAGAGCTTTCGAGGTATTACCTGAAAACTAATTCTCTCGCAGCAAAGCTGCGGGGAACTAACCCCAAAGAGATTAGATAGAACATCATCTAATGACCAATCAAATTGATTATTTTGAGCTGAAGATATTTTAGTCGCACATACTAAAATACCAAAAAAAAATATTAGTTTTTTCATTTTATTTGTCTTAATATTTAATAAATTTCCTTACAGTTGACAAACCAGCATTTGTGAATTTTATTTTAAACAGATATAACCCATTTGGCAGTTTAGAAACATCAATACTGTTATTGGATAGGTAGCCAATACTTACGGACCTACCTTGCATATCACTTATCTGGTATTTTGCTGAATCCTTGAATTGATTTCCTCCTTGAAATTTTAGGTAGAGTATATTTTTGACAAGCGATGGGAAAATATCAAAATTAAATATCCTCAGTTCTTTGATCCCGACTTGAAAATCTATGTAGCAATTTTGATAGGTTGAATTCTGATAAACAAGGGTATCATTTATATGCACACATAACAAATTAGGTTTGTCAGATTCTATACTAAATAAAAATGCTCCCGGGAAAAACAAACCATCTGTGCTTCCTATTCCTTCAATCCAGGATTCAGTGATTTTTCGGGAAAACACTTCATGCTCAAAATTTACCTTTTTTCGATATTTATTTTGAATTTGAATAGAATCAATAGAAATAACTTTAAAAGTTATTTGTATAGGTTCCCAAACCCCTGGCCAAAACGAATACACTGATGTGGTATCACCTGGGCTTAATAAGAAATTTGAAATCAATCTTTCTACACCATCATCCTTTTGCAAACAAAAGATTTTTTCAGCAAGCGTGTCTTCTCTTACCGCAGCATAATATACAGCTTTTTTAAAATCAGGTATAGAGTCGCCATTTTGTATAAATCCTTTTATGTATTTTTTATTGCCTATAATTGTATCACCTTGAAACCAAAATTTATAAGGAGAAACAGAAAAATATGCATTCGAATCTGGTAAGAAAAATTTAAGTTGAGAATAAGAATCATATGATCCTAAAACTATGATTAGGAAAACTATTAATATTTTCATGCCCAAAGGTTTAATTTGTTATAATCATACTTATTTGCATCAACTTCGCTACAAATAAAATTGTTTTTCATAGCTCTTTTTTTATGCGTATATGTTATTCTTTTAAAAAGTACCTCTTCCATGGGAGTAAACCTTTGAAGAAGCAAATGCCCTAATGAATAAAAAGATAAATCCAATATATAATAATCCGTTTCTCAGTTATTGCGAACTGCTATTGCGGATGAAATGTGGCAAGTGAAGCAACACAATTCAATAACCACTTTTAACTTTTCACTTAAATCTATACCCTCTCCATAGCAACCTCCAAATTACACAACTCTCCGTCAACCACATATATAGTAACAGTTTGTGTAACATAACCTGGTTTGCTAATGGTAACGGTATAAGTACCTTGTGGCAGTGATTTTAAATTTGCATGGCCTTGTGGCCCAGTACGTTTCACATTTTTTGCAAGGTCGGCGCCTGTGCTGGCAGCTTTTTTTTCATCATTGGCAAGGGTAAAAACCAGAGTAGCGCTTCCAATGGGTATACCAGTGGCTGAATCGGTAATTTTTGCAGCAAACGAAAGTGAGCGTCGTTCGTTCGATATAATTTTTCGCGCCTTAAAATAATCATCGAAAAACACCGGCTGCTTTTTGCGTACAACAGGCATAAGAGCATCCAATTTTATAAGCACTTCATCGGTGCTTTTAAAAATAACATTGATTTGCGCGGTTGCAGATCTCCTATCAACTATACCAAGTCTTGGTTTTTCAACAAAACCGTCATAATTTGCCAAAGCTTGTTCCGTTTCCATTAACAGTTGTTCGTTCACATCATATTCAACCAAGTTGGCCAATACTTCCCTTGCATTACGGATAATTTTAGCAGCCAGATTTGCAATTTCAGTATCACTGGTACGGCGTAGGTCCGAATCAGTAAATTTAACAAGCTGTTTAAATACTTCATCTCCTTTATTCGAGGCATAAGCATAGCATTTACCCGACACATCGAGTAATAAATCCATAAGCAGCTCTCTGAGGTTGTTTTTGGTTGCAGCTAAGCCAGTGCGTTTGTCACTTTGCGTATCCGACAGCGCACTTATCTGGCCAATATAACCAACCAGCAAAGCAAACAGTGGTGCAAATCCCGGCAAGGTCGAAGTTATTAAAGCGTATTTAAGTAGAAATTCACGTACCGTGCGGTACATACTGTGTTTGTTTTCTTGTTTTGAAGTCATGATAATTAGAGTTTTAAATTAAAAAAGTATAGTAGTAAATTATAGATGTAAATATAAAGCATAAATAGTGTAATTATCCAATTTTACGAAAATTTATTATAGCTTTTAAAGTGTTGTATTCAAAATTAATTCCGATAAAATCATTTGTTCCTATCCTATAAAGCAATCTGTTGTATTTATAGCCCTATTCAAATATATTAAGAAACATGTCTATGATTGAGAGTAAAACACTTATGATTATAGGTAAGTATGCTTTGTTTAATAGTAAGCATCATTTGTTAAACAGAAAGAAGCATTTGCGATAGAGTAAGAAGCCTTTGCGATAGAGTAAGTTTCTTTTGAGATATAGTAAGATGCCGTTGCTATAGAGTAAGATGTCTTTTATATAGAGTAAGATGTCTTTTATATGGAGCAAGCTGCCTTTGCTATAGTGTATCATGATGTTGCGTTACAGTAAGCAGAATTTGCAAATGATTAATTACATGTTTGCATCGTATTATATAATTTCTATCTCGTGCCTTCCATCTCCGGTCCACACTTCTACAAAACGATAACTCCCTCAATTGCCGAAGCTTTCTTATATCTTTCAATTACTTCATCCACGCTTATCATCACTTCTTTCACTGTAATGCTCACATATTTACCACCAGCTGAATGCCTGTTGGTAAATTCAGCCTGCTGAGGGAATAAGTCGTGTAACATGGCGAAAATGCGGTTTTCGGCCGGAGCTATAAATTTGAACATGTAAACCGAAGGCCATGAAACACTTGTAGTAAGATGTTCGCGGAGTGTATCGAAATTGTGTGTATCCAATGAAGAAATCTTTTTAATTTAAAATCAGAATAAAACTGTTTGTGTAACTTAGCAGTCGTATATTAACACTAACTTTCAGCATATGTTTGAAATGATAAAGGAAGTCGCAGCTTTTTTACAAAGCAAAGGTATCACATCTCCCGATACAGGAATAGTTCTGGGAACAGGACTGGGGAAACTGGTTTCCGAAATTGACATAGAAGTCACCATTGATTATGCTGATATTCCAAATTTCCCGGTATCAACAGTTGAATCCCATAAAGGACATCTTATTTATGGAAACCTCCAAGGGCATAAAGTCCTGGCCATGCAAGGCAGGTTCCATATTTATGAAGGATATTCACTTCAACAGGTTACATTGCCAATAAGGGTAATGAAGTTGTTAGGAGTAAAATGGCTGCTACTTTCAAATGCGGCCGGTGCTATTAACAAAACTTACCAGAAAGGCGACCTGATGTTGCTCGACGACCATATAAACCTATTACCTGCAAATCCGCTCACCGGTAAAAATATCGACGAACTTGGTCCACGTTTCCCCGATATGAGCTGCCCTTACTCGCCGGAACTCAATCGTAAGATGAAAATGGCTGCCGAAAAGTTTAATATCACTTTGCACAAAGGAGTTTACGCCGTTGTTGCCGGCCCAAACCTCGAAACCCGTGCTGAGTACCGCTACCTGGGTATGATTGGTGCTGATGTGGTGGGAATGTCGACTGTTCCTGAGGTTATTATTGCAAATCACATGGGATTGCCTTGCGCCGCCGTGTCGGTAGTAACCGATTTATGCGATCCGGATAACCTTGTTCAAGCTAAGCTGGAGGATATACTGGAAACCGCCGGGAAAGCGGAGATTAAGCTTATACAGCTGTTTAAAGAGGTGGTCAAGGGCCTTTGATGAAATTCCAAGTTTCAAATTCCAAGCTTCAAATTCCAAGCTTCAAATTCCAAGTCTCAAATTCCAAGGTTAAAATTGCAAATCACAAAATCAAAAATCAAAAATCCACTAAACGTTCTAACTATAATTTCCGTCTCTTTCCTGGGACTTGAAATTTGGAATTTGAATCTTGGGACTTAAAAAATTCGAATTCCTCCTTTTAAATTTGAACGCTCTATTTCCGGACGTATGTCTCTTTGGTGTTGGTAAAGAAATAACTATTGGATTTGTTCTTAGCAATAAAATCCTTTAATTCAGCTGATGTACCGAAAGTTTCCTTGATATAATCCGTAACCTCAGAGGTAGAAATCTCACCTGCTTTTTCATCATAGTTAAACCTGAACAGGCTGTAATTTGTACCTTCTTCTTCTAAAGCATTCATGAAGGTTTCGCCGTTAACATCAGAAAAAGTAAGCGTATATACGGTTTCATTGTATGAGCTATCCGAGGAAGAATATTCCATCTTTTTAGCTGTAGCATGAAATTTATCACCTTTTGTAACAATAAAATAGGTTGGATTAGCCGCTTCCTTATCGGCAGGACTTATCCACTCGCCAAGCAGGTCGGGCGAAACTTTAACAGTTCCCTCATCAATAGGAACACTACTCGAAAAAGGACAGCCGGCAAATAAGACAACTATCGCCAAAAGGCCTATTGTAGTTGACACTTTCTGAAAAAGGTTAAATCTCATAGCATTTTGATTAAAAGTTAACATGACACTTCTTGTTTAACAAAAGTAATACAAAAAGAAAGATCTGCTGCTGCTGAGCTTTAATCGTATTTAAATACACAGAATTGGTCATTTTGGTATTTCAGATTCTAAAATCATCAAAGCCGAATAATGAATCTTTCAAAGCTGTAATTCCACCATTTCTTCCATGTAATCGTGCTGGAGGTCTTCGTGTAAAGCTCCGATTGCCGTTTGGATTTTCCTCACCTGGTTCAAATACAAATTACTAAGTGAATTGCTTGATTTTATTGGAATCCGCAATTTTTTAAATTTAGAGCAAAAGTGAATAAGCAACTCAACTTCCGTTTGTTTGTGTCCTGAATAACGGATGAATTTATTGGTTGTTTTTAATATTTTCCGAATGCTTTTTTTAGCAAAATACAGGTGGCTGAGGTTAATTTCGGCAAATTGAATATCCATCTCCTCCTTTATGTTCCGGACATATTCCAGCTCATTATTGGCATCAAATAACAGGTAGCTCAACAGTTCCTTATTCTCCTTTTTATATTTTATCAGTTTCATGCAAATATCAATCACATCGCTGTTAGGCAATGTAGCAAGTTCTTTTTTCAAAGTGCTGATTGATGATGCTTTCATTAGGGTTGGTTCATTTTCTTTATTGGATCAAGCAAATACTCGAGCCCGTTGAGTTTAATCTCATAAATTGTGCGAAGCAACATTCCAAGTTTGCCATCAGGAAATCCTTTGGCATTAAACCATTCGAGGTACGATACAGGAAGATTGCATAATATCCTGCCCTTATATTTACCGAAAGGCATTTGCATTTTTACAAGATCAAGTAATAATTTGGAATCAGGCTGCATGGGTGAGTGGAAAATGGTTAATGGTTATTGGTTAATGGAAAATAAATAATGGTGAAGTGGTAATGGCAGAAGGTTTCAGCGTTTCATGTTTCAAGGTTTCAGGTTCCAGCAAACTGAAGATAACTACTTCACAATGAGTGAAAAGCACTGTGCTTTCCGGATTGGCAAATATTTCCCAATTTCACCATTCCCTATTTCCTGTTTCCAGTTTCCAGTTTCCAGTTTCTTTTTCCTATTTTCAATTTTCCTTATTCTCATCCATGTATTTCTCAGTACTTACAACCTTTGCATATGCTTTAAGCGTTGCCAATGAAGCAAGATGAGCATCTTCCGCTTTCACAGTTTTTCCATCAAATAATTGGTTTTTGGCAGCGCAGGCATCATGAATTACAGTGCATTCGAAGCCATAATCAGAAGCAGCGCGGGTGGCGGCTTCCAGGCACATATTCGTCTGCATTCCGCAAAGCACTAATTTCTTTATCCCTTTTTTGTTCAGGAAGTCAAGTAAATCCGTATGCAAGAAGCTATTGACCTCATTTTTTACAATTACTTTTTCGCCGGCCAGGGGAGCTACATTTGAATGTATTTCCGCACCCTTTCCGTCGCCATGTTTTATATGAATTACCAGTTGTTCCGTATTCCGGAAATGGATCAGAAGTTTCTGTGCATTTAAACTTGCAGGAACCGGGTTTACCAGTTCCGACGAACCACCTGCAAAGTAGAAGTCCTGAATATCAATAATTAATAGCGCTGTTTTGGGCATTTCATTTTGAGCATGTGTCACGGTCGAAATCATTAAGCTTAGAATAAAAAATAACTTTTTCATACAGACTATTTGAATAGTTTATCGCCTGTAAATTAGGCGGGAACAATGATTTCCTCTTTCAAATGGATATTGCTTCAAAATTAATCTAAAATCCAATGTGACCTTCAAAGGTTGATTCAATTTCGGTTTTTGCTAAAAGCCATGATTATACCAGAGGAACTATGGCACAAGATGGCGGAGTGATACCTCTCCAAGGTTACAATTTTCATGAAATATTCATCTAATAAACCGTTTGGTTCGCCGATGGTTATCCGTCATTAGCCGATTTTAAACATTCTTTAACGGTTTACCTTGTAACATTTATTTGGCATCGCCGTCATATGAGCGAAAACCAGATAAAAAACCAAGAACCCAAAAGCCTCGCAAGAGAATAAAAATCAAAAGCCATGAAAACATCAATTTTAGTTTCAAGTTTCGCAGCCCTTTGCCTTCTTTTAACCTTTGCAGAAGCACCAAAACGCCACAACGATGAAATCAACAATGCCACATTGGTCAGCAATTTTTACTACATACCTTCTAACCTTACTTTTGCTGCACCCGCTGAAAAAATATCAGCAAACACGAAAGAATACACTGCTTTCAAAACCAGTGTTAAAAAAGTAAAACTGACTGAAGACTTCAGTTACCTGAAATTTAATGTTTCTGATTATACAGATAACAATGAAGTAAGCACTGAAGTTACTGCTGAATATCCTTCAGATTACCTCAAATTTGATGCAACTGATTACACTGAAAACACTCAGATGACTTCGCCGGATGCCATTGACTTACCTGAAAACGAGTTCGCAAACCTGCAGTTTGATGTAAATGAGTATTCTGAAAATGCTGACAAGACTTCAACGGATGCAATTGAATTACCCGTACACGAACTAGCAAAGCTGAAATTCGACGTAACTCAATATACTGAAAATGCTGACATGACTTCAACGGATGCAATTGAATTACCTGTAAATGAATTCGCTAACCTGAAATTTGAAGTAAATGTATACACCGAAAATACTGAGATGACCTCACCGGATGCTTTAGAATTACCTATAAACGAGTTTGCAAAACTGAAATTTGATGTAACTAAATATACCAATGAAATGACTTCGACTGAGATCTCAGAACTGCCGGTTGATGAATACAGCTACCTCAAATTTGATGTAACTAAATATGCTGCCCAAAGCAACCTTAACTCAGACAATTTCGGCGAAATGCCAATTAATTAATACATCATAAACCTGGAGTAACTCTAAATCTAAACTTCCTAATTCTGAAATACAAGAGGCTACTGTTCGGGTAGCCTCTTGTATTTTTATTTAATCCTGCTTCTAACAATAGTCTGATTCAAAATCAATATTCAATAAGTTGAAAGCGCATTTAGGTAACCCCTGGGGTATTCGATGACCACCTTTTTTTGATTACCTTTACGAGGCTTTTCAAGTTTCCTTAACACCAAAATAGATTTGGAGCCACAAAATGAAACGAACCAGAAATAAGATTCCAATTACTTTTATATTCATTCTGACATACTTATTAATTCCTTTATCGCTGGCTGCTCAGACCTTTGATTTTGGATGGAGCGGAACAGAATTGGTACCCAAATCTACCTTCCTGAATCCGGCTAAATGGACCACCAATGTTCCAAATGCTGCATTAGGTGATAAGAGTATTGTTACTGCCAGTGCCGACACTTTGAAACTCAACTGGACTTTTGGTACTGGAAACCGGGGTAAATGGTCACAGTGTTACCTTAATTTATCAACTCCCATCTCACTTGCAAACTATGATCTGTTCAGCTTTAACCTGAAAGGCATGCCCAACAACGGTTATGTAGGTTTCGAGCTGAAATTTGAAGATGGCAGCCACCAGGCCGTTGTTCGCTGGGAAGGACTGGCCGGGCTTAATCGCTGGGCGAATAAAATATCTGCCGCAAAAAAGCAATTTGAAAATTCAGCGGTAATGAACTGGAGCAGTGTAAAGGTGATATCACTTTCTGTTTATGCCCAGGCTTCGGCTCAATATGTAAACATAGATCAAGGTTCTCTAAGCATATATAACCTGGCCGGTACCAGCATGGCTGGCTGGGCACGAGGCAGTTCGCAGGAATTTATTAATCCTGCCGATTTTGTAACTATTAAAGAAAATGCTATTCAGGCTATTGTAAACAGGCAAAAATCCACAGGGCTTCTTACCACCTGGGCTGAGGATGGGTCTTCCTGGTTGTACGGGCAAGGACTGTCTTTGAAAGCGCTAAGTACTGAAGGCAATTGGAACATGGGAACACCAAATAATTCCTCTGCCGTTTCGGCAGAAAAACTAGCTTTGTTTCTGATCAACCACCAGCAACCGGAAGGCTACTGGCCGCGAGCGTGGAATTCTGTAACAGGTGCAATTACGGTGCTCAGGGAAGCCGATGGCACTATATGGATGGGCGACTTTCCATGGATAATTACTGGATTACAGAGTTATTATAAAAAGAGTGGAGATGAGCGGGTTAAGCCTGCCTTGCAAAAAGCATTGACTTTTCTTGAAAATCTCATTCAGGCTGATGGTAAATTCATGACGATAAATCCTGCAAACGGCACTACATATGAAGTCGCCAGTAGCGAGGCTTATGCCGCTGCTATTCTGAGTCTTTATGAATCAGGCAAAACTGCGCTTGCGGATAAGATGTACAACTATATCAGTAC
>Ga0265593_1000884_pt1 | contig 15059 bp, 15 predicted proteins | sample saktaG_8_FD_190136 | JGI IMG/M metagenome (GOLD analysis project Ga0265593, IMG submission 190136) | Saline water microbial communities from Sakinaw Lake, British Columbia, Canada - sak_2011_5_24_36m | ecosystem: Environmental > Aquatic > Non-marine Saline and Alkaline > Saline ...
CGCCATCAAAAAGTGCATCTACATCTATCTCGATCGCACTATCTAAGAATCTATCGACAAGAACTGGGTGATCAGGTGTGATATCTGTTGCTCGCGTGATAAACCCACCTAGAGCAGCGTCATCGTAAACAATCTCCATCCCGCGACCACCTAGAACAAATGATGGACGTACTAAAACCGGATATCCAATTCGTTGGGCAATAGTGATTGCTTCCAACTGCGACGAGGCCATTCCAAACTCTGGTGCCGTTAAACCTTGTTGGGCCAAAATCTCACCAAATGCCCCGCGCTCTTCTGCCAAGTTAATCGCATCGGGACTAGTTCCAAGGATGGTAATACCTGCAGCTTTTAACCCTGCAGCTAAACCAAGTGGTGTTTGACCTCCTAGTTGAGTAATAACACCAAGAACAGGACCGGCAAGTGTCTCGGCATGAACCACTTCAATGACATCTTCCAATGTTAAAGGTTCGAAGTAGAGACGATTGCTTGTGTCATAGTCAGTTGAAACAGTTTCAGGGTTGCAATTAACCATGATTGTTTCATACCCTGCTTCACGTAAAACAAATGATGCATGCACACAGGAGTAATCAAATTCGATTCCTTGCCCGATGCGATTTGGACCACTACCAAGAATAATTACCGCCGGAGTTGTACGAGGTCGCACCTCGGTTTCTTCCTCATAGCTTGAATAATGATAGGGAGTGAAAGCTTCAAACTCGGCAGCACATGTATCTACTGTCTTATAGACAGGACGGATTCCAAGATGGTGACGATCTCTGCGAACTTCATCTTCACTCAAATCTCGAAGTTGAGCAATCTGCGCATCTGAGAAACCATTAGATTTAGCTTCGCGTAGTAGCTGTGCTGTGAGTTCTCCGGGTTGTGCGATAAATCTTGCTTGCTCATTAATCAATTCGATCTGACGAAGATACCAAGGATCGATTTTAGTCGCGTTGAAAACCTCGTCGATTGAAGCCCCTGCCCACATGGCTTTTTGGACTTGCTGTAAGCGATATTCAGTAGGAATCTTCATCGAAACTAATAGATTTTGCTTTTCTTGTTCAGTAATAATTGGCCATGTGAAGACAGCTTCTTTACGTTCAAGTGAGCGCAATGCTTTCATCAGCGCTTCAGAGAATGAACGCCCGATCGCCATCGCTTCGCCTACGCTCTTCATAGTTGTTGTTAAGCGAGGATCAGCATCGGCAAACTTTTCAAATGCAAAACGTGGGACTTTGACTACAACGTAATCCAAAGTTGGTTCGAAGGAGGCAGGCGTCACCTTAGTAATATCGTTTTGAATCTCATCTAACGTGTAACCGATAGCTAACTTTGTCGCAATCTTGGCGATAGGAAAACCAGTTGCCTTAGATGCAAGTGCACTGGAACGGGAAACGCGTGGATTCATTTCGATGACAATGATGCGTCCATTAGTTGGATTAACAGCAAATTGAATATTGCAACCACCGGTGTCAACGCCTACTTCACGGATAATGTCCATAGATAGGTCCCGAAGCTTTTGATATTCAACATCGGTCAATGTCATAGCAGGGGCAACAGTTATTGAATCCCCTGTATGAACACCCATTGGATCCAAGTTTTCGATGCTACAAACAATCACAACGTTATCTTTGCGATCACGCATTACTTCTAGTTCGTACTCTTTCCACCCCAAAATAGACTCTTCAAGCAGAACTTCAGAGGTTGGACTATGACGAAGGCCGGCACCGGCAATCTGTCGAAGCTCTTCCTCGTTAAATGCAATTCCTGAACCAAGTCCGCCCATTGTAAAAGATGGACGAACTACTACTGGATAATTCAGCTGGACCACTGCCGAGAAAATCTCATCCATTGTGTGACAGATAATCGATTTGGCTGATTCTCCCCCGACTTTTTCAACAATTGCTCTGAAGAGTTCACGGTTTTCACCGCGTTGAATAGCATCTACGTCAGCTCCAATTAATTTGACGCCATATTTAGCTAAAGTTCCGCGTTCAAACAATCCAACGGCAGCGTTAAGTGCGGTCTGTCCGCCTAATGTTGCCAACACCGCGTCTGGTTTTTCAAAGGCGATGATCTGTTCAATAATCTCTGGAGTAATCGGTTCAACATACGTTGCATCGGCAAACTCTGGATCGGTCATAATCGTTGCAGGATTTGAATTAACGAGAACTACGCGGATACCTTCGGCACGTAAGACGCGGCAGGCTTGTGTGCCTGAATAATCGAACTCGCACGCCTGGCCGATAACAATTGGCCCACTTCCGATTACTAGAACACTCTTAATCGATTCATCGAGCGGCATTATGCACTCACTTTCTTAGCCATGAGCGCTACAAAGCGATCGAAGAGATATGCAGCATCATGCGGACCTGCTGCAGCTTCTGGGTGATATTGAACAGAGAAGGCTGATCCCTCAAGAAGTTGTAAACCTTCAACGACTCCATCATTAAGACATAGATGTGTAACTTCGCCAGGACCATAGACCGTTGTGAAATGAGTATCTGTTGGGGCTTTGACTGCGAAACCATGATTATGCGCTGTGATTTCAACTTTTCCAGTGTTCTTATCGATTACAGGCTGATTGATTCCACGGTGCCCGAACGCAAGTTTGTATGTTTCAAATCCCAGAGCTTGTCCAAGTATTTGGTGGCCAAAGCAGATTCCAAAAATTGGGATCGCTGCAGTTAATGCCGCACGTACAAGTTCTACAGTATCTGTCATAGTTGATGGGTCGCCAGGTCCATTTGATAAGAAAAGACCATCGGGATTAATCGCTTGAATATCGGCCAACGTTGAATCAAATGGCATCACATGAACTTCAACACCACGCTCTGACAACATGCGAGGTGTGGCAGCCTTAATTCCTAAATCCAATGCGGCAACGACAAACTTCTTTTTGCCAATAGCTGGGACTATGTATGTAGTTGGAGTTGAAACATCTTTTACTAAAAATGCACCTGACATCTGCGGTGATTTACGGACTTCAACAACCATCTCTTCCCGAGAAAGCTCGAGATCAGAAAATATTCCAACGCGCATTGCACCGCGATCACGCAAATGACGGGTGATTGCACGTGTATCAACACCGGAAACTCCAACAATCCCCTGTTCAATTAGCTCAGATTCAAGATCATTTTGTGATCTCCAATTAGAAGTCAATGTCGTTGGGTTACGGACAACAAAGCCAGCTACCCAAATCTTGCTTGACTCGTTATCGGCATCATTGACGCCTGTGTTTCCGATATGCGGCGCAGTCATGACTACAACCTGCTTGTGATACGAAGGATCGGTAAGTGTTTCCTGATATCCAGTCATTCCAGTTTGAAAGACCGCCTCCCCAAAAACTCTACCTGTAGCTCCCCAGGATTTTCCTTCGAAGATTCGACCATCATCTAGAACAAGATATGCAACTGACATTACATCGCCACCTTGTCTACAACTTGAGCGCCATTGAGAACTAGTTTGCCGCCAAAGAACGTATACGTAACTAGCCCTGGTAATTCGTAGCCATGGTAAGGAGTATTTCTGCCCTTAGAAAGAACCAAATCACGATCAACGATCCAATTAATCGTCGGGTTAATCACAGTCAGGTGGGCCGGCATTCCAGCGGCTATGTTCTGCCCATGTTGTTCATAGCCTGCAATACGGGCAGGAGCAATCGACAGGCGATCGGCAACACCAGCCCAATCAAGTAATCCACTTTGAACCATCGTCTTATTTACTATCGATATAGCTGTTTCTAGGCCGATCATTCCAAAGGAGGCTTCCTGCCATTCGCAATCTTTAGTTTCGGCAGAGTGTGGCGCATGATCGGTTGCGACAATGTCAATGGTGCCATCAGCTAATGCTTCTCGAAGTGCCATCACATCTTTTGTGGTGCGAAGCGGTGGATTGACCTTAAAGACAGGATCATAAGACTGTGCAAGATCATCGGTGAGCAATAAATGATGCGGTGTGACTTCGGCTGTTACTTGAATACCTCGAGCCTTTGCCCAACGGATAATTTCAACGCCACCAGCAGTTGTGACATGACAGATGTGTAATCGCGATTGAACATGATCAGCTAGTAAAACATCGCGGGCGATAATTGCTTCTTCGGCAATTGCAGGCCAACCCTTAAGTCCTAATAGCGCGCTAACAACTCCTTCATTCATCTGTGCACCGACCGTTAAACGCGGTTCTTGTGCGTGCTGTGCGATGACGCCATTAAACTTCTTGATGTATTCGAGCGCTCTGCGCATCACTAATGGATCAGAGACACAGTTTCCATCATCACTAAATACTCTGACTCGAGCGATCGAATCTGCCATAGCGCCGATTTCAGAGAGCTGTTCGCCCTTAAGTCCTTGAGTAACTGCACCGATTGGAAATACATCTACAAAGCCTGCTTCTTGTCCCAATCGATAAACCTGTTCGACTACTCCTGCCGTATCGGCAACAGGAGATGTATTAGCCATTGCAGAAAGTGCAGTAAAGCCGCCCTTTGCTGCAGCCTTACTTGCCGACAAAACTGTCTCTGAATCTTCACGTCCAGGTTCGCGTAGATGGGTATGCAAATCAACAAGGCCGGGCAAAACAACAGAGCCAGTGATATCAATTACCGTTGCAACTGGATCAGATAGCCCAACTCCAATACTTTCTATGTGACCGTTATCGATGACGATGTCGGCAGCTGTAGCCCCTAGAAGTTTTCCACCTTTGAGTAAATATCTTGCAGTAGTCATTAGTTAGTTCCCACTTCTAGAGGCCCGCCAGCTAGCAATACATAGAGAATCGCCATTCGAACATTGACGCCATTTGTTACCTGTTCAACAATCACCGATCGTGCGCTGTCAGCAACATCGGCAGATATTTCAAGGCCGCGATTCATTGGTCCAGGGTGCATGACGATTGCATGCTTTGCCATTGTTTTCATGCGCTCTGCGTTCAGACCAAAGTAACGTGAATATTCGCGAGAGTTTGGAAAGAATAAATCGCTCATGCGTTCTTGTTGTACGCGCAGCATCATAATCGCATCGACATTTGGAATAACTGCATCAAAGTCATATGAAATCGTGACAGGCCAACTTTCAACACCGACTGGCAGTAGAGTTGGCGGAGCTACTAGTACTACACCTGCTCCTAATTTAGAGAGCAACAAAACATTTGAACGAGCTACTCGTGAATGAAGAACATCGCCCACGATTGCAACACGTAAGCCAGATAAATCTTTGCCACCTTTTCCTAGGTGCTTTCGAATAGTAAAAGCATCCAACAAAGCTTGACTTGGATGTTCATGTGTTCCATCGCCGGCGTTGATCACACTTCCAGACATCCATTCCAAATCTGCTAATCGCTGCGCAGCGCCGGATGCTGAGTGACGGATAACCACTGCGTCTGCACCCATAGCTTGCAAAGTTTGGGCGGTATCTTTAAGTGATTCGCCTTTGCTTACGCTGGAACCTTTAGCAGAAAAATTGATTACGTCGGCTGATAATCTCTTTGCAGCTGCCTCGAAGGAGATTCGCGTGCGCGTTGAATCTTCGGCAAAAAGATTGACGATTGTTCGCCCACGCAACGTTGGCAGTTTCTTAACTTGGCCATCATTAATTCTGGCTAATTCAGTTGCAGTATCGAGAATCCCAATGGCCTCAGTTGCACTGAGATCGCTAATTGATAATAAGTGGCGCATTAGTTTGACTCCCCCTCGATGACAACTTCATCCACACCATCGATTTCAGTTAGAGAAACTTTCACTGATTGAGTTGGAGATGTCGGAAGATTCTTGCCAACATAATCTGCGCGTATCGGAAGTTGTCTGTGACCACGATCGACCAACGCTGCTAGTTGCACGCTACGAGGTCTTCCTACTTCACCGAGAGCATCAAGGGCTGCGCGAATTGTTCTGCCAGAGAAAAGCACGTCGTCGATCAAAACCACATCGCGGCCTTCAATACCAATGGGAGGAATCGAGGTTGGCATGATTGTGCGTGGCGGACGAAGTCGTAGATCATCACGGTAAAGAGTGATATCAAGAGTTCCACAGGCGATTTCTCGGCCTTCAATGCCGCTCATAATCGAGGCGATACGGGCAGCAAGGTGTGCACCGCGCGTAGGAATTCCTAGAAGAGTTATATCGGCTGAACCATGATTTCTTTCCAGAATCTCATGGGAAATACGAATCAACGCACGTGAAATATCTTGTGCGGACAGGGCAACGCTCATGTAAATCTCCTTCCCCACCTCGCAGGATGGGTCGTTAAAGGATGCGTGGGCGACTATATCAGCCCTGACCCATCGACTGTGGATATCTACGAAGCGGTGTGGCAGACACTGCCTACTATCGCGCCTATGAATCAAGGGATAGAAGTAAATAGAGGAATAGAAGAGATTTCCGCCAGGCTTCGAGCCATCCGCAGATCGAAAAACCTAACGCTGGCCGAGATTGAGCTGCTAAGTAAGGGAAAGTTGCATGCGGTTTCATTGGGCTCTTATGAACGCGGCGACCGTGCCTTAACAGTTAAAAAGGCGCTGGAAATTGCGCAGTTCTACGAAATACCGCTTGCATATCTACTCACCGGAAAGCAGGCGCAAGTGGGCCAGCGAGAACGTACAGTCATTGATCTTCGTCGATTAAGGAGTTTGCACGGCAAAGAGAACGTTTCGCTCACCCTGCAGATAGTTATCTCATTTATAGGCGGAATTATTAAAGCCCGTCAAGATTTCAATGGCGAAGTTCTATCACTGCGCGATAACGACTGTGAATATTTAACTATTTCAATTGGATGCAGCTATGAAGAACTGCGCCTGCTTCTTAGTGGGCAGGGGTTGATTATCTCGGCTAAATAGAGATGTTTTCGCGAAGTGAAGCGATTCTTCCAAGGACGCCGTGAATATAGCCAGCTGAATCATCGGTTGAAAGCTGCTTAGCTAAATCAAGTGCCTCATCGATTGCCACGCTATCTGGAATATCAGTTGCCCAGAGAATCTCGTAGATTCCAAGACGCAAGATATTGCGATCAACATTTGGTAAGCGATCCATATCCCAGCCCTGGGCATAGGTGGTTATTAGTTCATCTATCTTGCGCGAGTTATCTGTTACTCCAGTAATTAAAGTTCTGGTGTAATCGCGGATTGGTCTTGCATCTGGACCTTCTTCTACAACATCGCGAAGGTTCAGGGTTTCAAGAGCGTTTGTTCCGCGGATATCAGACTCAAAAAGTAGATCCAGAGCCTGTTTACGTGCCTTACTTCTAGCTGACACTAGTTAGCGCGGCCTTGGTAAGACCCATCGCGTGTATCAACCATGACCAACTCATCTTGCTTGATAAATAGCGGGACTTGAATTTCAATTCCAGTTTCAACTGTTGCCGGCTTTGTGCCACCAGATGAACGATCTCCCTGAATTCCAGGCTCTGTATAAGTGATGCGCAATGGAACAGATGCGGCGAGTTCGATGTAAAGAGGGTTTCCTTCATTAACTGCAACAACTGCATCAGTGTTTTCGAGCATGTAGTTAGCCATGTCGCCAACAACTGCTGCTGAGATTGTCATCTGGTCATACGTCTTGCTATCCATAAATACAAAGTCATCGCCCTCTTTGTATAAGTACTGCATATCGCGCTTTTCGAGGATAGCGATTTCGATTTTAACGCCAGAGTTAAATGTACGATCAATAACTTTGCCTGTAAGAACTGATTTTAACTTTGTACGGACGAATGCTGGGCCTTTACCTGGCTTAACATGCTGGAACTCGATGACCGTCCACAGTTGATTTTCAATGTCGAGAGTAATTCCATTTTTTAGATCAGCTGTTGTTGCCACGATTCAAACTCCACTCATATCTATAGGTAATTGATTACGGCCGTGCAAACGGCAAGGGGTTAAGGATACCTGTATTTATTCAAGGCTTTCGCCTTAGCCGAGCAAGGCCTTTAGGGCATTAATAGCTAAAACATAGGAATTTGGGCCAAATCCTGCAATCGTTCCATTTGCAACACCGGAAATCACAGAAGTATGTCGGAACTCCTCGCGTGCCATGGGATTAGATAGATGAACCTCAATCAATGGAGCCGACAGTAGTTCGGCGGCATCGCGAATAGCGTACGAATAATGTGTGAATGCGGCAGGATTAATTATTACTGGAAGCATTGCATCTGCAGCCTCGTGCAACCAGGAAATGATCGTGGCTTCATCATTGCTTTGGCGAACATCTGCCTCAAAGCCTGCTGACTTAGCTGAGCTTTCGATCAGTGATTTGAGCTCTGCATAGTTGAGATCACCATAGATGGAAGAGTCGCGAATATCTAAGCGCGCCAAATTAGGGCCATTAATCACCATTAACTTCATGAGCTGATTCTCTCATAAGCGGTGGCTAGTTCGCTTTCATTGGCATCTTCGATTCGAAGGGTCTGGCCAACGGCTGCAATTGCAACGAATCGAAGTTGGTGTCCACGTGATTTCTTATCTAAAGCCAAAAGTGGATAAAGCTTGTTCCACGCATCCTTTGGATAAGTCGTTGGTAAACCAACACCTGCCAATATCTGGCGATGGCGAGCAATAACGTCGCTGGCTAAGATCGACTTAATTCCAGCTAGCTCTGCGGCAAAGATCAAACCTATTGCAACAGCTTCGCCATGGCGAACTGTGTAATTGCTATGAATCTCAATTGCATGCGCAAGAGTGTGTCCGTAGTTGAGGATCTCACGATTAAAACTCTCTTTGAAATCACTGCCAACTACGTGGGCCTTGACAGCTACTGATCTAGTTATCAAATCCATTACTAACTCGGTATTACTGCGAATATCGCTTAAAGACTTTCCATCCAATAACTGCAAGATCTTTTCATCGGCAATAAATCCGCTCTTGATTACTTCTGCTAGACCGGCAGAAAAATCACGATCAGAAAGAGTTTGTAGCCATGAAGTGTCAATCAGAACCTTCTGAGGTGAATGAAATGCGCCGATCAAATTCTTGCCGTAGTCGCTATTGATTCCAGTCTTTCCACCGATTGCGGCATCTACCATTCCAGCAACGGTAGTAGGAACGGCCAACCAACTAATCCCCCGCAACCACGTTGCAGCAGCAAAGCCTGCTAAATCAGTGATGGTTCCGCCACCTATGCCAACGACGATATCTGAACGCGTGAATCCAGCAGCCCCTAACCAGTTCCACAATGACTGAAGGGTCTGCATAGATTTTGCGGCTTCGCCATCTGCAACCTCAAAGTAATGAATTTCGCAATCACTTGGCGCAAGCTCCTTGATTCGCTCGCGCATTGCAGCTGAGTAAACAATCGCAACTCGGGCATGAGAGCTGACTGCTTGCAAAACTTGATCTTGCCATTGACAGCCGATTAACAAATCGTATTCGTGTTCGGCCTTAACTCTAATTGTGTGCATCAGATTATCTCCTCAATGGATTTAACCAGTTCATCAACAGTCATGTCATCAACTTTAATAACAGTTGTCGCCAGTGATTCATAAATTGGTCGACGTGTCTCGGCTAATGCCTGCCATTGAGCGCGCGGGTTTCCAAGCAGTAGAGGTCGATCACGGTTAAAGCCAACGCGAGGAGCTGCAGTTGCTAAAGAAACATCTAGAAAGACTATTGGGACTGTGCATGAAGAAAGCAGTTCCTGAGCTCTTTGGGCAATAGGTGCGCCTCCCCCAAGGGAGAGAATGCAGTTTTCATTTCCTAAAGCTTTTCCTAGTTCTACAAACTCAAGTTCACGGAAGAAATCCTCGCCCCTATCAACAAAAATATCTGAAATCTTATGACCGTAGCTAGCTTCGATGGCTGTATCAGTATCAATGAATTCGCAATCCAACTTACGTGCTAACGCCTGCCCGATAGTGGATTTGCCGCACCCAGGTGGACCAATCAAAATAACTTGTGGCATTGTTACTTGAAATTTAGATTCTGCATGTAATTAGTGAAATTGCGTCGCGTTTCAGTGACTGAATCACCACCGAACTTCTCTAAAACCGCTTCTGCCAGCACTAATGCAACCATTGCCTCGGCTACAACGCCGGCAGCAGGAACCGCGCAAACATCGGATCGTTGATTAATCGCCTTTGCACTCTCCCCTGTTGCTACATCAATTGTGTCCAGAGCTTTAGGAACCGTTGAGATTGGCTTCATGGCAGCGCGCACGCGCAAGATTTCACCATTGGACATTCCACCCTCAGTACCACCAGCGCGATCAGTTCGACGCACGATCTTCCCATTTGCATCTTTTTCAATCTCATCATGTGCCACAGATCCACGACGTGTAGCCGTTTCAAAACCATCGCCAACTTCTACGCCCTTGATAGCTTGAATTCCCATGAGAGCGCCAGCCAAGCGTGCATCCAAACGGCGATCCCAATGAACATGTGAACCAAGTCCAGGTGGCATATTGAAAGCTAAAACTTCAACAACGCCGCCTAACGTGTCTCCATCTGTATGCGCCTTTTCAATCTCTGAAATCATCGCAGCGCTAGTTGCAGGATCTGCGCAACGTACTTGGTCTTCATCGATGCGTTGAAAATCTTGTGGACCGGGGAGCGCAGTTCCATCAGGAACCCGTACCTTTCCGATCGAGAGAACATGAGAAATGATAGTTATTCCAACAGATTGTTCGAGGAAATTGCGGGCCACTGCACCGAGAGCAACTCTGGCGGCAGTTTCACGGGCACTAGCGCGTTCAAGAATTGGTCGCGCATCATCTAAATCATATTTTTGCATTCCAACTAAATCTGCATGACCTGGGCGAGGACGAGTAAGTGGAGCATTTCGCGCAAGATTTTCGATTTCATCGTGTGGCACTGGATCGGCCGACATAACCTTTTCCCACTTTGGCCACTCAGAGTTTCCAACTTGAATTGCAATCGGTCCACCTTGGGTAAGACCTAAGCGAACTCCACCAAGAATCGTTACTTTGTCAGCTTCAAAATTCTGTCTCGCTCCGCGACCAAAGCCAAGTCGACGCCGTTGCAGGTGTCGGTCGATATCGGCAGTTGTAATTTCAACTGAGGCAGGGATGCCCTCAATAATGGCGCTCAGAGCTTGACCATGTGATTCACCAGCAGTTAACCAACGCATGAGCGTATTCTTGCAGAAATCACCCTCTGCTTGTCGCCAAATATAGGCCTGTTCCAATAAATATCGCAGGGGCCATGGCAATTGTCGCCGGAAATCGCTGAGAAAGTAGCCAATTGCAAAGAATATGAAATGCAGCCGCTAAAAATATCAACGTTAATAGTTCAAGAAACTGCATCATTGAGACAACTGGCAGAACAAGAGCGATCAGGAAAATCAATTTGCTATCGCCCATCCCCATTCCACATAGATGCAGTAGAGCGATACACAGGAGAAACATCAGCATCAAAGTCGATGAACCAAGACCTCTAAAGATTGCAAACAATAGGTAGAGATATCCGTAAAGCATCAGGTAGATATTTGGAATTACGCGCTTTGATACATCAGCGATAATGATAGGTAATGCAAAAATCAGTGAAATCACTCAAGAATCGTAAAGCTATTAATCGATGTCACGGATCTAGGTGTGGATTAGGTAAGGGCTGCAAGACCTACGGTTCTTAGCAGCGAATACATCTCAATGTGATCGAACTTCACACCGGAAAAGATCGCGATTTGAGCTATCCCTTGATGAATCAGCAGGTCAAGGCCGTCGATAACCAATCCCCCACGCTTGCCCCATTCTTGGCTGGCCTTAGTAGGAAAGGGATTGTAAAGAGCTTCAAAGAATGGAACCGAAGTAGTCGGCGGCAAAATCAAAGAGTCAGTTGCCCCGGCAGGAGTTGTGCTTATTACAAGATCGGCATCAGAGATGATCGATGTTGCCGACCAATCTACAAAACTTAAATCAGAATCAATTACGGCATCAGACATGTCGGTAATTCTTGATACAGAACGATTAACCACAGTGATCTGTGCAGCTAAACCATCGCAGGCAGCTGCGGCAGCACGTGCGGTAGCTCCGGCTCCTAAAATCACTACATGTCCATGGATATCGACTCCGTGCATTTGCAAAGAATGTGTAAAGCCAAGAACATCTGTGGTTGTTGCATGCCACTTGGAATCTTTTTGAAACATTGTATTTGCACTTTTGATTCTTGCAGCCAAGGCATCAACGTTGCTTGTATTATTAACAACTTCTTCTTTGAGCGGCATTGTTAATGAAAAACCAGTCCATGAAGAGTCCTTAGACTCTAAAAAATCCGCTAATCCCCCGGCCTTCACTTCGATAGCCTCGTAACTAGCTTCAATACCTAGCTCTTTATATGCAGTGGTATGCAGAAGGGGACTCAAAGAGTGCGATATTGGTGAACCTAGAACGGCAGCTTTAATCACTTAAATGCACCGGCCTTTCTATTTTTTTCATACAGCGCTTTCCAGGTTAAGAACTCATCACTTGAGCGAGTAAAACGAGTATCTCCAGGTGCCACTGTAATGAAAAAGAGCCAATCCCCGGTGGCTGGATTAAGCGCGGCATCAACGGCCGCGGCCCCTGGATTGCCAATAGGTGAAGGTGGTAAACCGTAGTGCTTGTACGTGTTGTAGGCGGAGTTGCTCAACGTGGAATTTGTGCTCAAAAAGATCTGCCCACGCACTTTCTTTATGTAATGAACTGTTGAATCCAACTGCAATGGCATAGAGATTTCAAGCCTATTGCGAATAACACGAGACACCTTGGCAAAGTCTTTTGTATCGCCTTCGGCTTGAACTATAGAGGCGATAACTAATAACTGTTGCGGTGAATATTTGCCTGAAGCGGCAAGAAGTTTCTGCCCAGATTTCTCAGAGCGAAATCGATTAACCATGGCTTGAAGAGCCTCTAGCGCAGTTGTGTTCTTTGCAAATGTGTATTGAGCTGGAAAAAGTAATCCTTCAGAGTTAGTAAAACCTTTGGGTAAAACAAGATCTTTAAGCGCTTTGCTAATTTCATTTTTACTGAATCCATAATTAATGAGTGAAGTAACGACTTCGCTATTCCAACCACCTTCAAGAATCTTGATTAGATTTGGAATGCGCGCAGGATCTAGTAATTGTTCGAGCGCTTGCCGTGACGAAATCTTTGTATTGAGTTGATGTGCACCAGGTGCAACTTGGGATGAACGTAGATCTGCAACTGCGGTGCGAAAATAAGCTAGAGATGATTTGATGATTCCAGCTTTAAAGAGAATATCCCCAACTTGTGAACCTGAGGCTCCAGCGGGGATTTCAATAACGACGACCGGTGCACCTTGTGAGATTTGCTTGGCTTGAAAATCTGGAGCCGTTGAAACGTTCGAACGCACCAAATGAATTGAAAAGGTTAGAACTGCGATGAAGAGAAAGGCCAGTGCTAGGCGCAGATAACGATTCATCCCCGCTTCTTCTCTATCTCTAAAGCAAACTCAAGGATTGATACAGCGGCAGCTTGATCAATGGTTGAACGCGCATCTTTTGAATTAACACCTGATTCGCGCATGTTTCGAGTCGCCGTCACTGTGCTTAATCGCTCATCGACAAGTTCAACGGGGCAAAGCGCAATCGCCTGAAGCTTGGCAGCAAAATCTGCAGCTTTGGCCGCAGATTCACTTTCTCGGCCATCCATATGCGATGGCTTGCCAACATAGATTGTGATCGGTTCGTACTCTGCAATGATTGAAGATATCTGCGCCATTAATTTATTATCACCGGATTTAAGGGTGACTAGTGGAGAACACAGGATTGCATCTGGATCGCATGTGGCGACGCCGATTCGAACATCGCCATAATCAAAGGCGATACGGCGACCTCTTTGCATAGAGGAATTATCCAACGAGTGCGTTGGAAATAGCGGCTAGTGCATCTAAAGATTTGGCCGCATCTGTTCCTCCGCCTTGTGCGAAGTCATCTTTACCGCCACCGCCACCGCCTAAGACAGTTGAGCCCACCTTAACTAGTGCGCCGGCTTTGATACCCCCGGCTCGTGCTGCATCACTTGCCGCTACAACTAGTACAGGCTTTGAATCATTAACACTAATGAGTGCAACAACTGAATTTGCAGCTTTAGCGCGAAGCTCGAGAGCGATTTTGCGAAGATCATCACCGGCGATTCCATCACCAAGCAGCGCTGTAATAACAGTGGTTCCATTAATAACTGTCGCACTCTGTGCAATTTCGCCCACTTGAGCTAGAGCTTGGGCAGATCGAAGCGCACCAAGCTCCTTTTCGATCTCCTTCATGGAGTTGATCAAGCCATTAATTCGCTCAGGTAGTTCCTCAACACGAGCGCCCTTAATAATCTCAGTGAGTGAATTGAGCAAAATATGTTCGCGCGCCAAAAACCTATATGCATCTACTCCGACAAGGGCTTCAACACGGCGAACGCCTGCACCGATCGATGCTTCGCTCAAAAGCTTTACAACACCCAACTGACCCGAACGAGCAACGTGAGTTCCACCGCAGAGTTCGCGTGCCCAATCTCCCACACTTACAACACGGACCTGATCGCCGTACTTTTCTCCGAACAAGGCCATGGCGCCAAGTTTTTTCGCGGCATCTTGTGACATAACTTCGGCCGTTACTTCTAAGTTATCTAAGAGCAAAGTGTTGACACGGGACTCGACATCGTTAAGAACTGAAGTTGGTACTGCTCCTGTTGCCGGAAAATCAAAGCGAAAACGCCCTGGTGAGTTTTCAGAACCCGCCTGTGTTGCAGTTTCGCCAAGAAGTTCACGGAAAGCTTTATGAACCATATGCGTTGCAGTATGTGCGCGAGAAATCGCATGACGTCGTTCGATATCAATGGCAGCTAGAGCTTGATTACCATTTTCAACTAAGCCACTCAGTACACGTCCGCGGTGTACAAATACGCCAGGTACTGGTGTTTGTACGTCGTCGATTTCTACTACTGCGCCATTACCTAAAGTTATTGTTCCGCCATCGGCTAACTGCCCGCCACCTTCTGCATAGAAAGGCGTGCGATCTAAAACGATTTCAACTTCTTCATCGGCTCCAGCTGAACCAACAAGAAGACCATCAACTAAAATCGCATTGATGGTGGCTTCTGAAGAAAGATGCGCGTAACCAATAAACTCGGACTT